>Ga0209255_1000328_pt1 | contig 10904 bp, 7 predicted proteins | sample WorMetvaBAHAMAS2_FD_187394 | JGI IMG/M metagenome (GOLD analysis project Ga0209255, IMG submission 187394) | Marine gutless worms symbiont microbial communities from Max Planck institute for Marine Microbiology, Germany - Olavius vacuus... | ecosystem: Host-associated > Annelida > Digestive...
GGTAAGTAGTCCAGCATGTATAGGAAACAGAAATCACTTTCGCACACATCGAGACCAAATTCTTATTGGATCATTGGTGAACAGCAAGCAAGTGAATGGGAGAGCACTGCAGAAAGATACATTTACAGCCAGGCTGCTGCTGTACGTGTACGTTAGCTACCTCCTACTCCCACCCCCAAAAAACTCGCTGGATCTGCATCAATCTCAGGAATGGTCTCTGGCAAAAGTGGGGTGGACATGTCCACCCCAGTCCACCCCATGGCAACGCCCTTGCCTAGCGAGACTCGCACGGTGCGTAACATTTATGGCGTCCTACGCATCGTGCGCTCGCACCGTGCGCTCGCACGGTGCGCGCATGGTGCGTATAATTATTGCGTAGGATATCTATGCGTCCTAGCTATACATTTAGTTATCACGAACCGGATATTGAATTGCGTAAACTCTTACCCGGTTTGTTATAAGAATCGCCTTAAATTGACAGATTAGTAGTTTATCAATTACTTTTACCAAATAATCGAAGTTTAATATTTCTTTACTGTGACTTGTAGCTAAGAAAATCAGTTATTGTACGTGAGTATAGTGGCTAGTGCTTGGCGGTGTATTCATGTGTATAACCATAAAATCAGTGGTCCTCTTTAATAATGATAACGAGTAATATTAAACCTTTCTTCTGTACGGCCTACTGTAGCAAAATTGTTTGCTGGAGGTCGAGACAGTTCGGTACCAGTGCCGAAGTGTCCATGAGACAGTTCAGCACTGGTGCCGATCTGTCCGGACACTTCAGCACCAGTCTCATGGTGCCGAAATGTCTTTGGTCCAAAGTGTCCTGGGTCTGAAGTGTCTTGACACCACAAAGAACCATGGTGGAGGTGGTGTCAGAACACGTGGTCTGTCGGCCTATTTTTAATATAAATTCCTTTCCGACTACCGTTGTGGACGTCTGCATAGGAGGAGTGGTGACTCCCAGTGCAGACAGGAGGGAGGGGTCAATTTTGTGTATATGTCTTTTATGGAGGAGCACACATGGCACAAAATACTGCGATGATATGTGTAGTAGTAGCTGATCAGTATAATTTAATCTCTTATAATTAACATCTTTATTATAAAATGATACATAAAAGTAATTAGTAGAGTTCGGCCGATTCGCACATCGGACATCCGACATCGGTAACATCAGAGCTAAACTGAACATCAAAAAATTGGTAGCATCAGTGCGCCGATACCAATGTTGGAAAAAATGAATGTGAAAGCCTGCAACGTAGTTTTCACATTAATTACACTTAAACAGCATAGTTTCATCGTACAAACTCACATTTGAAATCAGCAAACATTTCTCCATTAAAAAAACAGTCGTATTTACTATACCGGCTGTTGTGATCCCAAGTATTCAATCAGTTATCTCAGACATGTTGTTAAAAGAAAATAAAATAAAATTTCTAAGTAAAACTCTCTAAGAATACTGGGAGCAAAATTAAGTCACTATTAGAAAGGGAACTTTAAATCATAACTAAGTAAAAACTATACCGCGAATGAAAATGAAATGAATTTACCAAAACAAGCTTATCCTGCTGAACTGAAGCAAATACATTCCCATTGAAGGATATTTAAATGTCGCTTGAAACTTCACTTATTAAATAAGCTTAAAAATTTTATTTCATTTTATCAACACTTGTGAACAGATATTGTGAAATGACAGTATGAGTCTTTATAACTGTACTGACTGGATTTGGTAGATTTTTGTTGGATTTGTACTTTTGTATTTGATTTTGTTGTTTTGTCTGGTCGCCGGCATTGATGGCCATTGTCCCTTTCTGGCAGACTGCCATTATGGCAAAAAAAAACTCACTCTGTGTGCAGTTTTTTGGTGAGGTAATACTAATACTAATACAGCAGTTTATAAAGCACTCTAGGAAGGATGAGCTACATTTTGTATCTCTTTCCTGTAGATGCTGCAGGTTTATTATTGAAACCCTGACAGTATAGAACTAACTTTCACATGTGGTCTTCACAGTCAGATGTTGCAGCTTTGCAAATTTTGAATTCTACTTTCGAGTCTTGACATAAGATAATATTGCATCTGTCCATATAACATATTTATGTAGTGTAGATGTGTGTAATTTGTACTAATTTCTGAGTGTTTCATGTTGTTTGTAGATAGCTTTCCAGGATATGTCTGTGGTTTTACATCAAAAAAAGTCCATGGAGTTACGTTGCAGAGTTCAAGCAGTTCATCGTATGCCACTCATTCATGTGTGATCAGATTTATACCAGATACTAACACATTGACACCAAACCGGCTGATGCTTAAGTTTGTAAGGTTTAGCATAACAGATCGTAGTGTTGAACTGAAGATTCGTGGAGCTTCCGGTGGAGATGTACGTTGATTTTACCTTTTTATCATATATTAATTGATTTTGATTTATAAATCAACTCAGTTTTGTTATTATAAAATTTCATTTTCTCGTGATGTAGTGCAATTTTTTTCTTTCTCTGCTGGTCTTAATTTACTTTTACTTGCATAAAACGTAAAACATTTCAAAGTACTTCTGCTTTTACTCAAATATTTTATCACACTACTCTGAACAGTTTCTTCGATGTAGAAGTTGCTGACTTGAAAGCAGTGTTCAATGTGCATAGGTGGTATTGGATAGCCGTTCAAGAATACCACCAGTGATCTATAGCCGGGACAACTATTTGGAAATACATCTATACAAAAGGACGACCACAGGATATGACTTCAAAATTGTCATTACAGCATTCAGTAGTGGTAAGTCATTTATGCAGTAATATGATATGTGTCCATTATGCATTTAGATTACTTGGTCTTAAATGAACCGTAAATTTAATACACCGTGTCCAAGAAAAAAATAGCCAAAATGTTTTTGTCATAACTCAGCCGGTTAATTTCTCAGAGAGGGTTTGGTGGTGTCCTCTGTGTAATCTGTGACTGTTTGTGATATTTATATCATTGAGGCTCGGGCTCTGCTAAAATTCGAAGGACAACACCATAGGCTGTTCTAGACTGCACCATAGGCTGCGGCTAAGCAGACGTGGTGATTCGAGAGCAGGTCTAGCTGGTCAGGGATACATGCACACTTACTTGGCTGTCCACACACTGCTTCCAGGGAGAAGTAGCTAGTGTATAAGATGAAACAGGGTCTGGGCTCGGTCTGTCTGAACACTGCTCTGCAGGTGAAAACTTTGGCTACTTACATAGGGCTACTTACGTTGGGCTGTCTGGACACCAAATGTCTGTCCTCGTGGCATAGTGGGCTAACATGCCATGGCTAATAGGCCACAGTGCCTGCTAGGCTAACACGCTGATGGCTCTCGCCGGCCTGGGTTCAAATCCAGGTCTGGAAGGGGGTTTATCGGCTCAGTTAGGCTAGTGAGCATGCTATGGCGCCTTAGAAGTCAGCGTGTTATTATTATTATTATTATTATGAGATTAAATTCTCGGACACACACAGAGGGTTTGCCTGTGTCCTCTCTAAACTGTGACAGGCCATTACACTCAGGTTAAAAGGCATTTGAGCTTGTAAAAGCTTGTCAGCTGCAGGGATAACAGATGGGCCACCTACTTGGTTGGTTGTAGATACACAGGTAAAGGTGTGTTCCAGAGAAACCCACAGTCCTAGCCGGGCATCTAAAATATGCGGACTCAAAGCCTTTCAAATAACACCCATACACACTACTGCTATCGACAGGCAACATGGTCAACAGTCAGCAGTCGCGTAACACAACTTACCACCGCACGCACTGTGGGATTGCGCTGTGGAGCTAGCCTCAGCGCTGACTGCGGCTATAACCCTGTCTGATGCCCCAGTTATCCCACCGTCTCCGAAATGACCTAAAATGTGTTGAGTGGGACATTAAACCGTACTATACACATACCCTGGACACCAAATGCAGGTAAAAAGTCTGGGCAACAGTTAATCAAGGCCTGCAGTATGGGTTTGCAGAAGCTGCATCGTGCTGTGTTAGAAAAAAGGAGTACCAAGCAGTGTACCCCTTAACTACTGTGTCAGTGCCACTCACGTCTTCTACCACATCAGCTGCTACACAGCCTTGCAATATACAGACACATGGTCTCGTTGATTATAGTGCAACACTCTCACACAGACTTACCTGGCCTTATCGCACCTAGTGCACTTATCGGACCTAGTGCATTTATCGGACCTAGTGCATTGAGTACCAAATGTTTTGGGCCTCAGGCTCAGCACTGTAGATGCTATAAGTCTAGCAGACGCCTGTCCTCCTGACAGATAAGTGAAATGTTGATATGATACAACGTGCAAGTAAGTATTTAAATTGTAATCAGAAGCTGACAGATAGCCAGCTGTGTTTACAACATGACATCAGCATAAATATTAGAATTACTAAATGATAGAAATAAAATAACCGTCCGCTATGAACAAATTTTGTTTTCTTTCTTTTACTTATACTGTCTAAGTCTGTCTGTATGTCTCTTGTTTGTATGTTTGTGGACCATGTTGCCTGATTCAAATAAAATGATGATCATGATGTAGTCTGACATCTTTTAAAAGTAAGTGGTGCATGTTCACGCAGTCCCCTCCTACATTGTGTGCTTTGGATACTGTTGTCAGTGAATGACCCAATAAGGTGGTTGATGCCAGTGAGCTGGGCTTATGAAGTTAGAACGTCAGCCTGTAACAGCAGACTGTGTGTGCTGTGTGTGTGTGTGTGAACTGTGAAGGTTCACACTGCAGTGAGTTCCGATGTAGTAATGGCAAATGTATTGACAGTGACCTGCAGTGTGACACCATTGATCATTGTTTCGACGCCTCAGATGAACGCAGATGTGGTTAGTATTTCTCTTATTCAATGTAAAAAAACTTTAGTTTTATAACATAGTGTAAGGGCGATAGCTAGAATGATAGAATCACACATAGAAAACAGCAGATATCATATTACTGTGACGGGTCACTGCATGCATGTAGACTAAATTATTCGTAACGGCATTGTAGGGAGACATCGTTTTTGTAATACTTCCCAAAATAATAATATTCTCAACCATTCACCAATACTAACAAAATCATATTATGCAAACAGTGAGTTTTTGGCAGGTATATGCATCTACAAAAAGGCTAGAGTGAAGGTCCTTATCCCTAGGCCTAGGCTGTATGCAGCGAGGTTCAGACTGCAGTGTGGACTCAGCTGAGCCTTGACTGATGACACATTTGGTGAGTTGCATGTGCATATTCTACAAATGTTTACACGTGACCCTTTCTGCTCTTGATTATCAAAAGAAAATATTGGAATGTTAACCTTTCTTCGTTGAGGATGTTTACATTCTGCTCATCATTTTATGTCATTTTGCTGCATATGTGTCACCTATTGCAAAGGCGACATTGTTCATTGTCCATACGTTAAATGTATAGTGAAAAAGACACATCTAGGCTTAAGTTGAAATGATGCAAGCTAGAATTATCATTAACCAACAGGTGTTCCATCTTGTCGAATTTGAAACAACAAGCTCTGCTACTGCGGAGAGCACAGCACATCTGTTGTGCTTAGTTGGTGTACTTACTTACAAACCCAACAAAGTTTAGGTGTATCTTCAACCACTTCTATGCAGTGGGCTACGAAAGCTACCGAATTCGGCGAAGTAACGCAAAATAATGGCCATTATGCCGTTCGAGGTCATTCAAGGTCAGTTAGGTTACCGATTTTGGTACTAATCAAAAGCACATATGCGACTTCCTGTTATATATAGTTTATTTTGCACAAAGCATAAAGTGCAGCCATGACAGACACAGTGTACAAAACACAGAAAATAGACACACAGACAAAAGATAAAAGAAAAATTAATACTAATTTACCTCCTATCTTGCACTATTTCCAAGTTGTGGCTGATTATTGGTCAAATTTTAACTAGCGAAGGGAGGTTGCTTTACTTTAACGCCCTCACTGGGGGTGATCCCCTGTGAATATTCGGATAAACTTTACCTCTCCAGAAACTAGAATGATTGTTTTACCTGATGCTGAAGACCGCACGATCATATCTTTATTCGTCTGGAACTGGACAAAACACTGGAACGTGACGGACAGACAGACAGACAGACAGTGCGTGGCTATTACAGTGGTCTGCATTGCGAGCACAATGCGGACATACTGTAAAAGTGTAAATGGTGAATGCGTGTAATGAGGATAGGGTCCTATAGAAAGAAATGACGTCACCTTTTCTAGACCAGATTCCTATTTGATCCAAACTTGCCGAATGCTCTGTAGCTTGTCGATCCTCGTTATAGTCTAGGCATAGGTCTACTGGTGGATGGTGGTTCACAGTACAGATATAGACAATGCCAAAAATTAAAGTGAGGTCACGTGACTTAGGCTGTAAGGGCTGCAAGTTGAAAGCTGTAGCTGATATCGTCACATTTTTTGCAGCCTTATTACCTGTGTCATCCATAATTTTCTTTGTTAAACCTGATTTTGATTGAAATGTAGCATCTTGATGTTGAGTCTGCTGTGATAAGCAGCACGTGGAAGCTACATTAGTATTTAGTTAAGGTTTGTAGAGAGTATTTTGATAAAAAAACACCCACTTTTGTTTTCTTCTGGAAAATGATAAAATTATTTTGCACAAAAATTTCAGTAAATGTTACTGAGTAACTTCAGGTCTAAGATGTGTAAAAATTATTGAACTGGTGAATAAAATATTCCTTGGTATCAGTTACGTAGTTCTAACTTCATGCAGATCTGTTTTGCAACAACGAGATTTACCATCGAAGATAGATATTTGCTCCAGACGCACTAACTTAGTGATCAATATCTGTTTGTTAAAGATAGCTGGTCTACAGAATTGATTAGTTGTTATTATTATTATTAGAATTGATTAGTTGTAGCTGCTGTCATATGTATCTGTCAGAGCCGATGGCACATCGAGCACATTAAAGACGTTTTTATTTAGATGTGCTATATGAGTTGATATTTTGCTGACATTATTTTGTTTCTGTTGCAGATGCTGCTGGATTGTACCCTGATAGAGGTATGCTGTTCCTTATCATTATATTGGCTTCCACTAACGGTTGTGTCTGTAAGAATGAGCAGATAGTCTGCCGAAATTGACACTGTTGAAGCACTTGCACTTAGCCTTGAGAGAAGGCACAGACTCACAGCAGCAAAGTGCACAACTTACAACGTATCTCTGACTTCAGTCAACAGGATTATCAAGTATGATCTGCAACTGGGGTGCATGTTGGTCTGTTGCGGGTGCCCACTTCCTGGTAGTCATTTGATAGTGCCAGTGTCATTACCACTTAAGGCAGATATAGGACCTCTTGGCTTGAAATGGGGGTTTTGAGGGCAAAATGAGGAGGGGTGGTGCCATGTTGACCCTAACGAACTCGTTTTTACTTTTGGGGGTTATTAAGTCTGTGCCAGTTTTGATGAAAATTGCTGAAGAAATGCAACGGTGACGTCGTGAGAGAGTGCGCACAGATGGATACACAGATACACACACTGCCAGATGCAAACCAGTTTCATAATCTCTCCCCATGCTGTATGCTATAGCTATGGGGCAGATAAAAATAATAGTGCTGATGATCGGGCTATGCCCTCCCAAAATTTGCTACCGTTTTTTTCTGTCCGTTCCCAGAAGCAGGAGCTACTAGGGTGCCTTTTCCTGAAAAAATGTGTCTAACGAATCCGTGAAATTATACTTAAATTGCATGCACTCAAAAACTACAAAGCACACCATTATCAAATTTGACAGCATTTGCGTTGGGCATACATAGTTAAATTTGTCGAATCGCAGTGTCTCAGCCGTGCATTGCACAACTTTGCTGAAATTTTGTATGCTGATGCACTATGGGCCATAGAAGCTACAGGATATCTCTTAGACTTACCAATCAAGGTTGCTTGTCATGGGGGGCATATCGTCGACAAGTTGGGCCATGTCAAGCTGCTGTACTGCAGTTTGCAAAACAGATGACACAACATTGCATAACCAATGCAATGTTGTGTCAGACTGCAGGGACAGACGCTTTTTGCATTTTCTCCTGTCTGCTCTGTGCTGCTAAGACACGGACTATAAAACTAACTGACATTAGAATACTTCCGGCATTTACGGTAAGATAGTACAGGATAATATTAACTGTGTGGGAATGACAGAGTCAGTGACAAGATTGTCAGAGAATAGGTTTCTGAGAAAGACATTGCACAGTAGTCGACTTGATGAAGCAGAGAAAGCTGAAGTAACTCGCGTACATCTGCAAGATAAAAGAGGAACGACCAGTAGAGAGATTGATGCTAGGAATGGATGAAGGTGATCAGTTGCTTAAAAGGTGATGACTGGATGATGATTAGTGCAGTTTCACACTGCCACAGACTGTTTAGTTAACACTATACGTGATGAAGTTGAAGAACAGTCACTGGTCTTAACAGCCACATGGCTATGAGCTCAAATAAGTGAATGAATGACCACTGGTTACTCTTTCTAGCCTGTGTTGTGTTTTCATACTAAGAAATTTTGTAGCAGACTTTGTTCAAGCAAATGCGATTTAAGATGGAAAACGGCCGTTTTGCGTTTTTGATCCCCCTTTGAGGGCTTAATGGCAACGTACGATGATCATCTTAGGCTCATTGGAAAGCACATAGTGGACTTCCTATTAGTGTTAATTGAACTTCTTTCACTAGGTGTTATGGCTGAGGTGCTACGAGCAAATATCGGTTCAAAATCGTCAATTTCACTTCAGTGGGGGCTGGTTGACCCAAAATTTCAGTTTGAAGAGGTCGCCCCCACCAACCATTCTTCTTCACAGAAACTAGGCTAAATGATCTTTCATATGGTATAAAAATCTGGACAGATCTTTCTTCCGTTTTGTCACAATGCACGCGAATGACCACTGGCTACTCGTTCTAGCCTGTGTTGTAGACATTCTTTATTAACCCTATTAGTTTATCCATTTTTATGCAGTATTTAGCTTAAATGGTTTGCGACCGACAATCGGTGTGTATGTGTTATGCATATACATGTATTACCAGTTACCACGACTGAAGCTCCTGCGCCAGACTGTGACGTCGGCCCACCCGTAAATAGAATAGATTGTGGTTTTCCCGGTATTCGACGTGGCCAGTGTCATCAGAGACGCTGTTGCTTCGATTAAAGTGTCCGGGGAGTACCATGGTGCTTCCATGGTAAAGGTATAATCAATAGTCAATCTAACATCTATATTAATTTGATATTAGAAATACATTCTGTGGAACGTGGTATCTGCCCCATAGCCAAGTCCACAATGACTGAACTGTTCCTATAATAAGGATTATATTGCATATTGTTCGTTCCACATGCGCAAAATGGCCATAGTTCCACTTTCAGTCTAAAATCTGATGTCACCATCGTGTTTCTTGACCCCAATTTCCTCAAAGACGCGAAAATTTTGGTGATTTGCATACATTTAAGGCAGATATAGGACCTCTTAGCCTAAAATGGGGATTTTTGGGGCAAAATGGGGGAAGGAGTGGTGCGATGTTGACCCCAACGAAGTAGTTTTTACTTTTGGGGGTTCATACATCTGTGTCAGTTTTGGTGAAAATCACTCAAGAAGTGCGACCATGAGAGTGCGCACAGATGGATACACAGATACACACACTGACAGACACAAACTGGCTTTATAATCTGTCCCATGCTATATGCTATAGCTATGGGGCAGATAATTAGATGCATAAGCACGATTTGCAGTTAGAAGCTATCATCTCATCTGTGTATAAACGTACATGCTAGCTACTAATATCGGCACTTGACAGGAGTCAGTGCCGAGTTGAAACACAAATGCATGTCAGTAATGCAGTTAGATCTACTGAATGTTCAGTCAGTTAGCAATTGCTCACTCACTACTAACACTGAACTGAACTTCAGAATATGCCAAAAAAAGTTCATTCTTTGTTCCTTGCAGCTGGTGTTTGTGCCCACCCATGTGCCCCCTCGTGCCCACCATTAAGTAAAAGTGGGGACGCCATGGGGCACGTGCCCACCTGTGCCCCATGGCGTCAGCGCCTATGAAACTTTCGTGGCGCGAAATTCAATTGACCACCTGTTAGGGTCAAACAACATGTGACGTCATTTGCAGCCGTAGGTCAAAGCAAATCATCTACACTGTGTCACAAAAACTTGAACTGTTTGACTAATTCTGCTGACTGAGAGACACACTAAGTTATACACTTAGTGATCAATATCTGTTTGTTAAAGTTAGTTGGTCTACAGAATTGATTAGTTATAATTATTAATATTAGAATTGATTAGTTGTAGCTGCTACCATGTGTATCTGTCAGAGCCGATGGCACATCGAGCACATTAAAGACGTTTTTATTTAGATGTGCTATATGAGTTGATTTCTTAACTTTTATATTTTGCTGACATGTTTCTGTTGCAGATGATGCTGGATTGTCCCCTGTTAGAGGTATGCTTTTTGTATTGTTACATTGGCTTCCGAAGTTCTGCTAACGGTTGTATCGTATAAGAATGAGCAGATAGTCTGCAGATTAAGGGTAGCCGTGTGAGCCATATGTGGCGCATTGTTAGCTAGTGTTATGTCAGTTGACAGATTATGTGTATGCGAAGTGTCTGTATTTTACACATATTTCTCAGAAAAAAAACTGCCAAAAGTTTAGGCATTAGAAACGGAAAGTCTTTATTACATTTTATTGCTAATCGATCGTGCAATACGACGTAACTGGGTCATGCTGGATTCTCTAGTAGAAAAATACAGAATGACCCAGTAATATTTCCTGTGATTGGTTCGTCAGTCTTAGCGCAGCCAATCAGAATGACCCAGCTAGCACACGTCCTTCGCCTTAGCAAACACTGCGTATTAGTACAATTAGTACAAAAGTAGTACCGGTACACTGCAGAGCAGACGTCATCACGTCAATACAAGCCC
>Ga0209255_1000329_pt1 | contig 10893 bp, 11 predicted proteins | sample WorMetvaBAHAMAS2_FD_187394 | JGI IMG/M metagenome (GOLD analysis project Ga0209255, IMG submission 187394) | Marine gutless worms symbiont microbial communities from Max Planck institute for Marine Microbiology, Germany - Olavius vacuus... | ecosystem: Host-associated > Annelida > Digestive...
TATTGAATCGTTGTGTGTGTCGTAGTCCAATTTTTGTTCATTTTTAAATTTTTCTTTGTATTTTTCTGTGTACTCTTGTACGATTTCATCATAAATAAAATAAATACTCGTTGACAACAACACACGGCGTAGTTGTTTGGATTGTACATTAGTCGCATTTTGTCAACCATATTCGTATAAACGACATCTATCTACACTGTGGCTATGAAACATGGCAGTAGCCTATACGTATGTTTGACCTTAACACTGGCTAGTCAAAGTCAATTGTTATAATTTTACACCATTTTAATCGCGAATGAATATTGCATTATACAACCATACTACTTGGTACATTTTTGTCAACATTAGTTTGTAACTACGTCGTGAGTAGACAATGACGCTTTGATGACGTCATTAGCAAAACGCTGTTAAAATAAATCAGTACGTAGACCTATGCGTTATTTTTTATTCATTACCGTTACAACAGTTCAAAAATTATTGCAATCGATCAAGATCTGACAGAGTTACAGTCGCATATAGACTGCCACGTTTTCATGGTTCACAGTGTATATATAACAGCGACAGGAAACAAGTAAAATAGCTGTCCGACATAACACAGCATAACATCAATGCAAACTAAACAAGAAAGCACTCAGAGAATACAAACGTCAAGGCTAATAAAAATTCTGTAATTCATACAAGGTACAGTAAAATAGAAAAGGCGGCTATTAGCGCGGCATTGCCACTTGAGGCCACCAGTCCTGTCAGTCGTTCTCAGATTTAATCACGAGGGCAGCTCCACGGACGAGTAGTGCACCAGTTTACCAAACTTTAGCAAAATCCGATACTCCATGGGTGAGTTATTGATGACTGAACAGGTATTCCCGGCCAGTTTTTCTGTAGGGGAGGAATTTTGTGGCCTCCAGTTCTCAGAGTTGGGTGGGCCAAACTAATCATCGGCACTCCCAGTGCATGTTTAGAGCGTTTCAAAGGCGAGTGGTATCGAAAATCTAGACCAAATTTCGGACTTTTTGACCACTCTAAAACCAGGGTAGGGCTGTGCAGAATGTCCGAGACATATTTACCAGTTCCGCCTAAGACCAAACCACTGATATACTTTTGACGTAGCAGGTGTTAATAAATAAACTAAATGTGCGCACCTGTCGAAGGTAGTTTGTACCGTCACCGAGCGGCTCCGGACGGTAGGCGCCGACAACAAGTCGTGAGCCTCTTCCGGCTGCACGTACGATCACTCGTTCATCCTGCGCCCTCGTCTGCCACCCGTCACCGCCATCAGCGGTCTCGACGTCTGCCGCCGGCCGTATGACGGCCCGCAGGTAGCGGCTGCCGTCGGCACGCCGCTCCACGTCTGTACTGGCCAGCTGAAACGCATGACGACATCGTGACGCCGGAGGAAAGACCATCTTGGCGAAGGCCTGCTTCGGTCGTCGCTGTCCGGGAGCGCTGTTGGTCGTCGCGTGAACAACTGCCGACTTGTTCAGTTCCGGTGAGCGTTTAAGTCGCACGCTGTCGGCGACGACCGGACGACCGCTGTCGTCGGCCTCGATAACGTCAACAGCCTCGTTGAAACTCGCGCGTTTGTCTGCTACCAATGGCGATCGCTTCGCAATAGACCCGGTAATCGGGCTGTCATCAGACTTCTTCAATATCGACGCACGTGCGGCGCTGTTTCTCGGCGAAAGTGTCAGTTCCAGACTCTCGAGCGGCCCGACATCGACTTCCGGTTGACGCTGCCGTCGCTGCGCGGCGTAAAAATACATCGCCGCCGCCGCACAGCAGTCGTTGATGATTCGTTCGCGTCGTAAATTAGTGCTGTACCGACGTCGGTCTACGTTTTCCTCGTCGCCGGAAGAGGGCGCTCTGCGCCTACATCGCTTGCAGTTGTTGCAGCTGAAAAAGTCCATTGAATTCGTTGATGTACTTCTTGTTTTTCAATCTCGTCTTCAGCGCGGAATGTTCACTATATACTCCATGTATTATACATGTAGGCTAGTAGTCACCGTTCCTTGTCTCGCGATATGGACAAAGACATCGTTCATCTGCAATAAAGTAACGTATGCGCATTACTGCAGTGTTCGTTCAATTGAAAACGAAACCGTGTGATTAAAACAACGGTTTTAACATTTAAGTCGAAGACAACTTCGAATTTCAAAAGTCGGAAAAGTGCAAAGTCTTCGTAAAACTAACAACAAATAACAATGCAGACCTGGTCTGTGATGTCGCCACCTCGGGAGAGACTAAAGTTAAGACAGTATGGCAGGATAAAAATGTGCATATTATTATTATTATTACTATTATTATTTTCTTGTTAGCTTCATCGCAAGTCAAATCTAAATTTAATTTAAACCACAGGTACATTAAATCATATACGGTGAAACGTCACACGTCTTGGTCGAGTTTTGACGCAACGCGTCGTGATCATAAAGGTTGTTTACGAAAACAACATCAACATTGACATGTAAAAATATAATATTTTGACAGGCAGCGAACTGAAAGAAAATACCAGGAAACGTCGTTATGTCGTGTTTATATGATATATCATCTCGCCACACAGCACTGCCGACAGTAAAAGTTGGAAGGAAATTAAAGCTATAACCTATGTTATATATTAGTAACTATAATGCAAACACATTTACCGTTAAGTGCGTAAGCGAGTAAGGTATGGTAAGGTAAGGTAAACGTGGATTTGTATAGCGCCTTGTCGTGATCACACCTCAAGGCGTTCTCGACGGATCTCACAGTTTTACCTGCACACCCCACATTCATCCACTAACGGAATGAACCATACCTGCCTTTGCCGCCCCAGCCGAAGCTTGTACTCATTTACCGACCCCGGAGGGATAGATCAGCTGAGTACACTTGTAAACAGCTCCAGAATCCAAGGACGCCGCAACAGCGCTAGATAGTGATCATCATTATTATCCAAAAAGATAAGTTGTTAGTGAGATGCTACAATGTGGCGCAGAGAAGGCGGAGACTGTTGCATACTGTGGGCCGCAGAATACGAAACTGCTGCAGTCCGATTTCTGTCTCTAGGCTTCAGCGCAGTTTCCACCCAACGCACGCAACGTAACGTATGCAACGCACACACACACACGGGAAATATATGACATGTGTGCAATAGTGTGCAAGTATGAATCTTCTCCTGTTACGAAAAATGCGCCGACGCATCGCATTAACAGAAAGCATCGTTTTTGAATAAAAGGCATTTTTGTGAGCGTATCAAACAGAGAGATGAATTCAATTCATTCCTGGAGATGTACCACCCCCACCACGAGACGTTTCATCATTGCTACCGCATGAACCCTTTTAAGTTTGATTTTCTGCTCAGTAAAGTCGATATTTACCTTAATTCTGTTGTCCTTAAATTTCTTCAATCAGCAGTTGTGTAATGAACACGGAAATTGTCTAAATGTCTCAAACTCATCGAATGACTATGTGCCATACGCCGTCGCCATTATCTTGTATAACGTGACAAATTCCAGCGATACCATTGGCCACTTCTTGCGTTGCTTGCATATGCATGCGTAAGGCTGGAAACCGGGCTTTACTCGTAGCAGCTAGATAGGCCCTACATTTTCAGTCGATGCAAACTGTACCCGAGGACAACCAAGGACATTTTTCATCCAAACGCAAAGTCGGTGCAAACAGGCACAACCACGCTATGGATGCATTGCCTCACAAAGATTGCAGTCTTGAAAACGTTTCTTCGTCTCACCGGAAGCCAGTGAAAGCTGTGTACTACACGGTTTCCGTTTCACGAGCACACGTCACTGAAGAGATCGTAGATCACGCCTGGCAATGGGCACACAGTCGGACTGCAAACAGTCGCACTAGCCTACGCAGAGAGTAACGCAGCAATGTGTAATGACTAAACAGGACGCCAGTCAAAAGTCCTGGCAACTCCCATGGAAGGGAAGAGATCGGCAGTTTTATGGTTGTTTCAATTGCCAATACAAAGTTTTCATTGAAAATCACTTCAGGAAACGAACCGAATATTGCAAGCGGTCACAAATAGATCTATTGCACGTAAGCGGTATAGGAATTATGAGCTTTTAAAATTGTCCCAGTTTTTGGCCCACCCTGTATATATTGCAGGTAATCGGTACCTTAACGTTGCGATATCGTTGACGGTTGTTGCACTCATCCAGGTGTCATGACACAGTCTGACACTGTCAGCTGAGATGACTGCAGTACTCCACTATTCGCCGAGCGACCACAACTCGTAGAAATCAACGTCAGATGCCGGTTTGCCGTTGATTGTCCGCGCTGAAGCCACTGCCGCTGCGGTTGCCGCTCCAGTAACTTACTGCTCATCGGTCGAGCCGGCCAGCCTCGGCTGCCAGCCGGCGAGATGCTCACGTTGACGTCGATGGGTTAGCTGGCGTCGGCGTCACGTGGCTGTACCAGCCGAAACAGCGGCAGCATTCTCGCTGGCTACGTCACGTTCTGAACGATAGAACTGCCTGTGCGTAGGCTGAGAGAGAAATCTCTCGACGAATTCCTGGCTTCACTAATCACTGCGGCTGCTTAGTGTTGTATGCTCAATACTGACGTTTCGTACTAAATAAGTGTTGGCCTAAAGAATACGTTACATTTACAGCCAAATCTGTTCTGAGCTTTACTTGCTTTAACTGTTGCCATTCGCTTTAGTGAAGACCTGTCAAGTCTCATGCATTCGATGCGACTCATGCATTCGGGCTCATTCATTTCCTTGAATTGATATCAAGAATGTAACGCCAAAATTAACATTTTGCCGATATTTTCCAGCATTATTGTAGATTATTTTTGAAGTCACATGTTTGACGGCGACCTACGGTCAGCACAATAGTCAGACGCTTTAAGTATAATCGACTTGAGAGCTCTGTTTAATGGTTATATTATGTAATTATGTATCAAGTGATAATGGCAGTGTTGGACTGAATTGTCTTAGTTAAGATCTGCTTTTTTTCTGCTGTTGAACTGATGTTTGGTTTTAGCGTTAACTGGTTGGCTGTCAGTGTCATCAACACGAAGTTGTAACTTAAGCCTGGATCCATCCGGGTCTTGTCTTTATGAGTAATAACCATGCAGGTTTGAAGTTCTCCAGATTTGAGTCTCGACCTCTCAATTTTCGTAGCCTAGGTCTTGGTGTTGGTCTTAAGAAAGCATGTACGTCTTATCTCGAAGTCTGGTACAAATTCATACTTCTTTATATGACATTCACCATTCTAAGTCCTTGACATCGACTACATACCACATACTAAGAATATCCCGTAGATCACTGCACACGATTTTTCGCATTCTTTAGCATCCTTGTCCACGTTATAACTCAGACTTATGGGCTACGTCACTACGTAGCACGCACTGACACAAGTTGCCACATAATGTTGAAACAAAGAATTTTCTTTTAACCTGCTACTTCAGTTGCAGTGAAACGCGAATTCTGCCACAGTGGTTTAATGGTAATGGTAATGGTAAATGTAGATTTATATAGCGCATCGTCACAAAAGTCTCTAATGCGCTGTGCACGCTAGTACCTAGCGAACAGCCAGGTTTTCAGGCCCTGCTTAAAAAGGACATAGTCCTGCTGTGCGCGGAGGTCGTCAGGCAAAGAGTTCCAGACCATGGGACCGTGCACAGCAAATGCTTGGCGGCCAACCGTGGAGAGTCGGTGTCGTGATAGTGAAGATGGTGAAGATGATGAACTGCCATGTGTGATAGCTGAAAGTGCAGGAGACTGTGCAGACAGGACATTATAAAAATGAATTAAACCAAATTAAACAGCTATTCGACATGATTACACAAACCAGTATATAGGCCTACTATAAATATGCAACGTCAGCTCATAATTTACGACGTCATTTTTACATTCCAATAGTTTTCTTAAGATTTTGAGTTGGATTTGACAATAAATTGACAATAAATTTCTCATTTTGTTTTACATTCTATTCGCAACTGTTCATTCTCTGGTGATAAGTTAGCGTGCATTAACTGTTTACGTGGTTTTAATTGTTCGTAATTATTTTCTCGGTGAATGTTTCTGCTTGGTCTAGGAATGGCGAGAAGTGCAGGCGCTGATAGGCAAAACTGGCAAAGAGAGCCTGAAACGTCGCGTGTCTGAGTTCGACGTTGATAAGCTACAGTTGAGTGTTGCCAGCAAAGCGAAAGATCTGCTCAAGAACTACAACATGAATGAAATCCGAGATACTAGCCACGGAGCAGCCACCTTCTACGTTTGGGTTCGTATTTTGTTATTGCATAGATCATGCCATTTGCTCAAACAGCTTGACAGTTGGGATGAATTTGAAATCTTTTTCATAATGTTGACGGAACCCCGGCCCTCAGTACTATAAAATAGCATTAATAACGTTTCATTATTATGACAGTTTTGTACTAGCGTTTGATTGATTGGTGACTGAGTGTAGACTATAGGTTTTCTGAGTTTGTGTACTTACAGATAATGCACTCACTTTTACAATTTCTGCTGGTGTCTTTTAAATCTTTTTAAAATTCTTTTTTAGTTTTAGTATTTTAGTTTGTGTGTGTGTGTGTTTTTTTACTTTTTGACTGAATATTTGTCATGTACTGTGTGCTGCCTCACTGGCGAAATAAAGAGCACTGTGCGCTTTAGAGACGGGGCATTATAAAGTGCTATATAAATTCACTTTCTTTACTTTAATTTAAAATCATACAGTGTGCAGCATTTGAAAAATAATTATGTGCTGTACATATTGTTTCTTGAATGTGTTGTTGTTGACATTTGAGTTGATTATGCCTTGTAGACGCTCGGAATGATTGAAGAGGCAGAGTCAAGGCACTGACGTGATGTGTGAAAACCAAGGTCTGCACCGATCATGCCATTCAGTTATGTCAGTGACATAAAAAAAACTCCTATATTACTTTTTGTCTGCACGTTGCACTGTTACGATATTCTACAGCTGTAATATTTGTCTATGCTGTTTCTAAATTGTCTGTTGAGATTGCAATGTATTAATTACTGTCTGTTGTGTACGTGGCTGTTGGCTGTTATACACAGCTTTGTCAGATAAATAGGATTTTGATGTATGTATGTATACAGAAGGCAGGGAATCTTGTTAGTTCGTATTGTTGTTATACAGAAGCTTGTCTTGATATTATGGTACAGTTGCCAATCGGACTTGGACACCTGTCCAACTCGCAATGTTGACATTATCATTGTTGTTATGCTCACATTTTATTTAACAGTTTCTACTGTTGTTACTGTCTTGAAATCTTTGTTGAAAATCCGGCAGCAGGTCCGTTCATTGTTGACAAGTTGGACAGTTCATGTGATGTATAGCCTAGCTGCAGGAAGACAATTGCAGAGAAGACTTTGGAAGCATTTTTACAATGCACCGCAGCATGTAAAGTGTATAATGCTGTTTTACTGGTGAAAGTCTGTCTTAGAGGTGTCGTAAATGGGTTATATGGAGTCTTAGTTATGTACACTGTTACTCTCAGTACTAAACTGTTGTATAATTTGATGCAATTTTTGCTCATGTTCCAGTTATTACTAGTAATAGCATTTACGGCTCTAAATTGGACAAAAATGGTTGGAAATGGTGAGATCAGCAAAGTGTTTACCAGACTTGCTGTGATCTGTTCTAAGATGTTGAAACATTCTGTCAAGCACGTGCAGTTTGCATGGCTTTCGGACAGGTTCTCTAGCAGATCTATACTTATTTCAGTACTGAAAATCTGCAGGGTGGTAGCCTGTAATCTGCAGGGGCAATCGCCCTTGCCAAATTCTGGCTTCGACTTTCGGACGTTTTTTTATTAATTTGTTGATAGAGAACCCGTCGTACTATACAGAGATTGATCCCATGCGTATTTCTGAAGTGCTGTCTGCTCTCAGGCATGCGTTTATATAAGGTCGTGTATTTGTTTCACACCTATTGTTGATAATAAATACTTGATACTGTCAACACGCCTTACCTACTGTCATTCCGTTTTGACGTGCGTTCAATTTATGCCCTATCTACAATCACACGGTATCATTTGGTATGAATCAACTGGAATGACAGGGCAATCAGAAGTTTAATGATAGTCATTTTGATAGGCTTCCAATGCACGAATATGGCATTTCAATTATGTGTAGACGTTTCTTACTGAAAACTGCACTTGCCATTCACACATACTTAGAGAGATAGAAGCCTCACAGACATGAAAAAATATACATACATACACACAAATAGTACACACTTGCACACTAAAGTTGAAATTAACTATAGACAGGCAGGCTGGTCAGCACATAGTAGTAGTTTTCTTTCACAGACAGACGGTAAACGGCAGGGCTGGAAAAACCTAGGTTTTTATTTTTTTTAGATTTTTATATAGTTTTTTGAGGTTTTTCAGGTTTTTTAGGGTTGTTAGGTTTTTAGGTTTTAGTGTACGAAAACCGGACACAGAATTATGACCCAGAAATTCACGAAGAATATCTGATACATGATACACCCATTCTCCTGCGACATCACTTATAGCCATGTGCAGACTATAGCATAGCTATAAACAACTAATTAGACTGGAAGGTAACAATTTTCTGCTGTGACTGTGAGTCTAAAATCTGGATTTTAAGGTTATTGTCAAAACCTAAAATTTGGACTTTTTAGGTTTTTAGGTTTTTTGGAAAATTTTTTTTAAAAACCTAGGTTTTTACAATCCCTTTCGACAGCCCTGATAAACGGACAACTACTATAGTTGACTACGATCGTGTCACTTGATAACAAAATGTTTCAAAAATTGAAACAGAGTTCAATACATGTACATACACGTTTGGACACAGGACTTACAAACCATAATACGACATGAGACTAGAGTAGCAATCTAGAAAGTGCGGAATAACTAATGTCGGAGTTTGTGATTCATAAAAAGTCTTAAATAACTGATTAAAACACAGCAACGTGCGAAAATTTGAAAGACCAGCTGTCGGAAACAAAGTGCCCTACTGGTCACTCGCAGGTATCAATTCCCTCACCCCTCCCCCCTGAAAATGTACAAGATTTTTCATTCAAAGGTTTTATTCGTGATATTTAGTTATTTACTAAACACAACAACAAAATCTGTAATAAAACTGATGGAACATCTCCTACTGACTAGATTCAAGTAACGTGCTAAAAAGTAGATAAAAACGCCATAAAAGTAAAATAAAATTATATTGTCAGAATACAGAAATTTGTTTCTATTATTGCGTTATTGACTTAAGACCGTGCGTATAGACACTATCAACTAGTATTGTGTTGGACGATACATCAAGCCCTTGAAGCCAGCGTCAAGCAAAACTGTCAGCATGATATCCGCATGATGTGTCAAGACTTGCCTTTAAAAAACCATGTTGAAATGCAGACAGAAAACCCGAATTCATCATCTTTTCAGCAACATAATCTCTGATAACCGACCCCATAATCTTACATGCCACGCAGGTTAAGGATACATGTCTATAGTTATCCGGATTTGTTTTGCTTCCTTTCTTGAAAAGCGGAACGACATTCGCGGTTTTCCAGTCGTCCGGTGAACAACTGTCTGAAAAAGATTTTTGAAATAAGTAAGTAAGTAAGTAAGTAATCCTTTTATTAGATGACAGACAAACGCCGTCAATAACAACAGAAAGACACACATCAACATAGCAACAATGCTGTAAAGGGTGAAAACATCAGTGTGTACTTCAGTAAAAGTCCTTTACCGGAAAAAGAGAATAAAGATATGCAGGTTAATGGCGTAACTAATAAATCGGCACAAGATTTCAAGAGATGTGGGTGCACAGTGTCAGGTCCAGGTGATTTGGCAGGATTTAACAGCGACAACTTCTTATATACACAATGTCTTCCGTGAAAAGTTCATGAGCATACAATCCTTCATTCAATGAACTGCAAACTGACAACAGACTCCTCTGGTTCGTTATTCCATGATGAACAAACACTGGTTGGAATTTCTGACATAATACGTCGGCTGATTCCTTATCGCTCCGTGATAAACTTCCATCTGCCTTCTTCAAACTTTTTACAATCATCGCATTACTCTACTTAATGACGTCATAACTTTGCCGTGAGTAGTACCGTTTGGATGAAATTTGGTGGACATTTTTTGCTAAATCATGTAGAAAGACAGCAAATATTATTGTAAAAAAACTTAGCAGTTTACAATGCCCTTTAAGGACGATATCCGCCAACTCGCAGATCTAAAACAGCAAATATCACAAGATGATATTACTTCGCAGCACAGCACTGACATTTTGGCGATGTGCTGCACAAGTAATATCATCTTTTGTGATATTTGCTGTTTTAGATCTGCCAGTTGGCGGATGTCGTCCTTAAAAGGCATTGTAAACTGCTAAGTTTTTTTTACAATAATATCGCTAAAACTAGATTCTTTGGCCTACATTTCCGTTGCAGAAAGTAATGCGGTATCTTCAACTACTTTTACGTAATCTGTCCCAGAAGCTACCGAATTTTGTGAAATTACGCGGCGGTTAGGGCTATTACGCCGTTCAAGTTTATCCAAGGTCACCGAGTTTGGTACCAATCGAAAGCTCATATGCGACTTCCTATTACTGATTAATACTATCCTAGCTCATATCTTGCACCGTTTCCGAGATATAGATTGGAAAGGTGCAAAATCGCTATATTCGACTACCCCTCTTGTGTTTAACTTCCCCAACGGAGGGATTCCCCTGGGACGATCTCCGTAAAATTTTTACCAAAAGGTCACGGATGGCCAAGTTTTTTATTCTTTTATGGACGTTTACAATTATGGTTTGCGGCGAAAAAAAGTAAAACAAGATGCTCAGTAATCGCAGAGAGACCGCGCTGCAGGGTGCGTTACAGTTTTCGCCAAAAGTAGAAGACTGGAACTGGGAGACAATATTTTACGGACATTATAGGTCTATCTTCAACCACT
>Ga0209255_1000330_pt1 | contig 10862 bp, 6 predicted proteins | sample WorMetvaBAHAMAS2_FD_187394 | JGI IMG/M metagenome (GOLD analysis project Ga0209255, IMG submission 187394) | Marine gutless worms symbiont microbial communities from Max Planck institute for Marine Microbiology, Germany - Olavius vacuus... | ecosystem: Host-associated > Annelida > Digestive...
GCGCGCACTTGCCGATGACGTCACGGACGTGCTCGCCGGCGGACAGATGATTCGTAATGGTGACGCCAAGCATCTTTATGGAGGTCACACGTCGAATGTCCGGTATCTGTAGAGGCAAACCTTCAGCGTGCTTGCACTTGGAATTTGTGAAGATAATTTCAATGCATTTGTCAATGTTTGGCCTCAAATTATTGTTTTGCGCCCACCGGTCAACATGATCCAGTTCTGTCGATCTGGAGCCGGCATTAGCAGCTGGGATAACGTATCATCAGCGTACTTGAAAATCAAATTTCCAGCAGTAACAGTGGTGAGATCTGCTACATTAACTACATAAGACGCCGGGCATACTAGCAGATCGTTGCATTATGCTGGCTGAGATGTCAAGCTGTCCGGATGTGGAACCGTGGAACCTTGTACAGTGACTGTACAAAGATAATTAATACAATGTGACTTTTATTCCACCAGTCTTTTATTAAAAACAGCGATTAATGAACGTCACCGCTACAAGCATCGTGAACATGTTTTCACTGTGAATAAAACTGCACCTGATTCGTATGAACACACGGCATCCATCTCAGCAAACAAACTACTCACGTTTTTGTCCATTGAAAGCAACAACAAAAAACATAATAATATGTTGCAGTGGGTTGAATTGCCACTACACAGGGTGGGCCAAAAAGGTAATGGGTTCTGAACTAATCAGTTACTAAAATGTGCCAAAAAAACTAGAGCCTAGTTTTCATCAGATATGAGTGTCAATGTCTGCAAAAGAATGGATCTCATATCAAACACCTATTTAGATAATAAATGCATGATTTTAAAGTAAAGTCTCGTTTTACACACTTTCGTAAAACTGCACTATATGATGCAGAGTCATCCAATTTCTGATAATGTAAATATTTAACACTAGAACAACAGTTGAAATGACTCGGTTACTTTACTACTGTTTGTGGATAAATTAACATACCAATTTTATGACAGATAACGTTAGTAATATCATAATAACGAAAAGACGGGTACTTTTTTGCCTCACCCTGTATTTTACTACACACAAACATAATAAAACATATTATAAAGAGAACTTTATTTTCTAATCGATGAATGGAGACAGAGGAGTCTGATATAGCTGCAGTCCACAAAAAAACACGACAGCAACCTACGATTTACACAGAGATCGAGATCGCCACTGAAATACTGAACAACAAAGAAACTACGAGAAAATACTTCAGTAAGTAAGTATTCTTTATTTCCTAGGTATGTAATAGCAGCGACGCTAGTTTCAAAAAGCTTCACGCAACGCACACCAGATACTGGCTCCAACTTTCTACGTGTGTTAAACAGTAATAACTAGCTATTTCTTTCTGCTAGTTCCTGCACCGGGAGGCCGCACACTAACTGTAACAGTGGACAGCCTCCCCAAGCTGTTGACCAAAATTGATAACCTAACAGACACGCATGCGCGTGCACACACACAATGCTCTATTACATTATTACAAGCAAAGTATAGCGAAATAACTGACTTGTAGATAACCCTAGTATATGTTTTAATTTACAGTTGGGATAGTCACAAGATCACCCAGACATTCTAAGCTAATAGCCTCAAAAGTAAAATTAAAACGAAATGAACAGATAAATTAAGACCCTTTAAAACAATTCTGTAAAATTCAGTGATGATTTTAAGTCAGTATTTCTGTTTTTATCTTCACACAGATAGACAAACAACCTAATGAAATTTCTAAATATTTTTTTCTGGGAACCGGGGTCTAGACCCCTGGCTACATCACTCCCTTAGTTACCACAACGCACAGACTACATAAAACCTGTCAACTGTCCAGGGTTCCCATTAATGCATAGTGCACTGGCTGCAATAATCCGGGATTATCCCTCCAAAAGGGTTATCCATCAGTTCCATGCAAATCCGAACAGTTGCTGAGAAAACAAAGTAAAGGTTCGAAACCATCCAAATGTCCCAGTGACATCACCATAAATTACATCCGGACACACAAACTCGACATGGAGAAACACTACGAAAAAATGTATGCTCTGGAACATAATGAACGACAGCATAGGACAGCATAAGACATTAGCAGCTGGGAAGCAAGAACACCACAGGACTATCAACAACACGCGCATTGGAAGCACTGTTTTCTTCAATACTATCAGCAACTGTATAACTTCGCTGCAGATATGATCTGAAAGACAGCAGTCAGCAGAGTAAGATCTTCCAAATAAAATACTGTTGCTGTCCGATTTGGGAAAATAATTTTCACCCAATTCCTGGATGTAAATTACTTTTCAACTCAATTCAGTACCACGTGCTATTAGGACACAGGCAACACATCATACAGCAAATACGATGAATAGCTTTCAACTGCTGTGATCACTTTAACAATACAAAAATAGTTTAACTGTCATTACAAAATGTAGGAAAATTGAGCAAACAAAATACCACCAGAGATTAACCGACGTTTTCCGCCAGAAAATTGACACCCATGAGTGTGAAAGGATCCAAACATTCGAATTTTCTAAAAGAAAAATCGATTTGGCAAATAATTCTGATCTAATCGCAGATCGGACAGTACCAGTTATAGCACGATTAAAATACAGTGATGTCATGATGTAATGACACACTACAGTACAGTACCCGAGAATCTGACTTCTGCAGTTCTCACAGAGGGCTACATGGTAATGGGGACAGTGGTAATACCGCGGTAACCGCAGAAATCCTGCAGTTTTGTCCGTGAAACTTGCGGTAATACCGCATGGATGGAGTTATCTCTAGGGGCGTTACTGCGGAAATGGAACTGGTTATCAACGGTAATACTGCAGTAGTCAATGCCTAAAGATCGCTTTCTGCACTCAGCGGGCAATCGCATCTGCATCGTAAATGTTTCTGCAAGTGCCGTAGAGTTAAACAACATTTGAGAGACTTTAACATGGGATGGAGACGGGTTGTTATGTATGTAAATGGAGACGGGGATGAGGACAAGTTTGGATGGGGACGGATTTCAATTTCATAGTAACAAATGGGGACAGAGACAAATGTTCAAATCCGTGCAGCTCTCTATTCTCTCATATCATTTATCTAAAAAGCTTGTGCTCCGTCAGTAAAACAAATGTCGCTCGATTTAAAGAAGAGGAACTATCCGAACTAAACACTTGAAAAGGAACTAAACACTCGAACGAGTGCACAAAAAATTCCTTGCATATGTACACCGTCATGACTACAGGGCTATGCTAATAGCATACTGGTAATGTCAACTCTGAAGTCTTGAACACAGAAAGCACAACGAACGACTTGGGATTGGAATGAGGAAAGGGACGCGTAGGATACAACGACAACTAAACAACATTCTGATAGCGCAGACCTCCGCCAAGGATAACTATTATTACTATTATTATCAAATTATTATTATTATTATTACTGAATTAATACATGAGTCACAAAAAAAGAAATAAAAGTAGCTATGCCCAACCAGGACAATACAATCCAACTGGTGCAAGCATGACTCGATACTATCAAATCCGAAGAAAGTCACAAAGAGCAACTCTTATTGAGGTTACAAACCAATTGGGTGTAGAACTATACACAACAGAAAACTAAATACTTGTTTCTATGCACCCAGTCTGTCACAGTGGCGCCACCTGGTGATTATGTACGAGAATTCGCATGTCGATGTCCTATTTTCGCAAGTTAAAACAGTCTTTAAAAAATTCCTGGATACAAATCTAGCTTCAGATCACCGCCACCGCGAAAATATTACTTATCCTAAGCCCTATTCCTTCCGAACATTTCACAAAAATTTGAACATAACCCTTTAGTAATCCAGCCAACAGACAGACCCAGGCGAAAGCATAACCTCCTTGGCAGAGGTAACTAGCTTCATCATGACTTTCAGTTTTTCACACCTAAAGCTGACACACTAGACAGTGGCATCACTAAGGTCGGCGTTACCTGGTGTGGTAACTGATGGTGTCACACTTTTTTACCTGAAAAGCTGACGACCTTTTTGAGTCATTATTCTCAAATGGGATCGTTTCTCCAGTGTTCTTGTAAATTCAGCCGCAAAAATATTTACTTTCATTAGGGGGTCACCCCCGCCCCGGGATGGTGTCACCCGCGGCAGTCCCCCTAGTGATGCCACTGGCACTAGAAACATCACATACAAAGTTATACTTCAGACGAAGCGACACAACCACAGAATCTGACATTAAGCAGTTCACCTGTGCATCGATTAACGATTAATAACGAAATTATGAACGACTATAAAACATTCGTTACCAAAACACACCACTAGTGCCAAACCTTTTCTGTGTGGCAAAGCCAACGAATACGGTAGACTGTGATTACCTATAGTTATAAAACTGTTTGCTGTATACCAGCGACGTCTGTTTTACACAAAATACAGTTTGGCTGCAAATCATTATTACTATTATTATTATTATTATTATTATTATTATTATGAAAAATTACTGAACAACGCCATCATATAAACACTGCAAGGAAACAGTACATAGTCGTAAACAACAAAACAGAAACAGCCCAGAATTTAACAAAGTTCAGCAGTACAAACTGATTTTTGTCAAATATCTTTCTTTGTGAAAACAAAAACATCCAGCCATCCTTTGCAAAGCACAGTGAGAGCATTTCAGTACAAAAGTCAAACTTCCACCTTTTCAAGTTCTAGATAACTGTCGACGTTATATGTGTATTGAGTCACATCACTAAAGCCGGTCAAACGAAAAGAGCAGCGGGCTCTACAGAAACTTCTCACATAAACACATGTCTATCAAAAATGCAACAACAACAAATTATACTGTAGTTAAGTCACTCAAATTGGAGTACAGAAAACTCTACAATGCAGATCTACCACCTGGAACTCAATAACGCTAATGCTAATACTAATGCCAGTGTTAACTAATTCTCAGTACAGTGTTTTCAACTTGCTTTCTGTTAAACACAGACATTCTGATACGTCACGCTGCTAAAAAAGGTCGTTTAAATCTGAACTGCGATGATCGGGCCAATATCACCAAGACAGTTCAGTGCTGCTGTAGCAATTCCGATCAATTTACGGACAAAAAAACTTTTCATAAACAACTGAACATTAACCATGTTTCAGATTTACAACCGACTTGCAGAAACAATCACTCCACAGGCCCACTGGCACAAAGATCTGGAGCCTTTTCTCACTAATACACCACCCGCTTCACACATATCAAGTCCACACAACGGACTGACTCCAGGGGCGCTGGCAGAGAGTTTTCATGGGGTCAACAAAACACCTAAAATTCGGACTTTCGAATCCCAATTTTATTACAAGTAACCGTATTTGACCTAGCGTGACTGCACAACATGTGTTACTACTTTCTGCATATTACGTGATTCCATATTTCAATTCGTTTTTACGCCGACTCTAGTAAGAAAAATTATCTTGGGGTTCGAACATTCCACCTTTACAACTTCTAGATAACTGTCCATGTTGTATGTGTAACTGTGTATTGAGTTTAGTCAATAAAACATGTCCAATGGAAAGAGCAAACACATGGTCTATCAAAAATGCATATATACTATAGTTAAGTCACTGAAAGCGGAGTAAAGTAAAATTGTAACCAAAATTTTGAACTGCCAGTTTGCTCACCCTGCTTTATATCACATCGTCCGTATGGCAGCTGCAGCCGGCAAGGCGGAGAGGTCCCACAGGCTACCTGGCACAGAGGCCCACAATATACTGATCCATCCCCAATACTCTATCACAGACTGTCACATCTCTCACTTTTATACATTCAGCGGCTCGTACATGGAACTCTGTACCATATGACGTTCACAATTACGACGACACTCTTAACAATTTTCAAACATACACACAAAACATAATTTTTAAATCAGCCTGTGCCACCCAGCAATCGTATCCTGGCGAATACAGATAGCATTCTGCTGTGGATGGCACATAGTAAGTTTTAGTTACTTACTTTCTACACCGACACACCGTACAGCACAGCACACACCAGAAACAAACTGAAGACATTTTTATTTAATGCGTAACTGTCGACGTAGCGCATTTGTTGCGTCATGCGATCCTAGCGCTATAGAAATGGCCAAATAATAATAATAATATTAATAATAATACCCTGATCTCCATGAATAAAGATACGTAATATAGGTCTACAGTATGATCACCAAACTGTCATGTCACCGAGTTGGCAGGTGCGTCCTACAACTAAGTGCATCACCGGGGCGAAGGATGTACGGATAAAAGTGACGCTCGCTTGATATCTCTCCGCGGTTCCATCTCGAACAGTGCACCGCGATTCTGCGTGTCACCCTTCTTCACCCAGTGATGGTAGATGCGGAAGGCGCCGGCGTCGATTGCGTGCCGGAACGCCCGGACGCTGTAGGGCTCGGTTGAAAGCCGCGCCATGGGAACATGTTGCATCGAGCGTTGGGTGGAAACTTGACGAATGACGGCGAACCGGCGTGCAGCAATCACAGCAAGCACTCCACTCTGCAAAGAGCAATGACAACAAATATTGTAAAAATGCGAGTACAGTACACACTTGGGTATAACATGCAGGCACAAATCTGCATCCCAGAGAGAGGAAAATTACAGTCGGCAAGTATAATATGCGGTTACAACTCCGACAATCTAGGTTCCCACTCTCTTGCTTACAGAAAATTCCATCACGTTTAAAGCACTTTCTAGGACCGCCAAAACGTTTTCACAGGACTCTGTCGTAGCCCAACAATGTTTAAATATACAGACGAACAGTAGTTTCTAAAGAAGAGAGACTCTACCTCTGCTGCAGACATTGTTAACAAGTGCAGGGCGGGCCGGCAACACAATTATTTATGTATCGATTTGCCAGGTGGTGCTGCTAGAGTAATTTTGTTATATCAAATCAATGAAATTTTGTGACCTTAAGTCAGACTACTGAAAAAAGTAATCAGCCGCAAATCAAGACCATTCTGCACATTAGCCAGTTGCCTAATTAATTCATGGCCACTTTCGACACACCCCTAGAATATGTAACACAAAGCTTTATTTCACCAATACGAGTAGCAAATGATGATAATAAAAAAAAACTAAAAAAAAAAACTTAATTAACATACAGAAATAATAACAGAGATCTTAACTAAGATACACAAATCGTCAATAATAATGATCAGATAAATCTGACTCAATAAACGAACATACACCCATCCACATAAGCAACAACGTTAAATTACATATTCTAGGGGTGTGCCGGAAGTGGCCATGAATTAATTAGGCAACTGGCTAACTGTGGTAAAGTTTCCATTCAATTGCACTTGCTCCCAGAGAGCAGACGCAAGCGCAAACTTCAAAATGTTCTGCATCTCCAACTCAGATACAATTACAAGAACGTTAGACAGTACCTTAAAGCGACGAAGTGGGTACTCCTTGACCTATGACACAGCAAATGCACCAGAGCCATGAACACGGAAAGAAATTCTTTATCCATTTGCATGTTTGATTCCCATGAATTAAATTCTTTGTAAAATGAGCTGTTCAGATGAACTGTTACTGAGCCTGTGATCTAGTTCTCTTACTGCGTTAGTATCAGTATTTGTCTGCTATGTGCTGTCATTTAGCGTGATCAATGATGAGGAAACACTAACATAAACCACTAAATAAAACTTTGCAGATAAAAAAATTTAAATAAACAATAAGCAGACTAAGAAAATAACCAACAATGACATTCGACAACAAACAGATGTCAAAATCGTAACGTCTTGCATCAATATGTCACAATTTTCTACGCGACGGGAATTGACAGATGTCACAGGCAAATGTATTAAAAGGAACTGATCACAGACTCTAGACAGCGAGCCAGCAAGTGATTTAGAAATACACACCTGTACACACCATTACTTTCTGCCAGGCGCACAGTCGCCTTTCCAGCCACAGACCATCACGGCCCTTTATATAAACTTTATTTCACCAAAGACTTGGCAGACAATATCGAAACAGAACAGTACACCAAGTCTACCCTAAATCGGAAAAACCTAGCAACTCCTCTCGGAATTTTGGAAAATTCACTAAAAAAGAACTAGAACTAGTTATGACATTAAGAAACATATAATTACTAAGTGTCATTTTCTTTCATTTCAAGACACTTTCCTATATTCCTTAAATGTTATAAAATGGGGAAAACCTAGTAAGTCCAAATTTGCATTAAACTCAATTTTCACTATTTTGGCACTTGCTAGGTTTTCATCAGCACAGTAGAAGTGTGCAAAAAACGGCAGAGATACGGACACTATATACAATGAAAAAGGAAGCGCACTCCATTCAGATGTAGTAGCAAATGTAAACAACTGCGCTCAAGTTTTTCACACTCGCCAATTAACGACAGTCGTTACATAAAAGTCACTGCTTCTGGAGTTAAACCTTACGGTGCAACAAAAATGTGTATTTTATTATTATTATAATTATTATTATTAAAGCTGCAATCGTGAGTCTTACCACGATCCAACATGCCACATAACGGCTTAACTGGGCAATACAAACAGCTTACCTGATCGATAATAATTCGCGGCGAAGGTAACGAACTGTCATCCTGCCTAATGAATGGATGACGCAGCGCATCAGCAGCTGTTAAGCGCATGTGCGCATCTTGTGCAAGCAGCTTTGAGATCTGCGTCAACAATAACACAAACTCTTTGTACGATATGGCCACAGGGGCAGTACTGGGCCGGCAGAACACCTCGGTCCGAACAACGGCCCACCCAATATGGCTGCCGCTAATTTTGTTGTAATAACTAACGGAGAGGATGCGCACTTAATGCAACAGCCGTTGCCACAGTGTGTATCGACCAATAGCGTGGCACGTGCTTTCTTTCCGCGAGTTGTGATTGGTTGTAGATTGTCACTAAAAATAGACCGGAACTTGTTGCCATTTTGGGCGGAGACCTTATCCGTGGCTACATGATATGATACGGCGTGAATAGGAGGTACGGCATCTGGATAGAATATTTATACAGATCTGTAGATATGGCTGCTTTCTGCTCCTCTGGTCACTCTTCCTGGAACACTCTACCAGCCCGTCTCTGTCTCTGCACTGCTTCCGAAAACATCCGAATACGTATCTCTTTTTTGCTTAGTTGGGAATGTCACTACGGACGCCTTTGTGACGATTCTTGTTAATTGCTGCATCTCTGAAATGGCTGTTTATTAATACTATGTTTAATTAAACAAAATCAAAGCAACTTCAGTCAGTGAAACATCACTCCACCGCTTCATGATTTTTTATTACTGTGTTCAACCCCGGCTTCATCCAAAATTATGCCGAAAAGTACCAGAGAAAGCCATGTCGTCAATTTCAATGACACAAATGGTACTATGTTGTAAATGTCTAGTTTTCACCACACTATTGGTTAATACAAAATCTGCAGCAAAATTGTTGGGATTTGACTCTCATCCAATGGCGAAACTCACTGCTCTTTCAGATGCCTAAGCTGAGTTCTAAAAAGGCAGGGAGAGAGATATAAGAAGGGAGGGGATGGAAAGAAAGGGGGTTCATTTTCCCCATCCAACCAACTTCTGACATCAGTGCAGGTTTGGTACTAAACGAGATACTGGCAATATGATGGAAATCAAATTCAGTCATGCAGTATGTATGTCATTATATTTCTATTTGGCACAAGAATTGCACAACATGTCCCAGTACATGTGTGAAAGCATTCTGTGACAGCTCTGGTGATCATAGTGCAGGCGCCAGACCGTTCCAGGTGGTCAGAAGTGCTGCACTCCCCCATACACTGAATGTCGGTGATGAAACAGGACATCGACAGACGAGATTTCGGCCGAAGCAGTCTACCAGTGTTATTGACAGTCGGCAAAGTGACAGCAGAAGGCAGTCAATCAATCAATCAACCTGCTATATTATTCAGTTAGCCAGAACGTAACTGAGTACATCTGGGGAAATATAAAGAGCCAAATAGAAAAAACTGTCACGGTTTGGTCAACCATCACTGGTCGCACATACGTGCTGGGCGAATGAGAGGTGACCTTGTGCTGCCTGGGCAGACAGTCGCTGTCTGCTGCGCACTATCCGGTTGTGATGTCGAGGTCAAAGACTGTAGCTGTGGCCGTTGTGGTCTGTTGCAGGACACAATGCTCATTGTACCCGATCCTTTTAAACAAAGTTTCATCGGCGTCCTCTGCATGTTGGGTCAGAGTAGACAAATGCTTTGATGCGCCGTTTGTCAGAAGTGATGGTGAACCCCCACCAGGCTGGAAAGGCACAGAGCAACTTGGCCAGACTACTGCTCTATATGTGTCTTTCAGCGCATCCTTACACATATCATGACTACGAAGAACTCTGATAGCATACATGGCTGTTCCATGCTTCCCAGGCACGAAAAGATCTAAGAAAAGATGATGCAGTACGACTACATATAAATACACACCAAGTCTTTAGAAGAAGTACTCAGGTCCTGCCACTCAGGAGTGTCGAACGAGTAGTTGCCGTTCAATATTGCCATCACCGTTTCCATCTTGGTGTTATGCCAGAATGGTTGAAAACCACACAACCTGTACACAGTATGTGGATATCATAACGACTTCATAGACTTTCTGAATGCATTTGGGATTTTTTTTCCGTCCACTGGTTATTATTTGTAGTTTTATTCGCTTAATAATTTTTATTCCCGCTGTAGACTAAGCCCGCAACTTATCAGCTTCTGACTGCACAACAAGATAGTTGTAATTGTATTAGCTAGTTGCCTAATTTATGCACTCCTAGAATATGTAATTATTATGTGGTCACGTTCTTTTTCACGATGTTACCTTCGGTGAAATTCGCAGAAGAAAAGGTGCTCATTTTCTTTATTCTCCGTG
>Ga0209255_1000331_pt1 | contig 10847 bp, 8 predicted proteins | sample WorMetvaBAHAMAS2_FD_187394 | JGI IMG/M metagenome (GOLD analysis project Ga0209255, IMG submission 187394) | Marine gutless worms symbiont microbial communities from Max Planck institute for Marine Microbiology, Germany - Olavius vacuus... | ecosystem: Host-associated > Annelida > Digestive...
TAGCGTTTTAATGATTAACTGCATGATTAATCAAATTTGCCGATCCTCATGACTAGCTCACAGTTTCTCGACTCGGTAACTTTTGTTATGACACAATTATCATTACGGTACAGTAAACACCATCACTACCTGCTGTTGCTTTCAGTGCTGCTTGTGCTCCAGTCAAAACAAACATTCCACCTTCTTTCAGATGGTGAGCACCAATACTGGAAGCAATTACTGACGTCCACACGCTTTGCTTCCACATCAAATCGGCATTTTTCACCAGATCTGCATTAAACAAAATCACAGTTAAAACACAGGCTTTCCATGTATTACTGAAATTAACAAAAGAAAATGTCTTTCGATAAATGACGAAGAAAATGAGCTAATAACAATTATGATCCACTGTCAATTGCTGACAATAACTTTTGGCTGATTCAGTTACAACTGTTACAAGCTAGTGTACCAAGACCTTCAGCTGTATTTGACCAACTCACTGTACCTAGGCTACTGATAGTACTCCTAAGTAAGTAAGTAAGTAAGTACATTTGTACAGCGCATCGTCCAAAAAGCTCTAATGCCTCCAGATGTCTTTAACCCTAAGTATAACTGTACTGCATCTAGGCCTAGCACTTCAGAGTACAGTTTGTTTGTTAAGTTGTATTAAAAAACAACTTCACAACAGCAGCCTTGCTGGACCTGGAAAATACTCGCAGTTTTTCTTACATAAATGTACGATTTATTCTGAACATGATGCTATACAATGGACTAAAGGTCACCATTCACCAAGCAAGTCACAGATGTCATTGAGTCTCAGCTGGAACCACAATGTGAACAGCACAACATAATACATATTCAGGCTACACAGAGCAATGTTAATCTATAGGGCTGGACAAAAATCACGGTCAAGAACTGAAAAATAATGGCAGACTATTTTTAAATCACATCATTCACCAACTGATGGACACAACACAAAACATGTTAAAAAACATCACATTGACAAGTTCTTTTCATTCTGTTAAGCAATCACTGGCTTCTCAAAAATTACTGCCAATCAAAGTAAACAGTGCCAGAAAAAATGGCCAAACTTTGACTTATTTGGCATTACAAAATGCCAATTAGCAACCTTGTGTTACAGCTCCAAATAATGACCAGTGTCGTCACTTTAGATCCAACGTGTGATGTTTAACTGTTTTTACATCAGAAATTTATGTATTTCCACATAAAAGTACAGCATACGCAAAAAAAATCACGACAAATTGCACAAATTGCCGAAATTCATGGCAAACATCATCATTCATGCTTTCTGTGAATTTTGTGAAAAATCCATGGCCAATCTGCCAGCAGATAAATAAGTAAATGTATTACAAATGCTGCTATACCTTTTGATGCTGCATTTCCGCCAGCCCAACCTCCCGCTACGCACAGCACTGCATCCAGTTTGTTGCCTTCTAAAACTTCGGCAACCTTATCGGCAACAGCTTTTCCCTGATCAACCCAAGTATCAGCCGGATCAATAATAATGTTGGCACTTGCTTCTTCATTTGCAACCAAGTCTATGGAGCCAACCCACTGCAGAAATACAACAAACTAAGTACATAACACGATCACTGGTCACACATACATAAAGTAACAATATCTACCATAGGCACAACAACAATAGGGACCGGGGGAGACTGGTCCCCAACTTTTAGGTTGGGGGACCTACAATGTATTAGTCCCCTAACTTTTTGGCCATAGTTTTCAAAAAGCAAGAAATTTCACAGCAAGTAGTCACCAGAATGCACGATTTAGCATCTGAGTTTTCAAAAATTTTCAGGGGGTGATACCCCCAGATCACCCCCTCCCACACCCAAAACCCAGTCCAGTCTTTGCTGGGCGCGGGGTTCTTGTGCCCCAGTGTTGGGACCCAAAGCTTGGTTCCCTCAACTTTTTAGCCATGGTTGCACCCCTGGTATCTACAGATTATGTAAGAATATAACATAAAAATACACATTGCTAGCAATAGCATGATGCTGTCTAAACTCTAAAATAATACAAAAATACTACTGACAGTATTACAATATTATGCAACATGTTGACAGTAATATCATATTTATCTATTTCCTTTATAGACATGTTCTGGAATCAGTTGCATTAACTAGGGAGTCCAGACATTCAGTTAGAACAGCGGTCTCTTATCGTACAGCACTTAATATGGTCCTATAAAGTGGCCTTTCACAGCATCTTATGGAGATCAGCTTAGGTGGTTTATCGCAGAGATGCAATGGTGGACTGGGAAGTTAGTGTTAGATGAGAAAGGAGATGAAATGGCTTTTTACACCTATATAGGACCTTTCACTACGACAAGAGGCACTTTCACCTCTGTGACCCCGAACCTCCTGATTAGTAAGGTTCAGGGTAGTCTGTGCTGGCTCTGGAAGTACCCAAAAGTACAGCAGCTCCAATAACTTGCACAGCTTCAGTTTCAACTTCAAGAGACATGAAATCCTATGCCAGACTAATCTTTGTGGGAAATCCTGGACAATGCCAGAATGAAGCCAGAGACAAAATATGTTTGACAAAATATTTGGCTATGAATTCACTATTCTCATAAGTAACTAGCTGAACTGCCAGTTTTCAAATGATAAGTCATTACAGTGTCAGGCAGCTTTTTTCTGGTGGTGACAAGACACTATCTTTGCAGTACAGCATGCAAAAGAGGGCAAATCTTCCGAACCGGTACACTGCGCTATAACAGGCCCATGTCTGCGCATGCGTCAAAGGCCTTCAGCATAGCACACTGTACTGATTCGACTGTCCCAAAAGAGATGTTTTGAATTTGGAAATGCAAGCTTCACTGCTTAAACGAGGGTCTTTTCTTCGTTAGCTTCACTACTCACGTTCATCTCTGAAGCTGGTGCACTGTCCTCCACATGTCCAGTAAGATGGGAAAAAACTGGAGGTATTTGGCAAGCTGGCCACTGCCGTGTCAGAACACAGATCCCAAGAACCATGGGAAGTTCCCTGAATTTTTCTGCATGACAGTGTTATGGCATCTTATGCTTCAAAACTGCCACTGTGACGAACAGTGTAATGACACTGAATGTCCAGTCAACTGACACGCTACATAGTGACTCCACCACATTGTCACCGCAAAACTGTCGTAAATCAAAATCACATATCAGATCATGCGTGTACAGGATCACACTGGCAGCATCACCTTGAGTGAAAATGCTCCTTACACCACAAAATCGTTCCACTTTAAATACTACTCACAATGACCACTCAGGTGGCGAGTCATTAGTGTTGCAGGTGCTTTGCCAGTGTGCTACTGCATCTGCACCCACTGACCACCAGCAACGGGTCCGTAGAAAAATTGCATCAGACTAATTGGACTAATCGGCCATAAATATTGAGTATACATGGACAAAAAGCAACGAAAAAATGTATGAATCGTATCTATTAACACATACAAGCACAAGTATAAAAATATTATGATGAGCGTCTTAGGTGCTCAGTTGGGAGTCCTGCATACAGCACTAAAGAAACCCAAAACGCTATTAGGCCTAGACGCTGATTACCGGTCAGTCGGCCGATTAGCAAAAAGAATGTCAAAGTTCGCAACCGCTAATTGTCCTTATCAGACGCAGCCAAGAACTTCCGTACAGTTAACAGTGTGTGCAGTCCTGTAGTTGAGGACTACGTCATTGCTGCTTGGGCAGGTCGATTCGTGTCGCTATTGGTAAATAGGCTGATTGACCGTTAATCGGCGTGTAACATCTTTTTTCCACTCTCCAGTAATCGTTTATGCAGTTTTAGCTTTACATTGTGTTAATAGATGTGATTTATAATTTTTTTCATTGCTTTTTGTCCGTGTATACTCAATATATATGGCCGATGCGATGTTTCTACAGACCGGCTATCTGCTAATTGCAACAGTGATTGCTGAGCACACGAGCGACCCTTGTTTGCGAGCACTGGAACGCGGCGACAGAATGCCCATAGTGAGCGCCCACAGTAAGTGTAGGTCTACTGCCATATGCAGGCGTCGGCGGTTCCTTTGATGTAGCTTGCGGGCGTTGTGGGCATAAACTGCGCCTTAGCATGACCGGTTTTTCAGCGACAGCTATTCTTATTATTGAGCTTCAGTGTAAAAATTCTACCGGAAATCTAAATATCAAAACTGTGGGACAGGTCAAACACTAAACAATTTAGACAGCAAGCAGCCTGCAATGCTCTTAACAGCCTACTACAGTCAATCAAACTATGCTAACCAGGGGCGCGTTGCAAATACAAGACCGGTCGCCACAATCGAGAAATGGGCGACCGGTCAAGTCATGCAACGCTTAGTTCTCGCGAGATCGGTCGGTCACGGCGAGACCGGTTTCAGACTGCGGTCTTCCGTGTTTGCCACGCCCCTTGAAAGGAGGTGTGTCCAGTGACTCCAGTCAATGATGTCGATGATGTTGTCTGATGCGATGTATGAAATATGAAATTATTTCCGATTTATATTATGTATTAGTTGTTGTCCAGTATCTAATGAGCTATCTATTTCATTCATTAAAACACGTAAGAGCATGTTAAGTTGGTAATCAGCCATGTTTTTGTGCTAGTGAAAACGTGATGTTGCATTGAATTGGACCGGTCCCGCGGAAATGCAGTACGTGTTTACATGACCGGTCTTGTATTTGCAACGCGCCCCAGACCAAACCACACAAACTGTTACAAAGTTCACCGATTACACACAGTCCGATGCGACTAATTTCAATTCAACACACCGATCCCCTTCATGGCAACTCCCCTAACCATGCGCATACAACACAGAAGGAACTCGTTAACAAATCGATGCATGCCGATTCCTGGTAAAATAACACATACCCAACTTTTTGAACAGAAGAAGTTTACAATCGTCGAACCCAGAGCACCGTTGCCGCCATACACGATCACACGCCTAGACGCCGCCATTATCTATCAACCAATGAATGTTAAACAAATGCCTTGCAGTCTTGCAGCGTCGCAGCCTCGCAGCCTCGCAGGTGCTTTCCCAGCGGCCTTTAGGCCATCCTTGCTCAGGCTTGCTGCAGTGCTGATAGTGATGGGCAAAATCAACGCTTTTCTTATAACTTTCAAATTCCGATAATTAACGGTATCAAATTGTTCTAATAGGAAGTCTACTACGCGCTTTCCAGTGAGCTTAAGATGAACATCGTACGTTGCCCTAAAGTCCCCGAGGGGGGCTCAAAGACGCAAAACGGCCGTTTTCCATCTAAAATCGCATTTTGCTTGAAGATAGTCTGCTACAAAGTTTCTTCGTTAGAACATTACTGGCTTACCTATCATTTTCGAAAATGATTGGTGGTTGACATCCCTTCTACGTGAAAATGTGGCGGATATTGACCCACCCCTTTGCAAAACGCCGATATTCAAACATTTTCGTTCGTAGCGCTTCAGCCGTAACACTTAGCAAAAAAAAGTCAATTAACAGTACACTGATAGGAAGTCCACTGCGCGCTTTCCAGTGAGCCTAATATGAATAGTATACGTTGACCCCAAGCCCGAAAGGGGACTGTCAAACGCAAAGTGTCCAAAATTTAAACAAAAAATCTGCGATAACTTCAAAATGGTACGATAGCCTATAAGATGTCAGTAGTATTAATTACTATCAAATCGCCTACGGTCTTTCGATTTGTACCGTCATCGTATGATCGTAATAGCCCTTATTTTGCTTTATTTCACCGAATTCGATAGCTTTGCAGGCCTATGACGTCACAGTGGTTTAAGATAGACCTATATATTGTCTGCAGAATATCGTTTTCCACTTTTGGCCAAAACTGACTCACCCTAGCGCGGTCTCTGTGCGAGAGCTGAGCTACTTGTGAGTAATGGTCTTATGAAACAAAAATGTAGAATCTAATCCTAATCCTGGCTCTTGAGATCAATATCCAGATCCCGGTCGTTGTCCTGGACAGTAAAGTCCTTGTTCTTGTACTACTCTGTATGTCCTGGTCCTTGTTCTAGTCAAATGTCACAAGGTCATGCAACTTTTTAACGAGCAAAAGCGTCGTAAATCAGTAATGGTAATCGTTACAGACCGTACTTTCCGACATGTTTACATTTTACTCGCCGTTCATAGACCTTGCTCAATCGCTTTCGTACAGGTCAGGGACGCTGTCTGGCTAACCTCCACAAGTCAAGTACGATTTGGCCGCATAAGACCTCTGTGCCTGCGGTCAGTGGCAGACCATGAACCACACTGTCGACCAGTGTCTGACAGAGCTTGAAGGCGGTCTATACACTCTACAATCCCTGCACGACGCGCTGGCGATGACACAGTCTACTGGCTAAAAACGTGGCGACCACGGCATTCAGAACCTGGCCGCGAAACGCATTTTGGTGCATTTTAGACTTTTTTAGTTCAAACTTGTAGCATTTGGTGAGGCTAATCACAGTTTGTTTGGCAGTAGAAAGCCTGTTAGAAAACAGAAAGGCACCTCAGTCGTTTTTTTACAACATTTGGTTGTTTATGCATGATCAAAACTTCAAATCAGGATATTCAGGTTGCGTTCTGTCAGCTAGTCATTGAACGTTACTGACGTTACTTACTTTACGTTGTACCATGCCGCTAAACATTTTAGATGCAACTTAAGTGAAAAAATCTCGATCCCTCTGATCGGCCCATAGCTTTGCGGATATATTAATTAAACCTCCATTTATAGGCTGTTGTGCTTTTATAGCACGAGTGAGCTATCGTATAGCAGTAGACGACAGTTGCGTCTGTCGCAAGCGTTTCGCTCGCGTACCAGCACTCGTAGCTTACGATGTTTACATACACTAAATGCCGCAAGAGCACAAGGCCTGCTGTTATATAGGACTCCATGGCCTGACTATCCTCTCCAGTCTTTCCGCATCTATCGCAGTGTAACTACTAATTTCACAACGACGGCAGCCGTGAGCCAGCCTAGTTGCCATGCACTGGATGCGGAGAGTCATTAGTGGCACCCATGGGACACCTACATCCACTGGCATCTGTCCAGCCTGATAGCATTCTACAGAATCTGGTTTCCGCTGCAGCTGCAGCCCGCGCTCTCTGACTAGACTCAGAGGTTAGGTCTTAGATCGGTCAGATGTTTCGCCCTTCCTCCCAGAATGTTTACACTGGATCAAAAAGTGCGAAATTTGGCCTCGAATTTCAACCCCAATTGCGTTTGACTCGCTCTAGTTTCGAAACAGCAACGTATCGAAAATCTGAAACATGCATTGAAAGTAACAGTAATTGGCCTATAGGTCTATCCTCTCCCAATTTGGTGTAGTTAGGTCCACTCAACCCTGAGAATAAAGTGGTACAATATCGTTCTCTGAAAAACGGGCCGAAAATGTGTTAAGTCATCAATAACTTAGCCTCTCATTGCCAACGTTTTTTTTGTAAAAATTTGGTTCACTGGTTCTTAGTCTCTGCTAACACCGTAGTGATGTAACAGAACCGGTAAATTATGTAATTCAGTGCAAATTTTTCGCTGTTTTGGATGTGTAACTACGCCATTCATAATCGTCTTTATTAACTGTTTTTTCATTTATTACTTTAAAAAACGTCGAATCGCAAAAATATGTAACACATGTAAACGGGACTAAACGCCTACGTATACTACGTAACAAATGGCTAGTACACCTTTATTACATTTATTACATTTTGCCATCAGTACGCGGTCATGTGCGTTTCGGTCATCGTGTGGTTTAGAAAATCAGGTCCACGTTTAAGTAAGTTGGCAAAATTGTTCACAGTTTAATCAATTAGTTTGGTGTCAACGACACACATTAGTAAGTACACTATAAAAGTATTGCTTTAGCGTATTAACTAAAAGAAGATTGTGAAATTCAAATGACGATAGTGACTGAATACGTAAACCTACTTCAGCATTGTGTTATGGCGACGTAGAACTGCGGAGACAGTGAAATACTGTCGCCGTCGTGCCCGAGTGCCACATCAATTTGCATGTTTGCCGACGAATCGACTACATCATCCTGATATCCGCGAACGACGCCCGGATTAATCCACTGTTATGTCCGGGTGATCAACTGCAGATTGTCAGCTGAACAATCCGGCCAAATCAGTCCCTGTCACAGTCGGACCAAGCCTATCTGTACCTACAGAACTTGTATCTATAGCGATCCACCTTCGTCCTTCGGTGATAGTGTTTAGCGCTTTTCGCTCTCACAAAGTGGAGGTCTATAGAGTCAATTCTGTATTCAGGCTAGGCTAATCTAATTCCGAGGACAAAGCCTACATTATGACGAGTCTGGTAGACGCAGTTCGAGCAACAGAAGATCCAAGAAGTTAAAGAACCTAGATTACTGAAATGCTGAGGCTGTCATTAATGACAAAATAACACCGAAGACACTCAGTGTCACGTTATGCTTAAGACACCAAAAGATGCCATTTTACCGCATGTATTGTGACAGCGGCAACATTCAAACAATGCTTGTTTTTTCCTTTAAATTTCTTGTTTAGACCAGCATAACGTTCACGACAACGTATACGACATTATGCTGTACTTTATATTCATTTGGCTTTAAAATTTCCGGAGTGTATTTACAAAAAAACGCTTCTGCCCATGCATTCGTGTTTCGTGTCATGAAATTACATGTATAATACCTAAATCTTCAAGTTAATCGCTAATCCTGTGCTAATTTGAATGTATGTTGCATAATATGCATCATGACAAGTAATCGTCTTCCAATGTCATCTACTCAAGAGAAGATCTTGCATACAGAGTGGGACAAAAAATCGGACCATTTTTAAAGTGTATGATTCCCGCATAATGATGACGTAGCAAGGTCGTTCAATATATCAAAATGTTTAGCTCTTTGTCAGGAGTAAAACTGATATTCTGAATGTCGCCATATTTAAACAATCGTTGTATAAGTTTAAAGAAACGATACTACACCGAAAATACCAATTAATTTAAGCCATAAAAATTTGACCATATTCGACAGTTCGTAACTCGTGTATATGATGACACAGAAAGGTCGTCCATATACCAAACTGTTCAGAACTTTATCTGGAGTAAGACTGATGTCTTGCATTTTGTCACAGTTAAATATTCTTTGTAGCAGTCTGATAAAACTGTACTACACTAAATTGACGAATCACCCGTTATTCACCGTTCACATGTTACGCGTTCTCCAACGTATTGGATTTGATTGAAGCTGAGTAATTAATATATCAAAATCTTCAATGCTTTATCAGAAGTAAGGTCAGTGTTTTCTTATTTTACCGCAGTTAGATATTCTTTGCACAAGTGCAGTGAAACGATACTGTGCTTAAAAGGACAATTCACCGTACACGTGGCACCTGTTTCCTGTGCACTGGAGTTCATGGAAGCAAGAAAACTTGCTGCCGATTAGTTATAGGACCTCAGTCTGGTCAATTCTCTACTCCGGAGAGCTTTGCAATCACAATTGTATCGTCAAGACTCCCGAGACCTTGATTGTCTGAAGCACGTTCTGTTACACTGCTGGGTTTGATAAGTCGGTGTGCCAGACAAACTGCTAAAAAGAGTGGCGATTGTGTTTAGGGTACACAGTAAACACGTTGAATTGCTGTTGGTTTATAATCGGCGATGATTGTCAATGTTGAGGGAACTGTTTGTAATAATTGAATGTCATAAACACTTAAATTAATTGGTATTTTCAGTGTAGTATCGTCTCCTTTATATTATGCAAAGAATATTTAAATACGGCGGCATTCAGAGTATCAGTCTTGCTCCTGAGAAAGAACTAAACATTTTAATATATTGAACGCCTTCCTATGTCATTATATAAAAAGAGTTATATGTCGGGGCGCGCCGTCGGCTTCGTTCTGCGAGCCGGGGTCTCCTAGACTTCCCTCGGTTCAACATGTCAAATTATGGCCGACGTGCGTTCTCGTTCGCTGGCCCTCGTACCTGGAACTCGCTGCCGGAATACTTGCGCCAAGCTCCATCCCTTTCCGTCTTTAAGCACTCTCTGAAGACATACTTGTTCGAGTAGCAAAACGCATCTAGCGCATTAGAGACAATTTGTAATTGTATTATGGGCTATATAAGTGTACTTTTTTACTTTACTTTACTTACTTACTTATAGTTTTACAATGGTCTGGCTTTTTGGCTCACCCTGTATTATGCGAGTAATTTGTGTAGCTAACTGTGCGCGGCGGAAGCGACCGTCACTCCCAGCTATTTTTACTTTTTTATATAATTCCGTCAATTCTTGATTAGATAATCAGGTAAATTTGTCAGGTAAATGTATTTGTGTGATAAAAATGCAGAAAATTATTGTGTACCTATAATTCACAAGAGTTTGATTAAGGCCAAATTCCACTGGGACCAGTTCCTCGTAACTCCCTCGTGACGTCGTTAACTTCCTCGTAACAAGTCTGTAACTAGTTGGCGACTTCCTCGTAACATTTGCTACGAGAAAGTTACAAGGAACTGGTCCCAGTGGAATTTGGCCTGATTAGAGACGCTCATCTTTGTTCAAGAGTTTAGTTATTTGTCTTAGAATTACAAAAAAAAATGATTAGCAACACGCAGTTTCCACGACTTCGCGAGTGTAAACATCTACACAGTGAACCATAAGAACGTAACATTTTATTTTTGACTATAACTTTGGCTAATCTTAACCGATTTTTACTGCGCTGCGTGTAATGCAGACGCGGTATAGCGATGAGAATTCTGTCTGTCCGTCTGTCAGTCTGTCCGTCACACGCGTGAATTGTGACAAAACGTTAGAAAGATCTGTCCAGATTTATATACCATATGAAAGAACATTTAGCCTAGTTTTCTGAGAAGAAGAATGGTTGGTAAGGGCGACCCCTTCTACCTGAAATTTTGGGTCAACCGACCCCC
>Ga0209255_1000333_pt1 | contig 10818 bp, 10 predicted proteins | sample WorMetvaBAHAMAS2_FD_187394 | JGI IMG/M metagenome (GOLD analysis project Ga0209255, IMG submission 187394) | Marine gutless worms symbiont microbial communities from Max Planck institute for Marine Microbiology, Germany - Olavius vacuus... | ecosystem: Host-associated > Annelida > Digestive...
CGAGGCTACGATTCGGCCGGGAACCTTGGTACTGACCGACGAGTACACAATCTACAAGCGCTTACCTGAATGGGGCTTTGAGCACCAAACCGTCTGCCACAACGCCGGGGAATATGCGCGGGACGAAGATGGTGATGGCTTCCACGAAATTCATGTCAACACGATGGAGGGGTTCTGGTCCTTGCTGCGCTCTTGGCTTCGGCCCCACCGGGGGATTTCCCAGGAGCACCTGCCCTTGTATCTGGGCTTTTTCGAGTTCGTCCACAACGCCAAAAACCGCGGCATAGGACTCATGGATTCCCTTCTCGGTTTGCTGCTACGTTAGCAGTCTGGAATCCATAAAGAGCCTTGATTATTCTAGCGACTTCTGGACATCCCGTCAGTAATGTCCCCATTCGAGCCGCACTTTCGCCCGTGCCTAAACACCTCCGACACGCCTGTCGCTTCCTGCAATACGACGAGAAAATCGTCGATTGTCTCACTGCGATTGAATGCCACGCCCAGCTGTTGCACGAGATCCGGGCCGTCCTGCCCCCACCCCTGGACGAGCACTGTCTGCATGCCGCTCTCGATGCCGGAGTCCTGACATTGCTCACGGATTCCCCGGTCTGGTCGTCGCGCCTACGCTTTTTTACCCCGGAGCTCGAGCATCATCTTGTCCCGCGTCACGGCCCCATCGCCACCTGCCGTATCCGCGTCCGGCCTCATGCCTCCGTATCCTCCGCGAAGGCATTAGACAATAAGCTGTCCGCAACGACGGTACGGCACTTGATGGACGCGGCCGCAGGCATCGAAGATGCCGAGCTTGCGGCTGCGCTACGCCAGCTGGCGAAAGCCGGCACGGGAAACCGCTAGGCCGACACAACCAATGGTTGCAGGTAGGAAATCGGCAAGGACCTGGAATCCTCGAACATGACCTGTTCCCACGCCGTTTCGTCGGCTATCAACGCCCGCAGCAGACGGTTATTGAGGGCATGACCGGATTTATACCCGCGAAAGGCACCGATCAATGAATGGCCAAGCAGATAGAGGTCACCGATGGCATCGAGGATCTTGTGCTTGACGAATTCGTCCTCGTAGCGCAGGCCCTCTTCGTTGAGCACCCGGTAGTCGTCTACTACGACGGCGTTATCCATACTGCCGCCGAGGGCTAGGTTGTTCTGACGCAATGCCTCGATATCGCGCAGGAAACCAAATGTCCGCGCGCGGCTGACTTCCTTGATGAAGGAGGTCGTGGAGAGATCCACGCTGGCTTCCCGCACCCGTGACACGAAGGCCGGATGATCGAAATCGATGGAGAAGTCCACCTTGAACCCCTTGTAGGGTTCGAAGACGGCGCATTTGTCCCCATCCTCCACAGCCACCCTTCGCTTGATACGGATGAAACGCTTCGGTCGATTTTGTTCTTCGATACCGGCCGACTGGATCAAGAACACAAAGGGCCCCGCGCTGCCGTCCATGATGGGCACCTCAGGGGCGCTCACGTCGACGTAGGCATTGTCTATCCCCAAACCGGCGAAGGCGGAGAGCAGATGCTCCACTGTGGAGATACTCACCTCCCCCTCGACCAGGGTGGTCGACAACCTGGTGTCGCCCACCTTGTCAGGACAGGCACGGATCTCCACCGGCTGCGGCAAATCGACGCGGCGAAATATGATTCCGGTATCCGCCGCCGCGGGACGCAATGTCAGGTAAACCTTGTTACCCGTATGTAACCCCACCCCGGTAGCCCGGATCACGTTTTTCAGGGTTCGCTGCCTGATCATTACCGTACCTCCCATCGCACTCCCCATGCTCTCTATCCTGCGAAAACACCCTGCGTTCGTCAGGGGCGGCATCCCAGCCTTTAATACCAACCCGGGGGCGTCCTTCCTTGGTTCTCGTGTTTGTCCATCTCAGCCGTCCATGCGGAGGCAGAGGGAACAACCCTGGGTTTCCTCGATTAGGGTTTTCCCTCTATTTAATCAGGTACGAAACGCCTTTACAAGAAAATTTAGGCTCTTTATGGATTCCAGACTGGTTAGGATATTTTGCGCAAATTTGCCTTCTCAGCAAGCCAGAGGGGCGTCGTATAACTTACTGTTGTTGTTGAGAAAAGACGGCCTGTTCTGTCATCGGTCAGAGTGCTACGGACCGCCGTCCCCTTCGATCAGTCTGGAATCCAGAAAGAGCCAATTTATTGATTTTCTTCGAGATCCTACTTTCTGGATTACCCTGATTCAGTCTGCCTGGTGGCGCAGAAACGCAGGAATATCCAAGTAATCCAAGTCCGTGTTCTCGACCGAATCCGGGTGGGATTGGACGGCCACGGTCGCAGCGGTACCCTGGCGGCCCTTGCGATAAACCGCAGGACGATCCATATCCCGATAATCGGGGGTAACCGACTCCGTGCCTCCACGCGGCACCAGATGGAGCGGTGACTCACCTACAGCCGGTCTCAAACGCTGCGCTTTGCGCCCCTCTCCAAGGCCGGTAGCGACCACGGTCACGCGCAGCTCTTCGCTCAGGCCGGGATCGATGACGGTACCGACGACCACGATGGCATCGTCGTCCGCAAAATCCCGCACCGTATTGCCCACTTCGTCGAACTCGCCGATGGACAAGCTCATGCCCGCGGTGATGTTGACCAATATCCCTTTGGCACCGGCCAGATCGATGTCTTCCAGCAAAGGACTGTTGATGGCCGCCTCGGCCGCTTCCCGGGCCCGCTGCTCGCCACTGGCGATGCCCGTCCCCATCATCGCCTGACCCATTTCGGCCATGACGGTTTTGACATCCGCAAAGTCCACATTGATGAGACCGGGACGGGTGATGAGTTCGGCGATCCCTTGGGTGGCGTTCAGGAGCACGTCGTTGGCCGCCTTGAAGGCGTTCAAGAGACTCATTTCCTTACCGAGCACGGCCAGCAACTTCTCGTTGGGGATGGTGATGAGTGAATCGACATGGCTCGCCAGTTCGGCGATCCCCTCCATCGCCACCTTCATCCGCTTGGCGCCCTCGAACGTAAAGGGCTTGGTCACCACGGCCACGGTCAGGATGCCCAGCTCCCGTGCCACCTGGGCCACGACCGGAGCGGCACCCGTCCCGGTTCCACCGCCCATGCCGGCCGTAATGAAGACCATGTCGGCACCATCCAAGGCATCATGAATGCGTTCCTTGTCCTCCAATGCGGCCTCCTTGCCTACCCTGGGGTCGGCACCGGCGCCGAGCCCTTTTGTGATGTCCGCCCCCAGCTGGAGGATGGTCTTGACGTTGGAGTTCTTCAGTGCCTGGGAATCCGTGTTGGCGCAGATGAAATCCACCCCCTCGATGGAAGTATCCACCATCTGGTTGACGGCATTGCCGCCGCCGCCGCCGACACCGATCACTTTGATGACCGCATCCTGGCCATTGGTATCCATCAGTTCAAACATTGGTTTTCTCCTAATTTTGCTCGCTAGTTGCCTGAATTGGATCGACTTGTCTTGCAGGATCTCATAGAGGCTCCGCCTGCGTTATTGCCCGGTTACGCCCGTCGGTCCCTGGCCGGAGAAAGCGGGCGCTCAGAAATTGCCGTGAAACCAGCTCTTCATCCGTTCCCAGATTGCCTTCAGACTGGAGGACTCCGACAGTTCCGAGCGCTGTATGAGCCGGTGCTGCCGGGCATACATCAGCAACCCGACGCCGGTCGCGTAGACGGGATCACTGATCACATCCTTGAGGCCCGTTACGTGCTGGGAGACCCCAAGACGCACCGGCATATGGAAGACCTCCTCGGCCAGCTCGATGAGTCCTTCCATCTTGGCGCTGCCGCCGGTCATGACGACGCCTCCCGCCACCAGGTCCTCGAAGCCGCTACGCCGCAGCTCCGCCTGGAGCAGGCCCAGGAGCTCCTCGTAGCGCGGCTCTACGACCTCCGCCAGGGTCTGACGGGCAAGGCGCCGCGCCGGGCGCTCACCAATGCTCGGGACCTCGATGGTCTCGCCGCTTCCGGCGAGCTGAGTCAAGGCGCACGCGTATTGGATCTTGATCTGTTCCGCGTATTGGGTGGGGGTCCGCAGGGCGACGGCGATGTCGTTGGTCACCTGGTCGCCAGCAATGGGAATCACGGCCGTGTGGCGGATGGCACCGTCGGTGAATACCGCCAGATCCGTGGTGCCGCCCCCGATGTCCACCAGGGCGACGCCCAGTTCCTTTTCATCATCGCCCAGGACGGCATAGCTGGCGCTGAGCTGCTCCAAGACCAGGTCGTCTACCTCCAGCCCGCAGCGGCGTATGCACTTGACGATGTTTTGAGCCGCGCTGACCGCACCCGTGACCATATGGACCCGGGCCTCCAGGCGCACCCCGCACATACCGACGGGCTCACGGATACCCTCCTGCTCGTCGATGATGAACTCCTGGGGGAGGATGTGGAGGATCTTTTGATCGGCCGGAATCGCCACCGCCCTGGCCGCGTCGATAACCCGGTCCACGTCCGCCTGGGACACCTCCCGCTCCTTGATGGCGGTAATGCCGTGGGAGTTGAGGCTGCGGATATGGCTACCTGCGATGCCGGCATGGACGGAGTGGATCTCACAACCCGCCATGAGCTCCGCTTCTTCCACCGCCCGCTGGATGGACTGCACAGTGGACTCGATATCCACCACCACCCCCTTCTTGAGCCCCCAGGATGGATGGGTACCGATTCCGATGATCTCGATCCCCTCGTCCTCCTTCACTTCGCCCACCAAGGCGGCGATCTTGGACGTACCGATATCCAGTCCGATCAGGAGATTCTTTTCGCCTCGTCTTAACATTCGGTTCAACTCCTGGAGGGTCCCGAGGTCCGAGACTTCAATTTTGCCGATCGCACGGCTCCCACCATGCCAGGCCCCGGGGCATTACCCTCGGCTCCCGACCACCGGATCGCCAACCCATTGCTGTAGCGCATATCTATCAGCGACGGCATCCCGGTGGCGGCCAACCGGGGGTAAACTCGAATGAACCTGGAAATCCGTTCCTGGACCCGCTCTTTGCCCAAGGTCAGGCTGAACCCCGCGCTCAGGCGCAAGGTCCAGGCCCCGCGGGCATCCCGGGCGAGGGTCTCGATCTCGAGGCCGAGGGCGCGCAGCTGCGGCTCCCAGTCTACAAAACGCTTCACCAATTCCAAGGCATCCTGGTCCGTTCCCGAGAGCCTTGGGAGTCCCCACGGAATGTCACTCTCTTCGGGCCTGAAAATCACGCCGTCGGCGTCTACCAGGGCATCTTCGCCCCAACGCGCCAGGGCCACCCGCTCCACCACTGTGAGCTCCAAGCGATCCGGCCAGCGACGCCGCAGGCTCGCTGACCGCACCCAGGGGATGGCCTCCACCGCCGTTCGGAGCCCCGCCAGATCCTGAGTCAGGATACCGCCGTCCAGCCGGGTGATTACCCTTTCCTGCAGACAATGCGACGACAGATACTTGAGCGTCCCGTCCACCGTCACCAGCCGCACCGGCAGGCGCTGGGGCTCCCAAAGCATCAGTAGATAACCGCCACCGCCCAACAGGGATAGTAACCCGAGCGTCCACACCCAGCGCACCAACCGCCACCCCAAAATCGGTTCTTCGGCTGCGCGATCCCTGGCCATCGTTCGTGCGGGACTATTCAAGGCTGGTCTCCAAGATGCGCCAAACCAAGGCATCGAAATCCAGCCCCTGGGCCTGAGCGGCCATGGGCACCAGACTGTGGTCGGTCATACCGGGCACGGTGTTCACCTCCAGCAGGTACGGCCGTCCGTCACCATCGAACATGAAGTCCACCCGCCCCCAGCCCTCGGCACCGACCGCCTCGAAGGCCCGCAGGCACATCGCCTGGAGGTGTGACTCCGACCCGGCATCCAAGCCGCAGGGACAAAGGTAACGGGTGGTATCGGCAAAGTATTTGGCCTCATAGTCATAAAAGGCGCGAGGCGTTTCCAGGCGGATCATGGGCAAGGCTTCGCCGTTCAGGACGGCGCAGGTGTATTCGGGACCGCTGATCCAACGTTCGGCAAGGACCAGGGCATCGTACCGCGCCGCCGCACGCCAGGCCTCGACCAGCCCATCGGGATCGTCCGCCCGTGCCATCCCGATACTGGAACCCTCGCGAGCCGGTTTGATCATGAGGGGAAAGCCCAGGACCCCTGCCCGCGCCAGATCCGCTCCTTGCCTCAGCAGTGCAAAGTCCGCAGTCGGTAGACTACAGCCCTGCCACAAGCGTTTACAGCGGTATTTGTCCATCCCTAAGGCCGAGCCCAATACCCCCGAGCCCGTGTAGGGCAATCCGATGGTCTCGAGCGCACCCTGGATCTGCCCATCTTCACCGCCGCGACCGTGGAGGACAATGAACGCCCGCGCAAATCCGCCGCTACGCAGTCGCTCCAGGGTACCGGTCTGTGCCGGGTCCAACCCATGGGCGTCCACCCCCTGACGCACCAACGCCGCCAACACGGTACCGCCACTCTTGAGGGAGATCTCACGTTCGGCCGACTGCCCGCCCAGGAGCACGGCCACCTTACCAAACTCGTCCGCCTTCGAAGTCATGATTCCCAACCCCCGACCCGGCACACCTCGGGCGTCAGACGCACACCGCTGGTACGCGCCACCTCCGACTGCACCTGCTCGATAAGCCGGGCGATATCCCACGCGCTGGCGGCCCCGATATTGACGATAAAGTTCGCATGCTTCTCCGACACCTGGGCATCGCCCACGCGCAATCCCTTCAGACCCGCCGCCTCGATGAGCCGCGCGGCATGGTCTCCGGGCGGATTGCGGAACACCGAACCGCAGCTGGGAAGCCCGATCGGCTGAGCCCGTCCCCGCCGTTCGAGTAGATCACGGATGCGCTCCAGGCTAACCAAAGTATCCCCCGGTTTCAGCTCCAGCTCCGCCTCCAGAAACCACTCACCTGGCGGACCCTGGACCCGGCGGTAGCCGACGCGAAAATCCGCCGGCGGGCGCTCGCGTACCTCACCCCGACGGTCGATAGTGAACACGCGCCGGACCCAGCCCCAGGTCTCCTCCCCGTAGGCACCGGCGTTCATGGCCAGGGCCCCGCCAAGGGTACCGGGAATCCCGGCCAGAAACTCCACCCCGGTCAGACCGAGCCTGGCGGCAAAGCGCGTTACCCTGGCGCAGGAGACCCCGGATTCGGCCCGCACCCCCCGCTCCCCGACGCGCTCCAGGTTATTTAGGCAACGCTGAATCTGGATCACGGTACCGGAAAAACCCCCATCGCTCACCAGCAAGTTACTACCCAGCCCGAGCCAGAGCACCGGCTCGGTCGGGTCCAGATCGCGCAGAAAGGCCGCCAGATCGGCGGCATCCGCCGGCCGAAAAAACCGGCGTGCTGGTCCCCCCACCCGCCAACTGGTGTGACGGGCCAGTGGCTCGTCTACGCGCAGCTCGCCGCGCAGGGCCGTGGAAATAGTGGACAGGGTGGACATAGTGGACTCAATGGACATTAGGGCACCTTGAAAAATTCAAGGTGTCTTTGCAGAACAAGGAAGCCCCGTTATGTCCGTGTGCGTAACTCCATGATAACCAAGGCATTCGAAAAGCGCGATTTATGAGCATCACCATGAAAAGTATTGAGCATAGGATTTTTCAAGGTCCCCATTAATCATGCGTTCTCGCTTGTTCGATCAGATCTTAGTCGATGAAATCAGCTCGAGTCTTTTGGCAGGCCATGTTCTTTCCCAACAGTATGAGATTGTGTAATCTTTTCTTGAACCCATAGGTTTAGCAAGGTTTCTTCGCCGATTCCATGTTGCTCCGCAATTCGCTTGATCTCGAAGGAAAGATCCCGATCCAGTGGATAGTACCGGCGTTGGGATGAGACATTCACCTGGAACCTTGCATCTGTCAGGCCCCGTGTGATTATCTACCGAAGATGAGCTATCCTCATTATAAGCGAGAGAGGTCTTACGCCTGCTGGCCGAGGAGGGAATTGAGGGAGCGTGAAGGAAGTCAAGCCGCGGGGCGACGGCGTTTGACAGGTCCGACATCATCACGCTTTGAGTATAGCAATCACCCACCATGAACATCCAGTTGCACAAGAACGCCCGTACCACACCGGCCATCCGCCTGGAATTTCGGCATCACTGCCACTAACGGCGCGATCATTGCCCAAGACCCTGCGGATGACAGTCAGGAGAACCTCGTCGGCGGCGCGATCAACCGCGGGCACCGGCATTGGTGGTGCGACGCCAGGGCAGGATATTGACATCGCCGCGACCAGCCTCGACGCGACGCTTACTGGAAGCAGCGGTGGTATCTTCATTAGTGGGACCGGCGACCTCGCACTCGGTCGAGTCGATGCCGGCACCCGTGACATCACCCTCACGGCGGGCAGTCAATCACCGACCAAGACACCGCGTCCGAAGGTGCGGGTAATGAGGACCTCGTCGGCGGCATTATTAGCCTAATCGCAGGCGGCAATATCGGTGCGACGGGAGACGGCGCGATCGACACTGCCGAGACCAGTCTCGATGCACAAGCTACCCGCGGTGGCATCTACATCGACGAGACTGACGACCTCGCATTGGGTCGTATCGTAGCCGGCGCCGGTGTTGGCGACATCACCCTCACGGCGGGCGGCTCGATCACCGACCAGGACACCGCGTCCGAAGGCGTAGGTAATGAGAACCTCGTCGGCGGCGCGATCAGCCTGACCGCAGGCGACAGCATTGGTGGTGCGGCAGCAGGTGCCGATATTGACACTGCCGCGATCAGTCTCGACGCACAAGCTACCAGCGGCGGCATCGACATCGACAATACTTCAGCCGCCGATGCCACCGTCAGCAGCCTCACCAGCGGAGGCATCGGTGACATCCGATTCAATCAGAGTGGAGGCGGGGCGGTGACCTTTAACACCGTCACCACCAACGACGGGGCCATCACCCTGACCACCACTGGCTCCGGCGACATCGTGCTCACCGGGACCACCACGGCCACGGGTGACACGGTGCACATCGACTCCGCCGGAGCCATCGACGGAGCGGGATTGATTACGGCCAATACCGCCGATCTCGACGCCGCTACCGGCATCGGGAGCACCACGGCCTTAAAGTTGGCAGCGACCAACATCAGTGCCGACACCACCGATGGCGGCATCAAACTCGCTAACACCCTGAACTCCCCGGTCACCGTGAGCAGCCTCCCCAGCGGCGGCATCGGCAATATCCGATTCGATCAGCGCGGAGGCGGGGCGGTGACCTTTAACACCGTCACCACCAACAACGGGGCTGTCACCTTGACCAACGATGCCGCCGGACTAAGTGTTAGCGGACCGATCACCGCCGGCGGTGCCGGCAATGCCGTCAACCTCGATGCGGCAGGTCTGTTGCACATACGGCGACGGCCGGCGACATCGCCATGGCCGACGGCACGGTCTACCGCGCCGGTGGAGCAGTCAATCTCACGGCACAGGGCAATGTCGCATTGGGTCGGGTCGAGGCCGGTACCAATCCCATCACCGTCATCGCTACGACCGGAGCAATCAGTGACAACACAGCGGCTGAAGGCGCGGGTAACGAGAACCTGGTCGGTGGCGATCTCAACCTGCTTGCAGCCAGCGGCGTTGGTGCGCCGGGCGGTAGCACCGATATCGATACCGCCGCGACCAGAATCGATACCGCTACCGGATCGGGAGGTATCTACCTGGCCGAAACCGACGCGGTGCAGTTGGGCAACACGGGGCCGATAACCACCGGCAGCGGGGGCGGAGCCATCGCAGTCACCGCCGGTGGCACTATGACCCTGGCTCAAGCCGTCACCACCGCCGGGAGCGGATCGATCAGCCTGACCACCACCGCTGGCGATTTGCAGGTCGGTCAGGCGGTCTCCGCCGGCGGCGGGTTGAGCTTGGACGCCGCGGGTCTGTTGCACATCACCGCGGCCGTCAGCGGGAGCCGTGTCGAACTCGCCGGCGGCACCGGCATCACGCACACTGCCGCCGGCGATGTTACTTCCGGCAGCACCATCACCGCTACGGCCACAACCGGCGACATCGACATGGCCGACGGTGCCCGCTACCAGGCGGCCGGAGACGCCACCCTCACGGCCCAGGGTAACGTGGGATTGGGTCATATCGATGCCGGCGGCAACACCCTTACCGTCACTGCGACCGCGGGCGCGATCAGTGACAACACGGCGGCCGAAGGCGCGGGTAACGAAAACCTGGTCGCCGGCAACCTCAGTTTGACCGTAGGCACCGGCATCGGCGCGCCGGGCGCGGCCGCCAATATCGACACCGCCGCAGACAAGATCAATGCCCAAACGACCCGTTCCGGCGACATTTATCTGGCCGAGACCGATGCGGTGACCCTGGGTTCGACCACCGGAATCAGCTCGGCGGCGGGCGCGGATATCGCTATCAAGTCAGGGGGTGAGATGACCGTCGGAGCGGGAGGAGTGCAGGCCTTCGCAAGCGGTGACGTTCGGCTCACCGCCACCGCAGGCGATCTGGCTATAGGCGGGGAGGTGGCAACGGACTCCGGTGACCTGGAGCTCACTGCGGGCAGATCGATCCGGCAAGCCGAGGGAAGGCTGCTGCGGACCAGGAACGACAACCAAGGGACGCTGGCCCTGCGTAGCGGTCAGGCCATCGGTACGGCGGATGCCCCAATCCTGACCGATGTGGCTGTCCTGGCTGCGGAGGCCACCGGCGGTGGCGTATTCGCGACGCAGGTAGACGGCACACAGGGCAATCTTGCGCCATTTTGTATGTACTGAAAAGTGGCTGCCAATGGCGAATGCTCCCCCGTGATTTTCCAAACTGGCAGGTGGTGTATAAATACTTTCGTCACTGGAGTCAAAAACCCTCTGATGATGAGTT
>Ga0209255_1000334_pt1 | contig 10809 bp, 8 predicted proteins | sample WorMetvaBAHAMAS2_FD_187394 | JGI IMG/M metagenome (GOLD analysis project Ga0209255, IMG submission 187394) | Marine gutless worms symbiont microbial communities from Max Planck institute for Marine Microbiology, Germany - Olavius vacuus... | ecosystem: Host-associated > Annelida > Digestive...
GTTTGTCCTGCGTACCGCGATGTGCCGCACGCAGTTCATCCAGCTGCTCCGGTGATAGGGTGTAGTCCAACATGGCGCTTAGGATACCTTATTTTCCAATGGACTATTTGGGTTTCTTCAACGAAAGAATCATATGAGAGTAGTATATTCACCGAACTTCTCATCAATAAGCTCGCGAACCCGGCCTGCGCCGTTCGCCTGTTTCTTATTGAGAATACGGACCTGCGTAGAAAGAAGGATCTCTTGAAGCTCAAGGAATATGTGTGCCAGTCCAAGCCTGCAAACCTTCTCCCTCGCACCGTCGTAAAACCGAATCTTGCTTATCTTCATGGGTAAACAAAGCACCGACATCAAAGCCGGGTTCCTGATTGGCAGAAAACATATGGCCTTCTTCGAGTCGTCTGCGGATATGCTCGGAATCGTAAAGCTCCATACCGATCCAATTTCTGTGGTGTATCTCTGCTGCCTGGTAGGTCGATCCGCCACCTCCGAAGGGATCCAGGATAATGTCTCCCGGATTGGTGGAAATCAAAATGGCGCGTTCCGGGATAACCGGCTTCAATTCGTTGACTCCGGAACGAACCTTGAATTTCTTGTGGCGGTTTGGCGAAGTGTCTTCCCAAAAATCGGTGAGATTTACACTTTTCGGGTTCATTTTGCTACGGTGTCCACCGTAATCTCTTAGTTCCTTGCCGCAATGACGGCAAGTTTGGATCGGCAATCTAACCTTATTGAAGACGCGGGGTTTGCCCCGCGTATAATACAGAAGGGCATAATGGGCGGGATAGAGCTTGTTTCCGCGCGGATAGGTTCCCTTCATGGTTAGAGCTATCCAATACCTGAAATCGAGACGTTCATCCATAATCGGCGCGAACTGCACGGCCAACTCAGGCATTGCATAAAGGAAAAACGCTCCCCCCGGCTTCAGAACACGACAACATTTGGGGACCTTGAAAAATCCCATGCTCAATACTTTTCATGGTGATGCTCATAAATCGCGCTTTTCGAATGTCTTGATTATCATGGAGTTACGCACACGGACATAACGGGGCTTCCTTGTTCTGCAAAGACACCTTGAATTTTTCAAGGTGCCCATTCCAGCATCCATTCCCGGCACCAATCAATATATTCAGCCTTGGAGACCTTGTCCGTATAGCCGTTTTTGTAGTCTTTTCCGATATTAAACGGCGGATCGGCGAATATGGTATCAATCGATCCGTGCCTCACGCGGCCAAGGATCTTCAAACAATCATCCGCGTAAAGAACACCGTGAAAAGTGGTAAAACAGGGTTGAGCCATAAGGATAGGTTATCGGTCGGATCGAATACCGGCAAGGGGAATATCTTTTCGTAAGGCGAAATCGGTGCGGACCGGCAGGCGGTAATCCGGGTATAAGATTGCGTTAAGACGCCGGCACGGACAGCGGGCCAGAGGCAGCCGTAGGGCGGGTAAGGCCAGGGATGGCCGCAACCCGCCGGGGAGAAGGGAGCAGTTGTCAGGGGGCAGAAAAAGCGGGGGTCGTCCCTGAACCCGGCCTACGGGCTACCCATTTTTTGCCGCAAATGAACGCTAATAAACGCAAATCGGTCGCAATCGGCGACGGTTCTTGCCGGCTCCCACGCTGGAGCGTGGGAACGAGAAAACTAAGCATGACTGATGACCAGTTGGGTCGGCAATTCGGCATTGCAGGTTTTACCCGATAGCCGGAAGGGCCAACGAAATATCGGTAGTCCCGGGAGCCGACAAGATGTCGGTGGTCCCGGTCCGGCTGGGACCGCCGTCTTCCGGACGGCTTACGGACTCCATGACCAGCTGTCGGCAACGGTCAGAGCAGACACCCTCCGGGCCGCACCGGATAACGCCGGACAACCGGCAGGTTTGATTCCCGTGTATACGAATGCCGGACACCAGCCTGATGCGCTCCGCGGCGCGGAGCTTCCAGGTTCCCACGCAGCGTGTGGGAACCAGAAAGATCGCGTCGGGTGTCGCAAAAGCCCCTCTCCCGTCGGGAGAGGGGATCAGGGTGAGAGGGGGCAAAGGGCGAAGATCGGTGCCTTTTGCGACGCCCTTTTAACCGGACAGCTTCTGAGTCAGGGACCCGGTTACTTCTTTTCCCCTACCGAGTCCGCATAGGCCTTGAACATCTTGTTCATCAGCTCGATGTGCTCCTCATCGGTCAACCGACCCTCGGTCGAGACCTTGGACCAGAGCTCGACTTCGCTCATCTCGCGGTGGCAGCCTATACATAAACCCATGCGCTCTATGTCTAAGCGCATCTCCTTGGTCAAGGCGCGGGACAGCGGCCAGTGGGTGCCGACGGTCTGCACCTGCTGGTCATCCTTGATGATAGTGGACCAATCGTAGTCCAGGTCGGGGATTCCGGGGATCTGGATCTGATATTGGCCGGGGATCGGCCGGCCGTTCTTCTGGTCGATCAGGTCCTCGACGATATCCTCGGGGTAGCGGGCCTGGAAGACACCGCCGGAGATCCCGTAGCCCAGGGCCTTGGGGTTGTTGTGACAGGACTCGCAGGTGCGGGCGTTGCGTTGGGTCGAGTGGGGCTGTACCGGGGCCATGTCGATGGCATCCGGCACCCGCTCCTGGCCGAGCTCCGCCTGCTCGTCCGGCGACTTGGCGAGTTGGTTCAGCGCCACTACTTTATTTTCCCGGTCGATGACGGTGTAGACGATCTGACAGCCGGGCATCAGCGGGGTCACGCGGCCCTCGCCGTTGATGCCGAGCACCGGCTCCTCCCACCTTAGATAGGAACGCTTCTCGAAGACCTTGCCCGGCCGCTTGTAGCCATGGGTACCCAGGGGGGACTCGGCGGTCTGGCCGTCGTCGAACCGCTCGCTGCCGCCGGCGATCCAGTCCGTATCCCGGAACGGCTTGCCGTCCTTGTCCTTGCCGTAGTTGACCTGCACGTGGCAACCGTAGCACTGGGGTACCCAGGAGGCATGGCAGGCATAACATTCCATACTCTCGGCGTGCCTGGTCACCTTGCTCATGGCGACCACGGCATCCGGGCTCTTCCAACCCTTGTCCTGGGCCAACTGCTTCAGGAGCGGGACTTGGAAATCCAGGCCGGTGGCGGAGTGCAGCGTCACCTGCTTGCCGTCCTTCACCACATTACCCAGGGGGTTGCCGCGGGTGGAGAGTAGATAACCCTCCTGCTTGTCATACTGGGTCGCGTAGGCCTGGGTCTCGGCGAGCAGCGCATCGCCCAGCCCTCGGGCCTCGGCGGTGAGCGCCTTGCCGAACTCCTCGGAGAAACCCAGCGGCAGCTCCCACGGGAAGGCCTTAGGGGTGCCGTGGCAGTCCTGGCACTCGACCTCGACCTGGGCCAGGGTGGTGCCGAAGATGTTGCCGTCGCCGTGCATATCGATGGTGGTGTGGCAATCCTGGCACAACATGCCGCCTTGGGGGTTCTCGGGTCGGCTCTGGTCGTACTGGTGGTGGAGGTCGTCGGAGATGAAGAGATACTGCTTGGTGTGCAGCCTGGGCTGGGTCTTGCCCTGCTCGTTATACGGCGAGCCGTAGGGGAACTCCATCAGGCCCTGATAGGTGACGCCGATCCGCTTGCCCCGGTTGTGGCAGGAGTTGCAGGTCTCGACGGGGATACCGGAATACTCCATCCCTTCCCGTACCTCGACTTTGGCCTTGCGGGTACCCTGGATGCGGTGCACCAGCATGTGCCCCTGCTCTTCCTTGTCGATGGTCGGGTCGCCGCCTTCATAGTAGCCTTCGTTGCCGTAGGGGATATGGCAGGCAGAGCAGCCCATGCCGCGGTAGTCACCGCGCTTTTCGCGTCCCTTGACGCCCACATGGCAGCGCTGGCACTGCTGGCGCTGATAGGTGAAACCCGCCAGCTTGGGATCGGTCTCGATTTCCTCGACCGTGGGCAGGGGGATCTGATCGAGCTTGGTCGGCAGTTGATCCGGGTGCTCCTCGATCAGTTTAGCCATATAGGCCTTGTAGGCCCGGGTGCCGACGGTCGGCGTCGGCCCATCCGTGTCTTCGACGGCGTAATTGCCCCAGGGAACCTTATAGTTTCGGACTTCCTCGATGCCCCAGGTGTGCAGGTTGCCCTGGATCTTGCCGGCCTCGGTGCTCATCAGGGCGCGTTCCAACCGGTAGGGGTAGCCCTGATGGCAACCGGACTGACCACAGGTATTGTCGGCGATCCAGATACTGCCCGGGTCCGGATAGAAGGTCTTGGGACCCGTTTTCGATACCTTCTCGGGCATGCCTTGGTGTGCCTCCTCGGCCGTCAGACCGCGCGGGTTGCCGCCATGGCAGATCACGCAGCCCTCCGGGTCGCCTTGAGACTGACCCAGAGCCCTGATGGCGGCCAACATGGCGCTGGTCTCTTCGCGGATCGATTCGATGCCTTCATGGCAACTCAAACAGCCCTTTTCCTCGGCGGTTTCCAATGTGATTTTATCCGGCACAGCGGCCTGGAGGGGGCCTACCGTTCCAAGGGCCATAAACAGTGCAATCGAGATCAACCGCCCCATAGCTTTCTCCTTAAAATGTGCCGGATAGGTGCAGAAGTCTGGCTTGGTGACGAGAAGGCAGGGAAACCGGACCGCCGAGAACAGCCTAGCCTTACATTTGATAATGATAATACGTCGAGAGAAAAAAACCTTGGAAGATGTAAAGAATTGCGCCAGGTCAGAAACAGTCGTCTTGGGCCTTGATTTTCCGACCCGGATCAGGCCCGACTGGCTATAATCTGGCCGGTCTCAGACAGAGGGCGGACATGCCGTAACCTGAGCAATTGTCGCGGAAGACACGGAGAATCGATCCCTCTTTAGAAACACCGGGTATATAATGCGAAACTTGAATTTTCTAGGTCCAACGCAGCATCCTTAGAGATCAGGCCAAAACCGAGACTAGGAGATACCTGCCAATGAAAGACACGCGTAAGCTCGCCGCCGCAGTCATTACCGCCGGCGCTGCCCTTCTTGCCCAGCCGGCATCCGCCTTTTTCGGCATGATGGATGACTTCTTCGGCGGCAACGATGATTACTACGACGGCTACGGCCCCTCTCGGTACGGTGGCCCATATGGGGGGTACGGCGGACCCTGGGGTTATGGTGGGCCTTACGGCTGGGGCGGCGGTCCCTATGGTTGGGGTGGCCCCTATGGCACGCCCTACGCCCCTTACGGTTACGGCGGCTACTATGGTGCCCAGCAGGCCCCGGTCCAATCCACCCCGGCGCCCCCGCCTACCCCGGAATGAGCCGCGAGTAATTCCCGCGCGAGGGTAGCGAGATTCGGGGCCGGTCCGAGATATCGAACAGGCCACCTGGCCATAAACAGGCGCTTCTGCTCGAGTACGGCTTTGGACCTGAGTTTCCACGTAAGGCCCAGCGGCGGACTGCACGGGCGTTTGCGGGTACCCGGCGACAAGTCGATCTCCCACCGGGCCATTATGCTCGGTGCCATCGCCGATGGGGTAACCCGGATCTCCGGCTTTCTGGAAGGCGAGGATAGCCTGGCGACCCTCGGTGCCTTTCGCGCCATGGGGGTCCCCATCGAGGGGCCGGAGGGTGGGCGCGTGCGCATCGCGGGGGTCGGACTTGCGGGTCTGCGTGCCCCGCGTTCGGATTTGGATCTCGGCAACTCCGGCACCTCCATGCGGTTGCTCACCGGGTTGCTGGCCGGGCAGCGGTTTGCCGCGACGCTGGTGGGTGATCCCTCCTTGAGCAAGCGGCCGATGCGGCGGATCACGGAGCCCCTGGAGCGGATGGGCGCCCGGATCGAGACCACGGAGCCGGGCACTGCACCGCTGCGGATCACGCCGGTTGCCGCGCTGCATCCGATCAGCTACGCGCTGCCCGTAGCCAGCGCCCAGGTAAAATCCTGTCTGCTGCTGGCCGGACTCTATGCCGCGGGCGAGACCTGTGTCACGGAGCCGGCACCGACCCGGGATCACACCGAGCGGATGCTCGCAACCTTCGGACATCCGGTCCGTCGCGCCGGACCCCGGATCTGCATTACAGGGGACGGACGGCTGTCCGCCTGCCGGCTCAATATCCCAGGGGATATCTCCTCCGCCGCTTTCTTTCTGGTGGGGGCGAGCATTGCCCCCGGCTCGGATCTGACGTTGAAGCATGTCGGCGTGAATCCGACCCGGATCGGGGTGTTGAACATCTTGCGTGCCATGGGCGCCGATATCCGACTCACCAATCCGCGGGACGCCGACGGCGAGCCGGTGGCGGATGTGCGGGTACGCGCGGCTCCGTTACAGGGCATTGTGATCCCGCGCGACCAGGTACCGCTGGCGATCGACGAATTTCCGGCCCTGTTCATTGCCGCCGCCTGCGCCCGGGGCGAGACTTTGCTGACCGGCGCGGAAGAGCTGCGGGTCAAGGAGAGCGACCGGATTCGGGTCATGGCGGAGGGTCTGGCGGTCCTTGGGGTGGAGGTCGAGCCCCGTACCGACGGCATTCGAATCCGCGGCGGCGACTATGGGGGTGGTCGGGTAGACAGCGGCGGCGACCACCGGGTCGCCATGGCGTTCGCCATCGCGGCCCTGCGGGCCGGGGCCCCACTCGAGATCCGGGACTGCTCCAATGTAGATACCTCCTTCCCCGGCTTTGCGAACCTGGCCGCCGGGGTCGGACTCGACATCCAGGAAATTTTGGCGTGATCCGAATGCCGCTGACCCTATTTGGCTGAAAGCCGTGGTATCCATGCACTGTAGGTGCCGGCTTGCCGGTGCTTAGGATGAAGGGTGGGTTGTGCCCACCAAATCACGGTAAGAGACTGTCTAAATAAAAATTCGCCTTGGTTGACCACTTGACCTCCAGAAACCGTATTTTTCGAGGTTCCCTTTAAGTTGTAGGCTATCAATGCACAATATCTCGTACTTGAGTCGTTACAACCAACCTTTTTACCCGGTTGCAGCTTAATTAGTATCATTCGGGTATGATCCCCATCGTCACGATCGACGGCCCGTCCGGGACCGGCAAGGGCACTATCGCCGAGCTTCTGGCCCAACTGCTGGGCTGGCACTGCCTGGACAGCGGCGCCCTGTACCGGGTGCTCGCTCTGGCCGCGCGACGCCGGGGGCTCGATCCAGACGCGGTAGAGGCGTTGGCGGCCCTGGCCTCGACCATGCAGGTGGAATTCCGGGACCGGCGGGTCTTTCTGGAGGGCGAGGACGTATCCGAGGCCATCCGCGCCGAACTGGTGGGAAACGCCGCCTCTCGGGTGGCCGTCCACGGCGCCGTGCGCGAGCGGCTGCTGGCCCGGCAACGGGAAGCGGTAAGCCCGCCCGGTCTGGTTGCCGACGGACGGGACATGGGAACCGTGGTCTTTCCCGATGCGCCCCTGAAGATCTTTTTGACGGCGAGTACCCGAGAGCGGGCCGAACGTCGTTATAAACAGTTGATACAAAAGGGGTTGAATGTTAGCCTTTTTCACCTTGTCAGGGAGCTTCGTGAACGTGACGAGCGCGACGGCAGCCGTTCCGCGGCGCCGCTGAACCCCCCCCCGGGGGCACTGGTGGTGGACACCACCGCTATGATGATCCCGGAGGTACTGATCCGGGTATTGGAGGCCGTGGAGCGCGCCTTTCCGGATGTGGCCGATCAGGGTCCGCGCCGAAAGGACCGAGGAAATGGCTGGGACCATGCCTGGAACTGCTGAGTTATCAGCGGTTGTCTGGGCGATTTCCGTTATACCATTTTCACTGATCGCCCTAGTTTTGGAATCGCTTTAGTTTCGGGTAGCCGTGCCGACGCAGTCGGTCGCCCGTTCCTCACTGGCCCGCTGCTCGGCGGCAGGCCGTAAGTTCAACCCAAACCCTTGGCCCGGAAGGGACAAGACGGCGCCTGCGTCAGGATAACTTGAACCCATGACTGAAAGCTTTGCCGAACTCCTCGAAGAGAGTCTCTCCACTACCCAGTTACAGCCCGGCACCATCGTCACCGGTACTGTGGTGGACATTACCTCGGATACCGTGATCGTCAACGCCGGCCTGAAGTCGGAAGGCACCATCCCCAGGAATCAATTCTTCGATGCCGAAGGTGGTTTGGAGGTCGCGGTCGGCGACAAGGTACAGGTCGCCCTCGACGCGGTCGAGGACGGCTCCGGCGCTACTCGTCTGTCGCGGGACAAGGCGAAACGCCATGCGGCCTGGGAGTTGCTGGAAAACGCCTTTGAGGCGTCGGACACCGTCAAGGGCCTCATCAACGGCAAAGTCAAGGGGGGGTTCACGGTCGATCTGGGCAGCGTCCGCGCCTTTCTCCCCGGCTCCCTGGTAGACGTGCGTCCTGTACGCGACACCAGTTATCTGGAAGGCAAAGAGCTGGAATTCAAGATCATCAAGCTGGACCGCAAGCGCAACAATGTGGTGGTGTCCCGGCGTGCCGTCGTGGAAGAGGAGTACAGCGCCGAGCGTGAGGCCCTGCTCGAGCGGTTGGAAGAAGGCATAGAACTCAAGGGTATCGTGAAGAACCTGACGGACTACGGCGCCTTTCTCGACCTGGGAGGCATCGACGGTCTGCTCCATATCACGGACATGGCCTGGCGGCGGGTCAAACACCCCTCCGAGGTGGTCGAGATCGGCGACGAGGTCATGGTCAAGGTGCTCAAGTTCGACCGCGAGCGCCAGCGGGTCTCCCTCGGTCTCAAGCAGATGGGCGAGGATCCCTGGGTCAATATCTCCCGGCGTTACCCCGAGGGTACCCGGGTCTTCGGCAAGGTCACCAATACTGCCGATTACGGCTGCTTCGTGGAGATCGAGGAAGGTGTCGAGGGGCTGGTCCATGTCTCCGAGATGGACTGGACCAACAAGAACATCCACCCCAGCAAGGTCGTCACCCTGGGTGACGAGGTGGAGGTGATGGTACTCGACATCGACGAGGAACGCCGGCGCATCTCCCTCGGCATCAAGCAATGTCGGATAAGCCCCTGGGATGAGTTTGCCACCAACTACAAGAAAGGCGATCACATCAGCGGCAAGATCAAATCCATCACCGACTTCGGTATCTTCATCGGCCTCGATGGGGGCATCGATGGCTTGGTGCACCTGTCGGATATCTCCTGGGACGAGTCCGGCGAGCAGTCCCTGCGCCGTTACCAGAAAGGCGATGAACTCGAGGCCGTGGTGCTCTCGGTCGATCCCGAGCGCGAGCGTATCTCCCTCGGGGTAAAGCAGCTCGACAAGGATCCCTTTTCCTCCTTCGTCGCCCTCAACGAAAAGGGCAGTGTCGTCACCGGAACCGTCAAGGAAGTGGACGCCAAGGGCGCGACCGTGGTCCTGGCCGACGGCGTCGAGGGCTATCTGCGCGCCTCCGAGATATCCCGCGACCGGGTCGAGGATGCCCGCGCAGTGCTCAAGGTCGATGACGAGATCGAGGCCAAGTTTGTGGGTGTGGACCGCAAGAATCGCTCCCTTTCGTTGTCCATCAAGGCCAAGGATCTGGATGAAGAGACCGCCGCCATCAAGGGGTATGCCCGTGATGCGCAGGCCGGTACCGCCACCCTGGGCGACATTCTCAAGCAACAGCTGGAAGAAGACCGGAAAGACTAAGATCCCCATCCCCTGCCCGAACGACTAAACAAACGGCCCATGTGTGGCCTGGTATTGAAGCTTGTCTGGGGAAAGGAGAATGATGACGAAATCGGAGTTGATCGAGCTGCTCGCGGATGAGCAAGCGCATCACCTGGTCTACCGGGACGTAGAATTGACCATCCGTTGCATCCTGGAGCAGATGAGCAGCACTCTTGCTGCCGGTGGACGCATCGAAATCCGTGGCTTCGGCAGCTTCTCCCTGCACTACCGCCCGCCGCGCATGGGACGTAACCCTAAGACAGGCAGTTCCGTCGCCTTGGCGGGCAAGTATGTCCCCCACTTCAAACCCGGAAAGGATCTGCGCGATCGCGTCAATGCCGCCTTCATGGCCCAGCAGGCCCAACGGCAGGTCCAAACAGCATCCGACCAGGAAACACCCAAGGTGGTAGACACCGCCGGCGATACCTGATTCGTCGCCCCGATCGATGCAGCAGTAAACACCTGAGCAAGCGCATCACCTGGTCTACCGGGACCTGGAGTCGACCATCCGTTGCATCCTGGAGCAGATGAACAGCACCCCGTTTCACATGATTTTGTGGTATGGAGTGAAACGGCGTAGTAGTGCCCTTTTTAAAAATCTATCGAACGTCGGTAGATCGATTTCTCCACGCCGATAGGCGGACACTTCCCGCAGACCCTGCTTGATCGCCTCAGTAAGGTCCTCCACGCTGTACTCATTATCCGTGCCTCGAGTGCCCCGCGATTCCTGCCTCGTTATGTCCCGTATCCCGAATTCGGGCCTGAGAAATCCGTCGATGATGGTCATTTGACGGTTAGGAAAGCGTTTGTCGCCCATTCAACGGGCGATGATCCGGGCGGCAATAGTTCGGCTGTTTGGTTTTCTTGTAGGGCAGTCGGTGAAGCAGATAGTTCTTGGGATTGGAAGCGCTCGGTCATGGAATTCTTAATATAGGTTATAAATTCTGAACATTGGGCATATTAATATACCAGCAGTGGCTAAATTTTAAGTGAAGAAGTCTGCCGACCCCTACCCCGTCATTCCGGCAAAGCAGTGGGGGTCGAATCGTTAGTGCGCCAAGCGAAGCTTGGCGCTTCTTGCCGAGTGAAAGTCCCGGTCGGGAAAGGGTTAACCCCCCCACCCGTATCGCGTGTTGCGCCTGTGGTGGAAAGCGACGTCTTGGTAGGGACACTGGAGCGAGCGTGAACAACAGAGGTGAAGCGTACACAGAGAATCTTGTAGGCCAGAAGGGTGACCGCAC
>Ga0209255_1000335_pt1 | contig 10805 bp, 6 predicted proteins | sample WorMetvaBAHAMAS2_FD_187394 | JGI IMG/M metagenome (GOLD analysis project Ga0209255, IMG submission 187394) | Marine gutless worms symbiont microbial communities from Max Planck institute for Marine Microbiology, Germany - Olavius vacuus... | ecosystem: Host-associated > Annelida > Digestive...
ACTCTTATATTAAAAAAGCGTTGTCTGGTTTGGCTACAACATCGTGGCTTATTCAAAGTATAATTGTGGCCACGTAACTGTGGTTGGTTTCTCAGACTAAAAAGCTTATCACTCTTGGTATGAATAATGCCAAACAGAATTTTGTACACTAGTGTCAAGTCTGCTCTCTATGTGTTGTGACAGCATGAAGATTGTGTACCTGATATATTCACAGAATGTCAAAATTATGGCTATGTTGGTTCGTAGCTTAACTGGTGATTGAATTATGCATCTCATTTTCACTTTTGCTGTACAAACAGTCATAAGCAGAATCTTCACAGGTTTACACCAGTTACTCTCATACATTGAGCAGATGTGTTTGATTCTGGCATTTGGATCGCATTGTGTGTGTTAAGTTCTGAAGTGTGTCATTTGTAGGAGGGCATGAAGCAGCATTATGCCGTCGGCCAGTACTTCCGTAAACGGTACATTGAAGGAGATCCATACAGACTGCTGAGTGAAGCTTATGATCACCATCAGGTATGTATCGTTGCATGCTAGTGGCTTTAATCAGATGTCGGAGTTTTTTTGTTGTGCTTTGTTGTGTTCTCTCTGACACAGATGCCTTTGTGTAGAAATTCAGCTTCGAGCTACAAGCTTATAGTGTTTTGGGTTCTTAGTTTATTGTTTCTCTAAATCTCTGATTCCGTTGTAGAAGATTGTTGTTCTTGGTCTTCCAGCCAGCCATTTGCCATGCAGATAACGTTTTTGTCTTCCGAAAATTTGTGTCCTTTCACGAATTCTTTCAGTTTAAGAAAAAGTGGAAGTCACTTGGAGCCAGGACAACGCTCCTGATCACAGGTCAGCTCAAGCACTGGCTGCCATCCAAAATGCCGGCTTGAACTACTCTGTCACCCACCACTCATCATTCATGTTCGTATTGCACGGCAAATGGCTGGCTGGAAGACCAAGAACAACAATTTTTATACAACGGAATCAGAGCTCTGGAGAACTGCTGGACCAAGTGAATTTCAGTTGCAGGAGACTATGTTGAAAAGTTACAAAATATGATGTGCGTATCTCGTTGTCAGGCTATGAACTTTTTGAATGCTCCTTGTATATTTTGTAACTGAGGGCCGGGCAAACTTTTCTGACTGCGGGTCTCTCACAAGCCATGTACAACAAAATAAACTGAAATTTTGTAAATAATAGAAGTTATTTTAACACAAAAATGGTATATATTCGTATAACTTATTATGTGGTATAGGTGAAGATAGTCCAGATTTTTATACCGGTATTCGTAGGTCGAGCGTAGCGTTTGGAGTTGGAGCTGATCCCGATCTCTAGGTGGTCAGTCAGCAGGTGATATGACTTGATACACAAAGTTTAACACAAAAAATAAAATGTATTCATACAGCTGTATTATTTGGTATAACAAGAAAGTAACAAAATGGCTACAAAGTCTCATTGTGGTCTCATTAATTATGTTTTTCTGTTTATGTTTACCCCATGTCCAAATAAAAAAGGTGCCACATATTAGGGCAACTGTCAGTGTATTTTTCGTACCTTGTTGTCCTGTTCTACTGTCATTTTATCTGGTTTTATCTTACATGTTTGAACTTAATAAATGGAATGGAATGGTGTTGCGTACATCCCTAACCTGGTGACGTAATGTTGACGTCATTGAAATCATGCCATTCACTGATGACAATAAACATGTCATTAAAATATCGCATAAAGAAAAACGTTACAGCTACCATAAATTTATTTGTGAATTTTCTGACAAAAACTGGAATCTGCGTGGTTTAGACCACCTGATCAAGAAGATTGACGAATGTGATTCGATTATTGCGCAAAAAGACCGTGAACTGCACATTACAAAGACAACATCGTTCGAGTGCATATGTTCATGTGAAGGTGGAACATAAATTTGAATGTATGACTGTTATATTTTGTTACTTTATTGATACTGTTTTCCATAAATTTGATCGATATAAACATGTGCAAAGTGCTAATATTGCATGAGATATGTTACTTTTTCTGTCGGAGAGTTTTACACGGTACAGTAGCAACAAAACGAATGCATTGCAGGAAATTCGTGCACCAAGTACTTTGGCATTCTCTTGCGAAGTTGTCCACGAAAAATTATGAAAATCCGTTTATATTTGTAAAAGTTACAACGAACAAATTACTAGCACCTTCTTTTATATGGACACGGTGTATAAGCAAGTATGTAATCATTATTTCAGAATGCCTGTAACCACACAAATTGATGGAACCATTCGAGAGTGTTGTTAGTCGCATAAATAGACCTTGCAGGTGGCATTCCATAGTTTGTTCCCCACCTCCGTGATAACTGTCGCTTCCCGATATGACCTATCATCTGTTTGGTGGATGTTGAACCTTACTCAACCCAATGTTTGTATGTGTATCAGGTGCACGTGCAAAGTACTGACACTGACCGAACGTTGATGAGTGCATACTCGAACCTTGCCGGTCTGTTTCCACTGAACGGTTCTGAAGTGTGGAACGACAATTTGCCATGGCAGCCAGTTCCAGTGCACAGTCTGCAAGTCTGTCATCTTGGTTTGGCATTCAGGGCTCTGCTTTAGACTGGTTTAAATCATACTTGTCAGCTTGCTCTTTCCGGGTTATACGTAATAATAACTTCTCTTCCTGTCATTCATTTTTCAACTTTTCTTATGATGACGTTTTGCCCATGTAAGGTGGGGTTATTCCTAAATAGGTAGGTTGATTTATAGAAGTTCGTCTGTAGTTATCCGACTTCTACAAGATGTGGTTCGTGATTATTCTGCGAAACTAAGACACTGGCATTTACATATAACTAGAGTGCCTTTAATTAACATGATGCGACATAAAACATGCATATAATCGAACATGGTGTAAAAGTGTTTGGCAGTTTAAAACCAATCACAGTGAAATAATATGCGGTGCCAAACAAGTGCAAGACCAACCAGTTACAGAGTCGGAGTCTGGTGATTTTTAAGGCCTGGAGTCGGAGTCAGAGTCCCAATTTTTTAAACCCTGGAGTCGGAGTCCCACAAAAATGAGGACTCCTCATCCCTGCTTAAAACTTTCAACCGTGGCTTACGGCTTAAGGACTGTTGATGGAAACTGAGTTTCTTCGCAGGAACGACATTATGTCACCTTGAGTACTCTGGTTGGTAGTCCTTCGCAGCGAAGCATAGAGGATCGTACATTGACAAGTAAACAGAACTACACTGTGTCCAAAAAACGCACCAGGTTTAACTTGCTGTAACTTGGCCAAAACTTAACCAATCTTTAAAATTCTTTCACTTTTAGAAAGAGTATAAAATTTGCTACAAATCCCATATAAAACTGTCCACCACACCTTTAATATGCTGCTGTACTACCTTGGGAAATTAGAATCCAAATATGGTGAAAATTACACTGTGCTCTTAAAACGTGTTTTATTTTGTTAGCTTTAACTTGGTGAATTCTTAACCCATTTTCACAATTCTTTCACTGCCGGAAAAAGAAGAAAATTATAAACAAAATTACAACAAACTGGAAAAACTTCTTCAGAAGTAGCTTACAGCACTTCATGCGAGTGGTGCAGTTCACCTCAGTCAGCTCTTGCGCACATACATCGCCTCTTGAAGCATTTCAGCTGCAGGTGCTTTTTTATGATGTGGACAACAGATGACTTAGGAATGCCTGTCCTCCGTGATATTTCACGGACTGTGCTGTGAGTTTGTGGCTGATCCTCTTCACTCAGAACTATATTGTTCACCTGGTCAGTGTTTTCATCCGTGTGGGCACTTTGCGTCTGCTGCTGCCCTGACGTCTGTCCACTGTGCCTGTGTCTCTAAACTTCTTGAGCAACCTGTTAATGTTACTTTTCATCCATCCTGTGTCCGGAAATTCTTTCCTCAACGGTCTCGCATTATATTCCTTTAACTGATATAATTTTAAAATTAGAAGCTTATCTGCATCGCTGAAAATTATGTTTACAACCAACGCATTAACGTATGACGTCTGGGATGACGTAACAAGTGATTGCCAAATTAAATATGTAAAAAGTCATGGTCGTGTAATTAATTCTGGGACAATTCTGTCTGGGAACAATTTTAATTTCATGCTCTTTCTAACACTAAAAGAATTTGGAAGATCTGTTAAGTTTTGGCCAAGTTACAGCAAGTTAAACCTGGCGCATTTTTGGGACACAGTGTATATAGAAGCTAATCCTTGACTGAAATACTGTAACAACAAAAGCGATAAAACGGTAACAAAACATTTCGGCAGCAGAAGGACAAAGACAACACATCCGACGAAAAAGTTTGGTTTACTTTTTACTATATTGGGATTCTCACAAAACATAGTGTTAAGTTTTGCAAGGTAGTGTAGAGACAGTATTTAGGTGAGGTGGAAAATATTTATAATACATTGTGGTAACTATCAGAACACTTTGTACCATATTTTATCAGGATCGGCCAAGTTTTGTAGAAAATAAGACAAAAACATTTTGGCTTACTTTTTTCTGGGACACCATGTACAAGTCTGTTTTGATTTGTTTGAGTTGTACGTGTATTGTACAGATGTTGAATCCGGGTGTGGGCTGTCCTAAGTACCAGGAGGAGATGCTCAAGGTCTTTGCAAATGACTGGGTCAGGCAATATGAGGAGTGCAACAAAGTTAGTCACATTTCTTTAATTGTCACATGTATAGCTTATTGTTCAGCTGTGTGTTGATGACTGATGATGGTGCATAGCAAAAATTATTTTCTGTATTTGATAGCATTGCCGGAGCTATTTTTGTGCTAAATGACATTATTCTTACATTATTTGTCTATTATATAATCATATATTTACTTAACTGTAAAGAAAAGAAGTTGCCGCGAAATATTATTTGATACTTAGTGAGAAAAATGATACTTATTATAATTTTTAAAGGAAACAGTTGAAACAGTCTGCTTCACATCTTCGGATTAATAAATCCGAAGATGTGAAGTAGCCTGTTTTGACTGCCATGATTCATAGCTCATTTTTGCTGTTGTGATGGATACCAGACATTCAGCATCATCACTGCATTCTTCTTGCGCATCACTCAGGTGGAATCTTTTTAGATATGAAATATGAAGTGCTAATGAGTGACATATTGAATTTTTGTGGCAGAAATTTGCATCTAAAATTGCCATCCACTAAACTCCAGACGTGCAAGTAGTTTATGACGCTGGACATAACACAGCATTAGACAATTATCACGTTTAATGCTGTGTCACTTGGTTATTTAAATGGCAGTGTAAATAGCATTCACACATTTACGTCCGAAGTTCGCTGTTGTTTGACAGGAATTCTACGAATTTGTCAGCGAAATGTCTGGTATCGAGAACTTCAATATTACAAACACAAGAGGCATTGCTGACACACTCTTCATTGAGGTCAGTTTGACTGCATGTGTAATTTTCAGCAAATTTCCACTTGTAACAGGTCGTCATGTGGCACAGTTTTACATTGTGTACCTTGTAAAGCTACCAGCAGTATATATAGCACTTACCGATGTCACTGCAGTTCATTGCCCCAGATCTATAGCCACCAAACAGTTCTGACCTGAAACCTGTGGACTGCAAGGTTTGGCATGTGATGCAGTGCAGGTGTGCGTGTGCCACATGCTGATACTCGATGTTGCTGATCTGAAATGGCACCTTACCTCATTGCTGCCTGGTTGGGTCTGCAGCAGCATGTCGCTGCAATGATGAGGCACTTGACCAGTGGCGTGAACGGCTTAGTGCCTGCGTGAGAGCTGATGGGCGACACTTCTAGCACTTGCTTTGATACTCTGAATTGTCTTTTATATTACTGTTAATGCTGCCTGACTGTTGTCTGTTGGATGCCACTGTTGGACTTTTATCGCGGTGACTTCATATTTGACACTGTATTAAATGCTGTAAAAATCGTTGCTAGTTTTACAGTGTATATTTCCAGCATACAGAACCATGTGTGGCGGGCTTTAAATATATATTGCAAATTCTCTTAGATATGTTTTTGTCAGAAATTGTCAAAGTCGGATGACATCTGATGAAAGGAGTGACATTTATTTTAAGACACCGTGTAGTGCTAATGTCAAAGGTCAACACTGAAAGCTTGTCTCAGGCTTAGATGGAAAGCCTACTGTCATTGTTCTCATAGAACATCATATGGGGGAAATTCTAATAAATAAAGGCACATTTTGTGTATAATGTGTACTACAGATTTATAATTTTATAATGTGTGGTCTTTTCACTTTGCAGTTGGATTGAATAATTGTGCGTTAATATCAGAAATATTGTCATGTCATTTATAACAGAAGACACACAACCTGTCACTGCCGAGCTGGGTCAACAAAATGTGGAATGATCAGACAACTTATGACAAACTTCGTGAAATGCAAAAGACTTGGGTCACTCTAATATACAATGAACCAGTGATCAACAGGTTGGCTGGAGGTCTGTATTGTCAGTTGACAGTTAATGTTACTTGCTGGTATATATTGTGGCTGGTCTGCATGAGTGATGAAGTTTCAAATCATTTACTGTATTCTGAAACAGCAAAGAACTCTGCCAGGCTGTCTGCACCTACTTGCAGTCCATCATTTTTGGTTCAGATTCAGGGTTTTTAATAGCGGCTGTTTGGGTGTAAAATGCACAAATATTTGAGCCCATGCATCCAAATTTAAAGGAGTAGATGTCACAGATGTCAAGTGCAAATTGCCTTTTATTACAATATATCGTGAATTGACATCAGGTTTTGTCTTAATTTTGCACAATTCATCAGTTCAGTAGCTTCAGTTGATTACGTTTGCATGCTTTCATTTCATGCAAACTGGAACTGCAATATCACTAACTACTTGCTTACTTAATTGTATGGTTGTACTGCCTAGTCTTATTTTAGTCTGTGTGATGATTGTGTCTCAGACAGTATGTTGTTACTAAGTCTGAAATTTCTGCTGGCTTCTTTTTCGTTGAAATAAGTGCAGTCAACTTGAAACCTTAACACAATGTGCAGAGCAGTTCTCAGTAGTGTTCTTAATCGCATTCCAACATTTTGTTAGGTAATCCGACTTAAATCACAAAATTACAGCTGTTTTAGTAATCTAGCTTTTAAGAACTCTAGAATCTAGTTTACTTTTCAAAGTATGCACCGTGATACCAGAATTGAATGTCTCGCAGCAGACACAAACTAATATAACTATTCAATGGAAAGTGCTTCTTTTGTCCACAAAGAACTTGTTTGCTTTCTAAAAATTAGGCTTATGTCGGACATGCTCTGCTGATGCATGTCGGCCTGTTTATAATAAGTATGTGGTTGTGTACTTTGTGTCTTCTTATATTCAGTTGATTTTTTCATGTAATATGGGCTTCTAGTGACTTGCAAAATTTTCTGCACTGATTTCCAAATTTTCAACTTGGAAGTTGTGACATCCTGTAAATTCACATTTATTGAGAATCCTGTTCAAGTATATTACAAAATTTTGGGGTGTTGATTTTCTCTGGCTTTGGTTGAGTTTAGATCAGATGTGGAAAACTGCCATATTTTTTGCAAATGCTTCGTGCGGTAGTAATGATAATAAGAACGTGCTGTTTTGTATATGTGTATGCTTGAATGTTGCAAATAGTTGGAAGTTTGGTGCATATGTGTATGTGAATTGTTAACCAACCATGATACATTGTGCAAATGGCAATATGAACATCCTGTTAGCCCATTGCTAATTAGTGTCACTCGTAATCATCTCATTTCACACATACCAGTTGATCTTCATTATGACCACTTTCACCACCTACAAATCTTTTGCTGCAGCAGTCCAAGCTCAGTACTCACATGTTGCACAAATCCTTTAGCTACATACTGTTGGTCCTTCACCCAGTGAATTGCCTACGTGGATTCTGTAGCCATTTTTCAGATTTTGTTTGTTCGCCATATTTTAGTTTTGCTCTTGGGTGGTAGAGTAAGACTACCTGTTGGTTGTTGAGTGCATATTAAATGTTTGCATATGTGTAACGTATGATACAGTGTGTCCAGAAAAAAAAGAGACCAAAAGTATTTTCTACATAACTTATAACATATTTGCATGTGTCACTGTAATTTTTAGCAAGCAAACAGTGTGATTGTGCTGAAAAACTACCAGTACGAGTAGAACGATCATCCACCTCACCTAATCGGTGATGCTACTTTACCTTGCAGATGTTCATGTCGTCAACATCTGTAACAGAAAATCACTAACAGTACAAGAATGAAATTCACGAGATGGTGATCAAAATGTCCACTGGCCTTGACGCACGGTGATAGGAGATGATGCCACTGATGAATGGCTGCTGCAATGATGGAGTGATTGTTCTCAGTCGCTGTTCTAGTTCGTTCAGATCAGTGATGCATGTTTTGTACACCTTCTCTTGCAGTATTTCCCACATGATGTAATACAACTAAATTCAAATATAGCATATTTGGAGGCCACAGTTGAGATGGGATAAATTCTCTGACAGCTCAATGCTAGCATGTGCACGATAGCATTTCAGGTTTCACAAGGTAGTGTAGAGACATTATTTAGGTGAGGTGGAAAACTTTTACATGATTTTGTGGCAAATTTATTCAGGAAACTGTGTACCAAATTTTATCAGATTTTCCCGAGTTTTGTAGAAGATATTGCAATAAACATTTTGGTCTCTTTTTCTGGACAGTGATATGAGCTATAGTAGGCATATAAAACATCATCAGTGTCGTTAGCATGGTTGATGTTGATGCTGTGTTAAGGTCTGTTGTTAGGAGAAGTCATTAAGCATATGAAAGACGAGCGTAATGGCAAACTGAGTCCGCAGCAGAAAGCTTTTTTCTACTCAGCAGTATGTAATTCAGCTGTGCTCAAATTATCTTGGAATGATTCGGTGGTGGGTATAAACAAGGCTGAGCCACGTTGCTGACTTCTACAAACAGTTAATGCTTCTGTTCATCTATGCTGCTTGTGTGTTTATCTATGCTGATGTACATTTATACAGCATGATTCAACGGTCGCTCCGTTTCTGGGTGCGATGCAAGTATTCAACAATATATCACCGCCGTATACAGCCACTGTTCTCGTGGAGTTGTTCAACAGCAGCGGCCAGTTTTATGTGCAGGTCTTGTACCGGAATGACTCTGCACTCAGTGCTGAACCGTATCAAATGACCATTCCAGGCAAATAACCAGTCACGTGTATTAGTTAATGTAACACAGTTTTATGCCTCGAAATGCTATAGCACTACAGGTGTTAGTAATTTTCTATAATGTTCAATTTATGAGTATCATTTACTCATTTAATACTTTTAAATCGTTATATTTTATGTTAGTTAGTTAGAAACGTACAGATTAACGTGGCGTGAGCAAAAGTGCTTCTAGGACACGGTACACAAACTGAAATTCTGGGAACGACTTTGTGAAAAGAAATGTTTTAGTTGTCTTTTGAAGGAAGCCAAGTAACTACACTTGCCTCATACATGGAATTGGCTGCCGACTGACTTGAAACTTGCATGTTCAGCTGCTTTTTTAAAGACATCATGCTATATACAAATAGGAGACATTAATTAATGACCGGAATATGCTCTTGTTCTTATCATAGGGGGCAAATGTTAAAGTGTATTTTGTTAATGATCCTCTTATTGTTACTGTTACTCTCCATTGACTGCGGTTTACTCATATTTTTGTTTATTGTTGCGTGTTTTGTGTTCATAACTTTCACCATCATTCATTGTCTGTCATCATCATTGTGAATAATAGTACTGTTATTGCTATGGAGCCTGTTGTGACTTGTGTAGGTTGTTGTGCATCGTGTCCACTAGACCAGTTCATTGCACTGACACAGTCAGCGATTCCTACTGACTGGCATGCTGAATGCAATCATCTTGTCACCACCAGCAGCAGTTAGTACTACTATGTTATTTATTGCATTATCACTTTCGTTGAACTGGCCAAGTTTTTCTGGTAAACACAGGTTACACTGGATTTTTACACATTGGATGACCAGTGTAATTTGTAGCATAATTTGACTGCAACTGTGTGAGACAGGATGTACCCGGTAAGTTAGTATTATTAATTAATAGGAAATCGCATACGGACTTTAGATTGGTACTAATGTTGGTGACCTTAAATGACCTCAAATGGCATAACGACTGCAGACATGCATTATCTCGGCGGTAGCTAAGCTCGTTGTTACATATACCACATACTTGCAAATATATTGTCTTTTCACAGTGCTGAAAACACGCTTCTGATTATGCTTAAGCAGTTAGCATATTGATGATGATGGTATCGGAGCTTATCGGTTTGGAGCCGTTAGCTTAACGACTGGTATCGGTTTGAGACCTTAATGACGATGATGACATCTAACGACGACGGTTCCTGGGACTACAAGTCGCTAAGTCAGTCGTTAAGCTTAGTGGCTAAGGGTCGATTGCACCATCGAAGTTTAAACTTGGGATCAACTGAACGGGTTCAACTGCTTGAACTCGTTCAGTTTCGCGTTCAAGTTATTTGCGTTGCACCACGAATTTTTGAACTGGTTCTGCTGAACTCGAGTTTAAACCGTGACCTATGTAGGTCACCTAATTTAATGAACTCCTATTGGCTGATGATCGAACAACCCGAGACGACGTCCACTTTATACAGATCTGCAACGACGTCACTTCTGACGTAAATTGTAAATAACTACTCACTAGCCTAGTATTATTGACCACATTGTCGGGTTTCATTCATGACAGCCAGGGTCGCGCGCTGTGGCGGCGGGTAATGGCTGTTTCGGCATTGGCTGAAAGGCGGGGCCGGCAGGCCTACAGGGCA
>Ga0209255_1000336_pt1 | contig 10796 bp, 6 predicted proteins | sample WorMetvaBAHAMAS2_FD_187394 | JGI IMG/M metagenome (GOLD analysis project Ga0209255, IMG submission 187394) | Marine gutless worms symbiont microbial communities from Max Planck institute for Marine Microbiology, Germany - Olavius vacuus... | ecosystem: Host-associated > Annelida > Digestive...
CAGCTAACACTGTGTGATCTCATATGGCATGTGATTTCCCGTAGCGGTGTGGTAATTTCGATTACGAACTGCTATATCCGGTTTACTTTACTTTACTTTACAGCAGCAACAGCATCTATAGATACTCTTGTCATTATTGGCCATACGTCACTACGTGGCAGTCAGAGGTCGAACTTGAACAATCAGCGATTTTATACCGTAATGCAGTGCAGCTAGAATCTCCAATTACGAAGTCGGTGAATATCCGATCATTTTGTTACACTCTCATTCCAACTGTCCTACGCTTTTTTATCGCGCTGCGGAAATGCAGAATCCAGTAATAGCTTATATACATAGATAGACTAAGTTAGTTTCTGCCAGTTGTGGAATGCACGTAAAACTCCAACATATCTTATGTTATCTGGGCGGGCGCCGTTAGGACGGATTTTTGACTGTAGGGCAATCGACCCCAATCGTCGCCAGGTAATCGGCGTCTATTGCCGGCGGCGGACCCTAGACATTGACGGATGTGGATGTGTGTGTACTATGGAATGAATTCTGGACGGCGCAACCATGCAGCTGTCTGCGATTATCTTGTCAGATGATCCCTTTGTCCTGCGGCGACCACAATGCGTCTTCGCTTATAACGTGCCACGTCAAACAACAGTTAGGCATAATGCCGCTAAGCTGGCACACGACTGCCTTGTGCCACCCCACCGTGAATAATTTTTTTACCGCGCTGCATGGAATGCAGACGCGGTCTAGCGATGAGAATAATAATCTGTCTGTCTGTCCGTCTCTCTGTCTGTCTGTCTGACAAACGCGTGGATTGTGACAAAACTGAAGAAAGATCTGTCCAGATTTTTATACCATACGAGAGATCATGTAGCCTAGTTTTTTGAGAAGAAGAATGGTTGGTGGGGGCGACCCCTTCTACCTGAAATTTTGGGTCAACCGGCCCCAACTGGAGCGAAATCGCCGATTTTGAACCGATATTCGCTCGTAGCGCCTCAGCCGTAACACCTAGCGAAGAAAAGTTCAATTAACACTAATAGGAAGTATATTGCGCGCTTTCCAATGAGCCTAAGAGGATCATCGTACATTGCTCCTATGCTCCCAAAGAAGGGGGCTCAAAAACGCAAAAAAATCGCACCTCGCTTGAAGAAAGTCTGCTACAAAGTTTTTTTTTGTGTGACAACTGTTTGCGACAAGGTTGTAAGGCATTCATTGGCCTAACTATCCGTGCAAAAAATGATTGGTGGGGCAACCCCTTCTACCTGAAATTTTGGGTCAAACTGACCGCATTGGAGCAAAATCGCCGATTTTCGATCTATTTTTGCCACGTGGCGCCTCAGCCGTAACACCTAGCTAAAAGTTTAATTAACACAAGTAGGAAGTCCACTACACGCTTTCCAGTGAGCCTTAGACGAACATCGTACGTTGCCCCGTCCCCTTTCAAAGGGTGGCTCAAAAACGCACAAAGTGTCCAAAATTTGAACAATAAGCTGCGATAACTCCGAAACGGTACGAGATAAGATGTCAGTTACTATTAGTCACTAATAAGAAGTCGCATACGGGCTTTCGATTGGTACCGACCTCGATGTACACCTTGGTTGCCACTGGTCAGTACCTTGTCGACAACGCTCTGCTTCATATCTGCATGGCATATGAAAATAATGTTGGCACTCTTTATCGTCTGCTGTAGCCATACCATGTTTATTGTGGCTACATCTCTTGGCAACCGTTGCAAGTTTATTGACTTTATGTTAATGATTTTCAGAATTGGAATTTTAAGAAAACAGGAATTTTAAGTTTAAACATTATTCAGGTGAAAACATTTACATTGTGGCAAATGTATTCATTCAGTACAATTTGTACAAAATTTTGTCAGAATTGACCGAGTTTTATAGAAGATATGGCAACAAACGTTTGGCTTACTTTTTATTGCGACACCGTGTAGTTTATTTCGCAGTTGCAGACAAGACAGACATGCATTCAGTGCATAGGGTAATACGGTAGAACAATAGGTAAGTAGGCAAACACCAGTTCGTGCCGAATTACTCTCTAGAGTATACTTAATATCAGAAACAGCGATGACCGGCAATGACTTCCAAACATTACACACATCACAGGCAGCACAGAGCGCAGTAGCGCTGCACTGTTGTAAGGCCAATGCAAAAATCTACAGAAAAATGGGAAATTCTATCCCCCCCCGTAAAATCGTAACCCCTAAAAATTTCAAGTTGAAACTTTGCATACCTGATTACGTAGGGGAGGCTACCCACCATGCAAATTTTGGTTTTAATCGGTACAGTGGGGGTTTCTCCACATATACGCGAAATATTACCACTTTGTGACTTTTTCTTTTGACTGTCCTGTCCTGTCCTGTATTTTTTCTCGGTCACGCGCCCAGGTCGAACCGCTGAACCGATTTTCACGCTTTATGGCTCAAACGACGTGTTTCCGCGTAAGGAAGTGCCTTTTGGGGGTTAGGACGATGGGTGACGTCATTTTGGGGAATATGCCCCCAAGCCCCCAAAATGGGCGTAAATAGGCAATTTCGAGCCAAAACGGCAAAATATAAAAATCGCAATTTCTCCAAAACTATAAATCCTATCAAGACCAAATTTGAGGACCAACCTCAGATCAACAGTTGTACTTCGTCGGTGGTCTAATATTATCCAGATCAAATCCAATATGGCTGCCGGCCGCCATCTTGAAAGAAACGATGACGTTATAACTCCGCCAAAGGTAGTTCGATTTTTACGAAATTTGGTAGGCGAATGCATAATGACGCGCCGATGACAAAAATTAGGCAAAAATAGAAACCGGAAATAGAATTCCAAAATGTCGGCTGTCCGTTTTCCGAAACCGGGTTCGAAAACGCAGAACGGCCGTTTTCCGTGTAAAATCGCACGTCGCTTGAAGAAAGTCTGCTACAACGTTTCTTTGTCTGAAAACTGTCAGCGATAAAGTTGTAGGGCATTCACTGGCCTATCTATCCGCGCGAAAACGATTGGTGGGAGACGTCCCCTTGTACGAGAAAATTTGGCGGATACTGACCCACCCTTTTGCACAACGCGATTTTCAATCTATTTTTGATCGTAGCGTTTCAGCTGTAACAGATAGCGAAAACAGTTTAATTAACACGAATAGGAAGTTTACTACGCGCTTTCCAATGAGCTTAAGACGAATAGTATACGTTGAGCCTAAGCCCCACAAAGGAGGCTCTAAAACGCAAAGTGTCCAAAATGTAAACAATAATTTGCGATAACTTCAAAACGGTACGAGATAGGATGTCAGTTACTATTAATCACTAATAGGAAGTCGCATACGGTCTTACGATTGGTACCGACATCGGTGACCTTGAATGACCTTGAACGGCGTAATAGGCCTTATTTTGCTTTATATCACCGAATTCGATAGCTTTGCATGCCTCCTACGTTACAATGATTGAAGATAGAGCTATAATGTCTGCAGAATATCATCTTCCAATTTTGGCCAAAACTGACTCACCCTGCAGCGCGATCTCTCTGCGATAGCCGAGCTACTTGTCAACATAATTTGAGAGTATTTGCTCGAACAATGGACAAGCGTGTAAAATGTCATTTCAGTCATTCGTGGTATCAGAGCAGCACGTTCTCCACAATTTCCATTAATTATGCAATATACCATCGGGACAGAAGCACAGTTGAAGTTGCTGCGGCTGTTCAAATATTAAATAGTCCACTTGCGAATGCGCTATAGTTGATTGTCGATCTCCAGACGCAATGAGACTCAATTTACACAGATTGGTCTTGGTCCTTGTCTTACTCTTGATCCTAAGAAAGCATGTCTCCAAGTTCGTGATTTTTACAGCGCGTCCGCATTGCTCGCAATGCAGACCGCTGTACTAGCCACAGGATTCTGTCTGTCTGTCCGTTTGTCTGTCTTTCCGTCACATTCCGGTATTTTGTCCAGACGAATGAACATACAATTGTGCGGTTTTCTGCATCAGATAAAAGAATCATTCTAATTTCTGGAGAGGTAAAGTCTATCCGGATATTCGCAGGGGATCATCCCCAGCGAAGGCATTAAAGTGAGGCACTCCGAAATGACCTAAAATGTGTCGAGTGGGACGTTAAACCTTGCTCAGTCAATCAATCAATTCAGTTCATTATGATGATTGGGAGGGGCCCTGTATTTGTTTTTATCTGTCAATTTGTACATGCTAATATTTGTGGCAATTTTTTCTTGAAATACATATGTTACTGAATTCTGCAATACTTCTGCACATCAACGTCGAGCGGGTGAAGGATATTATTGTCTAAGAAGAATTGCAACATGCGACAAGAAATTAATCGTTCCATAATTTTACAAGGGACACAGGTTAAGGATGTTGGTCGATAGTTAGCTGTTGCGCCGCTGATCGTTTCTTAAATTCAGTTGTTTACTTTAATTGTATCGGCAGTGGTGGACTTTCAGTTTTATCTCTGTTTTGACTCATAAAGTCAATGTGTTGTAGGTCTTAATCTCGGTCTTGGTTTTCAGCAAACAAGTGTTCAGAAGCAGGGGCGTAGCCAGGATTTTACATTGGGGCCACAGAAGCTGAGCGCCGAAGGCGCGAGAATCGAGGCGCCAAAGGCGCCGACAAGGGTGGAGATTGGGGAGGGGGTGTCCCCTCCCCAACCGATTGGAGAGGGGACAGCCCCTCCCCAACCGACTAGGAGCTCTCGGGGAGTGTCGTGAGCTCCCCCAGCGGGGTCCGCGGCTGCCACCAACGCATTTTTGGCATATTTGAGGCCCACAACACACTTCTGATAGAGAGAACTGTCCCAACAAAGCCGGTTTTTCCCGTAAAAAATCTACTTAATCGACGATTGGGGGGGGGGGGCATGCCCTCCCTGCCCCCCTCTGAATACGCCCCTGTTCAGAAATTATGGCATATACAAATGTCAGAAACGCATTATGGATACGACACGAAGCGACATTATTGCTAAAGAAAATTAATTTAGAGCGATAGTAAAACCTGCTGCGTAGTGTTATCTCCGTTACAACTTCCATCGTGTGATACGAACGACAACACTGTATCAAGTGTCATTAATATCTATCACGTTTTCTACACTGCCATTCACTGGCCTACCACGCATGCTCTCTCTCTGTCTCGCTGTCTGTCTCTCAGAACTTTACGCCAATATTTACATGACATGTTGAAAGATAAACGTGGCTCGTCAACGTGGCGCATCACCACCGCTACAGAGGACACCAGCGAAACGGCTCGACCGACGTGTGCACTGTGCAATAAGGTTATGCCTGTGAATCGTATCTATATTCTGATTGTTGTTGTCAAGCACGAAATTTTAATTGAAACAGGAAAACAAAACAGACGACGTATTGTCGTGTTACACGCAACAGAGTCTTCATTCATTACAAAAATATCAAAGTCATGACAAAACTTCCTTATACACAACACTGACAGTTTGAAAATTAGTTACAAAACAAGCGAACGTTTTGCGGATCGCGACGCGGCCACGTACAGCTATCCGACGCCGCCGTAGGGTAAATAGCGATAACGCGATAATCTGGCCGTATCAGATGTCGCGGAAACAGCGACGATGGTGCAGTAATGAAGAGTAAACAAACGTCGCAGTACGCGCGTGCAGTCGGTCGCGGTTTTAATGCTGACCGGACGGAATGTCGACCACCGAAAACGGCAGTATGTGGCCGCAATGCCGACCCGAGCCATACGGCTATAACCATCACTTGGCAGCGTGACATGGTTGTCAATCCAGTCGGTCGACATTCCGGCCGTTCGGCATTCCGACACCGGTTAAACATCGCCGCTACGAACTTTTATATTAGATGCCTGTCCATGAATCTTCAGAAAGACAATATGCGATTCCCTTCAAAAATGCTATGATCACCGAATAAAACGCTGTGGCAGCCATCTACAACTTGCTTATTAGGTCTCCCGACATAGATACGTCAGAAGGCCTTCAGCTCTACCGTTGTCCATTGTTATTTTTTTACCGAGCCTTTGCTCAGTCGGCATGAGGCTCACAGGCATCACTGCTCAAAAGTACCGAGCCATCTCGCCACCATTCCCCTCATTTTACAGGGTCAAAGAGTGCGTAATTGGGCTTTGATTTTCAATCACACTCCACTTTGAGACGCCGTCGTTTCAATACTGAACAAAATATCTAAAATTCAAAGCTAATTTTTACGGTTCGACGATTACTCTATGTTCTGCCCAAATTTAGTCTAGTTCGATCTACGCCCTTTGAGCTAGTACACATTATGGACCCCCTAAAAACCGACAAAAACTGTTTAGCATCAGCCACTCAGCCGCACATTTCCCGATTGTCTTGAGATTCGATTGGCTGGTGCATCATGAGAACCGAAGAGTGAGGAATTGTGACAAGTAGCTCAGCTATCGCAGAGATACCGCGCTGCAGGGTGGGTTGGTTATGGCCAAAAGTGTAACACTGGAACTGTGAGATAATATTTTGCGGTCAAACGCGTGATACTAAAGCTAAGCAAATATAACTGGCTGCAACGCCACTTCATTCGGTGACCATCGTGGCTGAAAGGAGTTTCCCCCTTCGCGGAGCCATGGACTATGATGGACAGACTTTGGAACAAAAATGTTGTTTTCCAGATGACCTCTGTGATGGTGGTGATGCGTCTGTTGATCTCTTGTGTCAGCTCTATGGCCATGTCATGCCGTGTATTATTATAATTTAACTACAATACTTGATTACAGAACTCGTTTATGTGTTGGCTGCAGCGATGCGGCATAAACACGAAGCGAAAAGTTGGAGGACGTATCTAACGCAGTGAAATGTCATCGGATGAAACAAGTACGAGGTCAGAAGTCAGTGACGACGATTATGACGAGGATCATTCGTCATCGTCATTTGCTGACACTGGTGACACCTTCACTGACACCGTCACTCACTGCTACTACGACTACTACTAATACTACGACAAAACCATCTCGTCATCGTCATCATGCGATACCTTGTTCAGTAACGTCACTGACTGCTACGACTACTGTTGTGACACTGATATCAGTTCGTCGTCGTCGCCTTCTGAAAATGTCACGTGACGACTACTGTGACGACAGCAACTCGTCATCGTCATACAATGACTCGTTGACTTACATGGTCGAGGAGTATGACGAGGATCACTGGTTCGAATTTCTGATAAAAGTGGTAGTGCCGACGCTGTTCGGTCTGATCGTGCTGATGGGGTTCATTGGTAACATGGTGGTGGTACTTGTCGTATCTCTGTACCACCGAGCTCGCACTGCCACCAGTCTCCTCATGCTGAACCTTGCCGTAGCCGACATAGTCTTCATCGTCGTCTGCGTTCCAACCACGGCCGCCAGATACGCCCTTCCAGTCTGGCCGCTAGGGCCTGTCTGGTGCAAGGTAAGAGTTTAACTGTCGGCGTCACCAGTATGATGTACGGTACGAAGTCCTCAAAGCTACTCAACCTTCATTTCTGGGTAACTTGGTCTCTGGTTCACCTATCGCAGTACTCCGATGTTAATCTGTTATCGCCCTTACCTGACCGGTACCACACTGCTCGTTTTTGAAAATAGGTTGTTTTGTTACAGACTAATAAACCACTAGGTTGCACTGACGGGGTATAGATGCTGTAAACACCGTCAAAGTTTTTCATGCTCTGCAGTTTACGTCGAATTTCATCGGTATTAATGTTTAAATGCCAAAGTCCAACAGAATATTCCGATCTCCGTTGATCGCTATAATGTTGTCAATTCTGCGTATGCAATAACGTGTGAATATCTGTCCCTTGTCAATATAGACTGATATTCGGTGAACAAATAGATTATTTTATCCTGTGTGGGTGTAATCATAGTGTCCACGTAAGGTTGTTTTCGAGACGCAACCCAAAACTTGTTTCACCACAACCGCTAGCACCCGACAATATACACGTAAACATACCTGTCTTTACCGGTAGATTTGCTGGGCTAAGTGATGTAGAAACCTAAGTGATATAGAACTGTCAGTTTTACACTACTTGCCCATCACTGTCACGCTGTGAACTCGTCGACCCCAAAATTACTTTATGTACGGCCGTACGTGTAGCTTGTAGTCTGTCATCTTTTCTTTCAGCTTTTATCTGATCTGTAAGGTGTGTGTGTGCGTGTGCGTGCGTGTGTGTGTGTGTGTGTGTGTGTGTGTGTGTGTGTGTTGCCTGCTTGTCGTGTTGCCTCAAACTGATTTTATTTGATCTGATTTGATAAAAGCACCGGTCAACGCCCTGAGTTCTCCAAGAACTTCTATTAATCAACATGACGTATTTTTCTTCAGACAATAATCACGTCACGAATGTGTATCATGCGTGCGTACAGAACATATCTTACTTATTTATCTACTTACTTACTTACTTACTTACTTATTAAGTTGTTTTGTGGTAGATCTATCAGTACGTGCGCATTGTGACGGCATATGAAAGTGTGTACACGCTGGTTCTGATGGCGCTTGATCGCTACTTGGCAATTGTTCATCCTATTGGCTCCATTGGCTGGCGGACTGTTAGCAAGACAGCCATCGTCATGGCTGTCACTTGGGTAATTATTAATGAACATTTTGCGCGCAGTCGTTTTGCTATTACTATTATTATTGCTCTCGTCGTTGTCGTTGTCATCATCATCATCATCATCATCATCATTATTCATCATCATTGCGGTTGGTAATGCTCGGCCATCAGCTATACACTGTGTCTCAAAAAGTTTACCCTTTTATCATTGTGATTACTCGGTCAAATGTTGACCAATTTTAATAATAATAAACTTTTTATCAACTTTTTTCTTTTTCATCATTCCACCTTACTCAGCAGCCTCGCAGTGGATGCCCATCAAATATTTTTCGGAGGTTTGGTCGTAGGTAAAGCTCCGTCTAAAATCGCCTGGTTTATTGTGCAATTAGCCACATTTCCAGCAGTGAAAGAATGTAGAAAATCAGTCAGATTTGATAAAGTTACGGCCACGAGTTTTGTGATACGTTTTTTTGTGACACGATGTAGACATGGCGTAGGTATTGGTGTGCTGCGGCAACTGCCCGGAGTGGTATCGCGTCACGGAGTACACGTTCCAGAACCAGACACGCAGCGACTGCATCAACTCTCTCGTGTACGGTATCAACGACTCTACGTTGATCCAGCGCAACCGTCGTATCTACTACACGACGTTCTTCGCCGTCGGCTACGCCGTTCCTCTGGTCATCATCTGCGTGCTGTATGTCCTTCTCGTCCTTCGTATCCGAGGCCACGGTCGGGTCGGCGGCGACTTGGGCGAGGTCCGCGGCACGTCGCCCAAGGCGGCGGCCACTCGACGTCGCGTGATGAAGATGGTGACTGCTGTCATCGTCACATTTGCTCTCTGCTGGTTGCCCAGCCACGTCGCGTTCCTCATCGAAGCGTTTGCCGACATCCACGAAGATTACCGCATCGAGATGGTGGCTTTCCAGATCGCGGCGACCTGCCTCGCTTACGCCAACAGCTGCATGAATCCTGTAATCTACGCCTTTCTGTCGGAGAACTTTCGCCAGAGCTTCAGAGAGCTGTCCGGAGCATTGTGTTCGAATTTGGAATTTGAGAGCTTCAGGGAGCTGTTTCAGATTGGTGGCAGCCGCGGTGAGCGGAGCCAGATGAGCGTGGTGCGCCGGTCGACGAAGAGTGAGGGAAGAAACAAGCGAGCTGGGAGATCAGCTGGCGCGGTGCATGATGGGAACCTGGGGGTTGGTGGCGTAGTGCATGATGGGAACCCATGGGTGCCCATGACCACGATGAATAATTTGTCAGCGCCGAGAGCTGAACTTACTGTGGCACCTACCACGACGTGTTTCGAGACGACCTCGTAAAAGCCATTACGCACCGAATTCAACCCGTTTACATTCATACATTCATTCATTTTCATATTTATTAACTCGCAAAGGCAGGAATGTCTCGCAAGACTTGCTGCGCATTTCACGTATTATCGCTCACACTGGTCACCAGCAGTCATGCAGCCAGTCAAATTAGTGCGGTACAATATGTCATTCCGTGGACAACGTTTGTGGAAGCTGATTTTCTGTGCTAATTGGGTTTGTTTTGGGTCATACTAGTAGGAAATGATTGGGGTCAAATTTTTTCCACCAATGACCTTCATTTTAGGACATAGGGCCTACTTTGGGGCCCGTCACTGGACTGCGCTATTTGCTATTACGCCGTTCAAGGTCATTCAAGGTCACCGATTTTGGCGCCAATCAAAAGCACTTATGTGACTTCCTATCAGCGATTAACGATATAACTTACATCCTGTCTTTCGCCGTTTTGAAGTTATCGCAGATTAGGTCCTATTGTTAAAATTTGGCACAGAAAAACGTTCACTTTGCATTTTTGAGCCCCATGGGCTTAGGAGCAACGCACGCTGTTCATCTTAAGCCCGGTTTCCAGCCTTACGCACGCTGTTCATCTTAAGCCCGGTTTCCAGCCTTACGCACGCTGTTCATCTTAAGCCCGGTTTCCAGCCTTACACACGCAACGCAAGCAACGCAACTTTCCGCAGACTTTCTTCACGAGAAGTCAAATTTAGACAACAAAAAACGGTCAATTTTCGTTCTTGAGCCCCCTTTGGGGGACTAAGGGGCAACGTACGATGTTCATCTTAGGCTCATTGGAAAGCTCTTAGTAGACTTCTTATTCGTCATAATTGAACTTCTTTCGATGGGTGCTTTGCTGCTTTCGTTTTGTCACAATCAGCTATGATCGCTCATTTGAGCTTCAGTGGATGACGTCATTAAACGAGACTTCACCGACCTAATCAAAAT
>Ga0209255_1000337_pt1 | contig 10790 bp, 11 predicted proteins | sample WorMetvaBAHAMAS2_FD_187394 | JGI IMG/M metagenome (GOLD analysis project Ga0209255, IMG submission 187394) | Marine gutless worms symbiont microbial communities from Max Planck institute for Marine Microbiology, Germany - Olavius vacuus... | ecosystem: Host-associated > Annelida > Digestive...
CATCCAAGGTACAGGAATTGATCCACATTGTTGAGAGTATCACCTTGAACTGTAACTGCTGGAGCTGGCATCGTCGTCGCAAGCCGACTATGGGATGCGAGGATCTCAGTCTTCTTCGTGTTGACTATGAGCCCTGCTTGCTGATAAGTGTTAATGAGTAAGCACTGTGGAAATATCTACTTTAGATGCAAGACTAGAGTCCTGGCTTTTACTCTTTCAGGCACAGCATGCTGTTGATGATGGACTTAACTATATTGCACCTGACGACGAAAGTATTGGTATCGAATATTACCAAAAAATAAGTGAAAAAGTATCGCTGATACCCATATCGATACTGCATACGAAAAGTATCGTCGATACTATTGGTAGCAATACCAATACTGCGATATTAACAACCCTGCTTACAACCATGTGAAATGTTGGTATTGGTGACAACAGCGGCAGCAGCGTGATGGAACACTGTTGCTATGACTAGTAGCAGTGATATAGGTGATGATATACGTATACATATGAAGAAGTGCTAGTACTAGTGACAGTATTACACTGATGTGTTGATGTACCATACAGGTGAATTACCTGTTGCCTACGTCGTCATTTGTCAGTCACATGTCGACGTCGCTACTGTGTCATGAGTCGCTGCGAGTCCGCGAGAAGTCACATCTGCTACTCAACGCACGACTGAGACAGTTGGATGTAGACAAACTCACAGCTGATGAGGTTCATTGCTTATCATGTTTTGTGTTTTTTTACTGCGAAAATTGTCAACATTTTGAATGTGAATTATCTCGTCTGCAGGTGCACACTTTGGATTGTTTTGGTTATTTTTGGGAACTGACTGTACCTGATAGCGGTTATCCAAATGTATGTATAACTTAGTGTGAGACTAGTGTACCAGCAGTGTCAAGTTAATATGTATGTGAAGTGTATATAAAATATCAGAGAAACATTACTGTACTAACTATAATTAATTTAGGTGATGACATTCAGTTTTTCCCTGAAATTCACAATTGTCTGCGATTATGAACAGGTTGAAACTTGGCTGTTGAACAGTAGAGTCGGTTACAATAGTGCGGTTGACCATAGAAGTTACCAGTCTTTACTTCACTGTGCGGTTATGTCAACAGGTGTCGTGTCTGCCATCTACTAGTTTGGGTTTTAATAACCGATGTGAAGTTTTGTACTACGTGGCAGTTGTTGTTGTGTGTAGCTGAAAGCAATGTCGCAGCTTGTGACGTGTCTAGCGGACATTGTACAACGCAACATAATGACACCGGCGTCACAGACGGCCGCCGTCTGTCAACTGGCACTGATTGGGTTACAACTGCTGTGTCGTTTGCTTGGCACACGTCAACCACAGTTATTCACCGATCGTCATACTAACTCAGTGAGTCTCTCTTGTATTATGTGTACCACCGGTATGGTTTACTTCTATGGCTTGTTGGAGCAGTTTTGCACGTATCCCTTAGATAGATAGATACATTTATTTATATAGCGCCTGTAAGTCGAAAGAGTCACTAGGCGACACTATAGTGGAATAGTTAGTTATTTCATACTGACATCATAGTTGAAACGTGCATGTCTTAGTTTTAACTAAACTTTGGTCATGAAGGTCTACTGCCTTACTGAGCTATGAGTTGTGTAAAAAGTAGATGTGAACTTTTATTCATATCCAGTAAGGTAACTTCAGGCCTGTCAGAAAGTAATGGTCACATAAAGGCTAAAGCCAGGTTTATTACTAACTCATCCGCAGGCTGACTGCCAAGAAACTGTGATCAGTTCCAGCTCACATTCAGAATACAACTATCTTTACTTTTGTACATAGCTGATATTTAGTGGTACCTGCCAACTCTGTCGTATTTATGTTTTTATTGCTAATCGAAAGTGCAATACGACGGTAACCATGGTAACCATATTTTCTAGTACGAAATACGGTATGACCCAGTAATATTTCCTGTGATTGGTCCGTCAGTCTTAAGCGCAGCCAATCAGAATGCTTCTGTCATGACCTAATAGGCCTACTGACGCCCGTCTGATTGTATTGCTGCGCATTACAAAATAGTTCCAACTGGCACAGCTCGTTAAATATGATGTTCATACAACTAGCAAAATAAAATCGATACGCGCCACTTTTTATCACATATTATTATTGTATGTCACGTGATTGACTGGGGTTGTGAAAATGATGTGTGTGTGTCAGGTCATTGATGTCATAGTATCCGTACTCAGCTCCAGTAGTCAACGGTGTCGTTGTCCGCCAGTGACGGCCAATGCACTGCTGTATATTGCCGAGCTCTGTGCCAGTGTCAGACTCCATGTTATTCCATTACTGCCGCTGTTAATGCCAGCCGTTATTGACATCACAACCGATCTCACGTTTCTGACGAGGTCTGTTCTCACTTTTATTCTTTCTTGGCAATTTGTCGTCGTTTGCTGCTCTTCATTGTAAATTGTATTTATCATAGACCTATTGATTACCTCTGCCAAGGCGGTTATGTTTTATATCTGGCATTTGTTTGTTTGTCTGTCTGTCTGTTAGCAGCCTCGCATAAAAACTACTGATCAGATCTTTATGAAAATTTTACCAGAGATGAATCTGTGGACAGGGAAGAAACTGGTTAAATTTTGGAAATCATCCACGTCTGGATCCAGATCTAGGAATTCTGGAAGACAGAAAAAATGATTAGATCTACGTGAAAATTTTTTCGGAGACGTATCTTTGAACAAGGCAGTTCTCGTTAAATTTTGAAAGTCGTCCGGATCTGGACTCTGGACCAGATTTGCCTCGGTGGAGTCTGCGCTCTCTGATGAGTGCTGTTGTTTTTTATTGCTCTGAAAACAGACCTATCTCTCACTGCTTACAGGAATCGACTGAACACAATTCTCTTTGATGCAGATACGTAATGGCACATTTCTAGCCAGTGTGAATTATTACTGTTAATGTGATGTTGTATGGTGTTGTGTAGCCATGAGACGGTGCTTGTCAGTCTGCTCGTTGTGCTGCACAAAGCACTCAGTCACCTTCCGCAGTTCCTCAGCCAGTATCTCGACTCTATCATACTCTTTGTATGTAGTGCAAAGCTATTTTGAATCTTTTTTATAATAGTCGTAATAATAATAATAATGCACCCATTTCTCTAGCACAAAATAAACTGTCCTTGGTTGCGCTCACGGCAGTTAAACAAATATGTCTTTAGTCTCCTGGCAAAATTCTTGAAAGAAACGGATGCGGAACAAATGCTTGCTGGCAAACTGTTCCACACAAGAGGACTAGAGGATCATATCTTCTATATGTATGGACTACACATTAGTCAGTATTCCGAGACCATCGTTCTGTCTATATTTGGCCTCTCTCACGTCCAGTAGACAACTTTTGTGCAGGGTGATTGTCTGATTATCTGCTCAGGACGCATGGACTTTAATTAGGCTTTAATAGATTGTGTTCATATTTGTGGACTTCTATTCGGTTTTTACGATGATGATGCTTTTGTTTTATTGCTTTATCTACTGTGTATGATTGTATTGTGTATGTGCTGCCTCAGTGGCGTAATAAAGAATAATAAAAAATAAAAATAAGAGGGGAAATTATCAGAACTGTTCTGTGCTGTACTGTGGGTGTGCATAATCCTATCAGTTCTTAGAGCTGATCTGTGGCCTTTTGTTATAGGGTTATTGTTAGGCTAAGCTTTTTTATGTTTTCTTAATCTTTGTGTATTTTTTTCATAGTTGCTGTAAGTTGGTTATCAGTACCAGTGCAACTGATTGCCTGTCAAGACCTTTTCTCCAAAATGACCTGTTATGTGTTGAGTGGGATTTAAGAATGTATCTCACTGACCTAAGATCACCCAGAAAATCACTGTTGTTAACTGAGCATTCAACGTGTAAAAATGCAGCTTTATCCCACACATGCATAGTGATGTAGCAGTCATTGTAAAATTATTCAACATAAACGAGTCACTTTTGTTGGCCAGTTTTTATTGGCGGTAACTGAGTTAACTGGAAAATGATGCGCAGTTAACACTGTCTGAGGTTTCACCCTGGGTTAGTTAGTCAATAACTGGTGATGGCGCAATGAAATTACTGTTAACTGTTGATTAATAGATGAACTAACTGTGGATTAAAGATAACTGTCTTTGGTGCGACTATTTGTTCATGTATTGTCTGTATTGCTTGACAGTATGTGATAAATGTAGAGGTGCCTTGATGGTGATGTCATGGCATTTTGGTTGTTCTGTTCATGAAGGTTTGTACAGTAAGCAGTGATAACGACAAGCTGGGTAAATGTGACACACGGTCACCAGTGATGGTCCGACTTGCGGCTGTTAAGTAAGTAACGTATTGATGTCTCTTAGAGCTGTTTGCAAAAAATACTCGTAACAGAGTAACTGTTAACTTTGAGTACCTGTTAGAACTCCACTGATCTGCAGCCTACTTGAGGTATAGACTGGAACAAGGAAAACACAAAATGCTTTGCTTATGTAGGTACATATTGACAAGTTTTTAAAAATGAATTTTAAATGCCAAATGTTCATTTTGATGAATGTGATTGGAAATCTGTTTTCGCATGCATATGAATACAAAAAGTGACGTTTGTACTACTGGCTTTTATTGGTGTTAATCACTTATACATCTGCAATGACAAGGCTTGCAAGAATTGATTGTGCTTGGTCATGTTGTGTGTGTGGAGACGCCTTTAAGTGTTATATGCACTATATTTGAGCAGTAAGATGTGTCTACCTGAAGATGGTATCTTCTGCAAAATGTTGAACCATTGTTTGCTGTATGGCTTTCCTGATTTCTGGTGTAAGTATCGTAAGGAATCAAACGTGGATCTCCAGGGTGAGAGTCCATCACACTGACCACTGAGACACAGCTGTTCATTGAGATTGCTCTTAAATTATTACTCTTAGCAGTATTAAATTAATTATATGTATGAATTTATCTGCTGAGAATTTACTGGACCATAATGAGATGGTGAAGTGTTTTACGTGGTGACCTGTATGAGCGTTACTTAAACAAAAGCCGACATTGGTGTTTGCGGCTATGTTTATCGTTTGCACAATAGTGTAGCTAACATTCATGTCCATGTAAATATTCAGTATATGCAAATTATGTAGGCGCCAGCTGGCGGGGTCAGTGAGTGGGCGTGTCCTTGTGGCAAAGCTCTCAAGTTCCTACACACAGCTGATCAGCAGCCATCAGGTTTGAACGTCCTTGCCATCATTCACGCTATAGTGTGATATTTGACTAATTAATTTATAATATTACTGGTTAATACTACTCAGTTCGTGCGAGGCTTCAGATCAGTGGGATCAGTTTTACAGAGAAATTCCAATTGCATGGATTAAGCAAATTTATTTACTTCAAACCAAATATAGATGCTAATGCCTAATAGTATGTTTAATGAGTCGTCAGCCTCTTGGTTGTCCTTCATGTGTTTTTATTGGTTTAACTCCACTTCATGAACACGTCGTGGCTGTACTGAAACACAAACTTTATTGCGTTGCTATGGCTGATGTTGTTATCAGCCCATTGTATAATTCACAACTACTGTAGTGTGGTGTAACTTCTTTATAAATGTCGTTGAGATAGACCACTGACGTTTGTCACATTTAACACTTTCATCGTGTACATGAAGTGCTTTCTCAGTCATGTCAGTTGCTGCCTTGCTGGCGAATAAAAATGAATATAAAAATCAGCGATAGCGTGAAACGTGCTGAAGTGCTCAGTTTCAGTGGTTAACTATCTTTGACATTTACCATAACTCAGCAGTACTGGTGTTCTAATTCACGCAACACTGTTTCCAGAAGGCAACTCTGATAAAGAAGCATGGCATTCCAATGTGTTTGACTGCAGTACATCTGTGCAAAACTTGATGTAAGACTTGATTTTGTTAATGTTTCAGGCTGGTGTATGAGCACCTAAGCGCACTGAAAGACTTGCAGTTATCTATTGGACATTACCATCTTGCCTGTGTTAGCAGTGAGTCATGAAGACTTAAGTGCTGTGGAAGACTTGCTGTTTTGCTGATTTTCGAGACTCATAGCAGTGCAAGACTTGTCGTTTATTGTAAATGTTGCAGACTGGTGTGCAAGTGTTGTTGGATATCACTGCGTCTCACGTGACGTCGTTGAGTCGTGAGGACCTCAATGCCGTGCAAGACTTGCTGTGGTTGTTCTACTGCCAGAAACTTATCAACGTCAGAAATGACTGCAATCAGGTTATTTGGCGTTGTCATCTCTGACTCTTGCTGCTGATTTACAGTGTGTGTGAATGATGTTTTGAAGTTGTATTGATGTGATCACGAGGATGATGATGGCAATGATGACGATGGTGATGAGGCCAAAAGTAATTATTGATGTTTCTGGAAACCTGACTGACCCTAGTTTTTTTACCCTCCAACCTAATTTTTTTGCGACCTTTGGCCGAAAAATTTTTACGGCTGACGACTAATCCATCTTGTTGGTTTGATGTTTTAGGCAGACCGTTTCAGTGTAATCAACAATGGCGTCAGTTAGTTGTGTGTTTTCCGTAGATTTCAAGGAAAAGCGTAGGCTGTCATTAATTAATGTGAAAGAATCCTTTGCAGATGTCGTTCAAAAGTTTACAACTGACGTCTGTCAGTATTGTTTGTCTTGTTCTGTGGACGGATGTGGGTGGACTTCTCTCATACCAGATGTGTCACTTCTTTATCTTATCTTCTGCCGTGACCTTGATCCATAACCTTGAAACTTGAACTTAACCTGTTCTGAAGATGTATGCTACCTGCACACCAAAAATGAAGTTTTGTGCTCAAAATTTTGAAATGTCATCCTCTGGACAGGACAGATAGATGCAACTACAATGAACCTATAGTGTTTAAAGCTAAATATTTCAGTAGGCAAGATGACTCTCAAAAAAAGAATACGACCTACCGACCCTATAAACTTTTACTATGTTTTTGGAAACAGTAATATTTTTTCAGCCTAATGATGACTTGATGATGATGACACTACCTCCGCCGTCATTATAATCATCATCGTTGTCATCATCGTCATCATCGTCATCATCCGCACCATTATCTGCCCTTTGACTTCTCACGGAGTTTTGTTGTTCTACACTGGGATTATGTAGGTTTATATGGCGAGTCGCTGATAAGGTTGGTTACAGTCAACAAAGAGCATTACTGTTTGATTCAGAGCTGCACATTTTATATGTAGCAAATTTTGTAGTATTCTGTTGATTTGTAGATGTGGCACCCAAAAAACAGCAAATTTTGGTCCGAGATTAATTTTATTGCTTGCAGCAGGCGTTTACTGCCTGCAATAATACAGTTTTTGTTGGGCACAGGATTGAGACTCTGCTTAAATTTAAGCTGCAGGGTTTAGTTATAAGAGTGACGAAATATATGAGATATTGAGAACTCAAAGATGCTTGTGTGAAGCTGAGCTGGGAGCAGCTGGAGGCAGTGGAGGATGCAGTGATTGAAACCATCATGTCAACTGTTCTTCGTCTTCCTGAGATGAACTTCCGCTCCGTCAGGTTCACTAAGGTAACATTGCATTGTGCTGCTTATCTCCACACTTTATATCTACAATAGCTGTTAGCTATTATTATTATTATCATTATCAACGAAAATGATTAATGTGGCATAAAGTCAAAAGACTTCAAGGACACCTAACAGTATCAGACAGTGCCACAGTTCAGACATCAGTAAAGCTATTGTTCTACACAGTGAAAATGTAGTGACTAGCTGTTGTTACCTGTGTCACTTCAGCACCTTAATTGACTGTGTTTAAAAGACAACTGAAAACATTCTTGTTTGATAACTTTTTTTCGTGATTATATATTTTAATTATGTACCATGTCATAGAAGGTATTTTGCTTGTGCCACGTTTAATATTCATGTTCTAATAATGTAATAATAATAATAATAATAATAATAATAATAGAACTGGTAGTGGTAAAAAATAATAGTTAACTGAGCAAAAAAATTATCTGTTAATTGATAGTTACTTTTGATTATATGATACTTTACCAAAACATATGGACTGTTATAGCATCAGTTTTGAGCAAATTTTTCTTTACGTGCGGTATACTGTGAATAATCGATCAAGAAATATGACCGTGAGATTGCGCACGGATGGATACACAGATACATTGACAGACACAAACTGGTTTTATAATCTTTCTCATGCTGTATGCTATAGCTATGAGGCAGATAATAAGAAAGAGTATTTTTTGCACAGAACAGATATTACAGAAGAACTATTAATGGAAAACAGTTTATATTGGTTTGCTTGCAGAGAAAAATGACCAGTGCAAGTGATGTGTCATTACTGAAATTTTAATGTTTTATTAACTGTTATTAGGGGTTAGTTGTTAATTTGTCCAGTTTAATCTTTAATAGCACTGACCACTCTCAGGCTGCTCTTCTGTGTACCAGATGTCTACCCATTAAGTGTGAGTATACCAGTCATCATGTTGATTTATAATGGTCAGCTGCAATGGGTAATTGTGTGCCCATTGAAGGATTAAACGCAGTGGACGTAGCAGTGTCATGGAATATAGCATTAGGCTCGTGTTTGTGTTTGTTGCACAGCTCAACGGCGCAGCTTGTAGTGACGATGACATCGCTGGAATGAATCGTCGAGTGACGTTCTATCGACTTTGCGAAAGACTTGCATCCAAACTTCAGTCCCTGTTTGTGCCGCTTGTTGGACAGATTGTCAAAGATGTCTGCCGCATTCTGAAGCATACTGCTGAAGGTTAACTTCACGTTGTCTTTCAGCTTACTCCTGCTGCCACTAATACCATAGAAATTTGAATATAATATGCACACTTGTATAATACACACCCCAAACTTTGGCAGAAGAACTGTGGGAAAATGTTAGTTTAGCTCTATAATATGCACTTGTTCTATGCCACCCGATCCAAACTTCTTCACTGATGTATTTACTTTACTTTACTTAGCAAGTTTAACTTATTCCACTGTACACTTTTTTCATACAAACTAACAAAAATGTACCAAATTATTTACATTTCACTTCGATTAAATCAGTGTTTATTGTGTTTGTAAACAAAACAACGGGCATTCTGGCATTTCCGCCTATGGTAGGCCTAAATGCCGGAACGTACCCAAAATATTTAATGCAGGTATGTTGGACGTAGGCTACTCGGTCCATTCTGGTGTTAATGCAGATCTGTTATTGTAAGCCGAGGCTGCCTTATGCGTTTTCTAGTTTACATGTATTATACACACTCCGGCTACCGGACGTCTATTTTTGGTGAAAATCGCACGTATTATATCAAATTTTTACGGTACGACTACTACTGCAAACTGTCACTGCGTCTGCAGATGTGATGGCATAAAAATGTGTGTATTATTATTATCTGCATGCCAGCATTCGTGGTCTTGTAATTTGCTTAGTGATTACTGTTACCGTGCAAACTGTTAGCAGATGCCACTGGTAGAGGTGAAACATCCAACACAGATGAGCGGCGATGTTGCAGTCTGCTGAATGCCGTCGTGGGATGCATGCACAAGTGTCTCACGTATAACCGCGAGGACAAAGACAATGTTCATGACGTCGGCGGACTGTTCACCATCGACTGCATGAAGATGCTTATGTCTCCTCTCATAGATCAGGTGACTGTCATTTAGCAGTTTGAACTAGATGATGAATGAGTTTACTCTTAATGTAGTTGCATGTTGGTTTAGCATCAGCAGTGACATGGCATCAGGCTCAGATCAGCCAGTACTTATCACTGCGATCAGGATGTCTAATACTACTGGAAATCCTGGATATCTGCAATGCCTCTTGGAGATTGTTTGACAGTGTTTGATTGTTTGTTGTTAGTTTGACCGACAGTTCTTCCATTTAAAAGTTGTTCAACATCTTTGTACTGAGTCACCAGTGGAAACAGCTCACAGTAAACCAGGATTGGTATTGGAGTTAGCAACCCTGCCTGGTAAATGCCAGCTAAAACAGCAATGAAACGGATTTTCACCAATTCGAAAACACTGCAATTCTACTGCATTGATCTACTGGAAGTCATATTTGCTGATCTGTTAAGACACCCTGTTGTGAACCGCTCACAACTCGGCTGAAGTTGTGTGAACAGTGTTTCTCACATGCTCGAGCTAAAGCCTGGATCACGCTGCCCCTGAAAAGACCTCAGTACTTTCTAGCATCAGTTGAAAACCTGTTTGTTTGAACATATGTTCGCTGCACTGTAACATTTTTTTGCCACTGGTCAGTGGTCACATAGAGATGTAAGTATTGAACATGTTGTACTGCCTTATATTATGTTGCACTGTGATAGTTTGTCTGCCCTATCAATTACAGTATGCTGTATGTGTAGCTGGACGCTGAGGTTGGCAGTGCGGCCGACGTGGAGTCTCGTTTGACACACGTCATTGTGCCGTGCATTGCTCAGTTGGCAGCCGAGTGTCATCGTGACACGAACACACTCCGACGTCTCAATGAACTCGTCTGCTACAAGACTAAACCTGCTGATTGCTCGCCACAGGTCCGTCTCAGCTATCACTTCTTGTTTCGCTCACTTTCCTGTTGATTAACGTAAGATTATCTGCGATCCTGTACTCTTCCAGACTTGGCTTAATTGGCCAATATTTATTGTATTTGTCTGTTCTGCGGTGGCCTGTTTCAAATTTCTGAAGCACTGCTCATTCTCGACTTCGCTCTGCAGCATGCGGCGATCTCCAAGTTCCACGCAGCAAGACGAACTTTGGAAGCCGTGCATTCGCTGTCGCCGGGCCGATGTTCTGGAACAGACTTCCTCCAGAAATC
>Ga0209255_1000338_pt1 | contig 10776 bp, 16 predicted proteins | sample WorMetvaBAHAMAS2_FD_187394 | JGI IMG/M metagenome (GOLD analysis project Ga0209255, IMG submission 187394) | Marine gutless worms symbiont microbial communities from Max Planck institute for Marine Microbiology, Germany - Olavius vacuus... | ecosystem: Host-associated > Annelida > Digestive...
CGCGGCAACAAGCTCGCGATCACCCTCTTCGACGACTACGACGACATCGTCGACAAATGCTGCGACGCCTGGAACTTCTTCGCCCAAGACAGGGCCGCCGTCGCATCGATCACCACACGAAACCGGGAAGCAGTCAATAATTAGGGCGGTTGGTATCATCGATGCCCAACCCGACGAACCAGCGGAACAGCAGGTCAAAATCCAGCCGTTCCATCAACTGACGCTCCGAACGGATCGACTAGAAGGCCTGCAAGAGAAGCGCCCGCAGCAGTCGCTCCGACGGGATCGCGGATCATCTCGCGGCGGATGGTCAGGCCCTTGCGGGGGCGGACGACGCGGCGGGCGGGGCCGGGCGCGGGCTCGGCGCCGAGCAAGGCCAGCACGCTCTGGAGGATCGGCCATTGCGCATCGAGGGTGCGGGCGCTCGATTCCGCCAGCGCGGTCCCGATCACCTCGCCGAAGCCCGCGGCGTAGCCGGCGGCGAGCTTCGGCAGCCGGTTCTGGTTCAGCCGCTCGGGGGTGGCGAGCAGGCCGTCGAGCGCCTCGACCACCGGCAAGGTCAGGCGCAGGCGCGAGCGCTTGTTGCGGTCGGCGAGCGGGAAGAGGCCGGCTAGGGCGTCGTCGACGGTGGGGAAGATGCCCTCGGCGACTGCCTCGGCGACGATGCGGGCGCGCTCCCACGGGCTGATCTCGACCCGGGTCTCGTTCTCGTCGATCATCTGCGCCATGGCGTGGCTGACCGAGCCGGGCGCACGCAGGAAGGCGGGGATGGCGGCGAAGCGGTCTCCGCCCGAGTCCGCGGCGAGCCGGCGAAACGCGGCGAGGCGGCGGAAGCCGGAGATCAGCCCGTAGCGGTGCGGCGGGCGGGGCTGGGAGAGCTCCCAGACCTCGACCGGCATGCGCAGGCCGCCGGCAGCGATCGACTCGATCAGCTCGGTCAGCGGCCGGTCGTCGAGGGCCAGGCGGTCGCGCGGCAGGGCATCGGCGTCGATCTCGGAAAGCGGGATCAGGCGGACGGAGTCCGGCTGGGGGGTGGTCATGGGCTGTACCTCTCGCGAGGGGGGACGGGCGCCGGCGGCAGGGGGCCGCAGGCGGGCGCCGGGGGGTGAGGTATAGCGTGGCAGGGGCTGCGGTATGGTTAACGGAGGCCGAAGGGGGCGCGGGGGTCAGCATGGATGGGTTGGCGCCCATCCTACGGGCAGAGGGCGGCGCCCGACCTGGAGGGCGCATGGTGGCCTGTGGGCAGGGAGGGGCGCATTGGCATCCACGTCGGTCGAGCTTGGATCGGAGTCGGCAGAGCGCCCCCACGGGGCATCGGGCAGGGAGGTCGGGCGCTGCCCTGCGGTGCCCGCCGGGCGGGAGGGTTGAGGGGCGCGCGCCTGGCGGGCGGGCGGAGAGGGCGCAGACCCCCTCTCTGTCTCTCCCCCTATCAGGGGGAGAGGACGCCCGCTCCGCGATGTGTCGCCAAGGAATGATAACCCTGGGAGAGTTTTCGTCCCTCTCCCCTGAAAGGGGAGAGGACAGGTGAGGGGTCCTGCGCCGGTGCCGTGCGCCATTCCGCCGGGCAAGCGAGACAACGCAAACGGGCGGCCGCTGGGGCCGCCCGCGGGAATTCTGTCGCGATGCCGGCCTATTCGGTCGGCGCGGCTTGGGCCTTGGCCCGGTAGTTGGTCTTCTCGGCGATGCGGGCCGACTTGCCCCGGCGCGAGCGCAGGTAGTAGAGCTTGGCCCGGCGCACCTTGCCGCGGCGCACCACGGTGATCGCCTCGATATTGGGCGAATAGAGCGGGAAGACACGCTCCACCCCCTCGCCGAACGAGATCTTGCGCACCGTGAACGAGGCGCCGAGGCGGTCGCCGCCCTTGCGGCTGATGCAGACGCCCTCGTAGTTCTGCACGCGCGTCCGGGTGCCTTCGGTGACCCGGAAGCCGACACGCACGGTGTCGCCGGGGGAGAAATCGGGGATGGTCTTGTCGAGGGCCTCGATATGCTCGGCCTCGAGCTGCTCAAGCAGGTTCATCTCTGGTCGTCCTTACTTCTGCCCGCCTTTTGCGGCGGAGGTTTGCGCGTCCGAGAGCTCTCGGTCTCCGTCGGCCGCCCTATAGGCCCGCCAGAGGTCGGGACGTCTTTCCTGTGTCAGCCTTTCCGCCTCGGAGAGCCGCCATTCGGCGATCCGCGCGTGATGGCCGGAGAGGAGAACCTCCGGTATCTCGCGCCCCTCCCAGACCTGGGGCCTGGTGTAGTGCGGGTGCTCCAGCAGCCCCCGCGAGAAGCTTTCCTCCTCGGTGCTCGCCTCGTTGCCCAATACGCCGGGGCGCAGGCGGATCACCGCGTCGATCAGGGCCATCGCCGGGATCTCGCCGCCGGTGAGAACGAAATCTCCGATCGAGACCTCCTCGACCATGCGCGCCTCCAGTACCCGCTGGTCGACGCCTTCGAAGCGGCCGCAGAGCAGGGTGATGCCCTCGCCGGCGGCCAGGTCCCGAACGCGCGCTTGGGTCAGAGGCCGCCCGCGCGGGGACAAATAGAGCACAGGCCAATACCCCCGGTCGCCCGGAGCATCCGCCTGTGCGTAGTCGATCGCCGCCGCCGCCACATCGGGCTTCATCACCAGCCCCGGCCCGCCGCCGGCGGGGGTGTCGTCGACAGTGCGGTGCTTATTGCGCGCGAATCGGCGGATGTCCAGCACTTCCAGCGCCCAGAGCCGGTCTTTCAGCGCCTTGCCGGTGAGCGAGGCGGCGAGCGGCCCCGGGAAGATCTCGGGAAAGAGCGTCAGCACCTTGACCCGGAAGGCGCCGGCCCGGGCCATGTCCTCCATCAGCGGTTTCGGCTGCGCGCTGGGGCGCGGCTGGAACATGCCGTGGGAGCGGGGTTTGGGCGGATCAGCGGCCATCCGGTGTGCCGGTCTCGTCCAGCAGCGCCATCAGCTTCTGCGCCGCGCCGGTCGCCTCGCCGGGGCGGCGCTGCAGGCGGAGCTGCTCGCGCTCGGCCCAGCGCAAATAGGCGGCGACGCGCTCGCCGCTGGCCTCGGGGTCGGTCAGGATCGCGTGCACCTCGCGGGCGAGGTCGTCATAGCTGTCGGTCGGCACCGCGGCGTCATGCAGCCCCATCGGATCCCAGTCGTTGATCAGGATGTAGCGGATCCGCGCATAGAGGTGCTTCGGGCTCTCATGGTCGTGGCGGGCGGTCATGCGTCGGGCTCCTCGCGATCGCTGTTGCGGTCCTCTGTCTCCTCCGGCGGGTCGGCGACGATCCGCCCCAGCGCCAGATCGACGGTCGGCACCGCCGCGCGGGTGAAGGGAATCAGCAGCTCCCGCCCGCGCGAGTCACCATCGGGGCCAACGACCTCCAGCATATCGTCCGCACCATGGTCATGGATAGCCCGAACCCGCCCGATCTCGGCGCCGCCGGTGTCAAGCACGGTGAGGCCGATCAGGTCGGCATGGTAGAACTCGTCGTCGGGCAGGGCCGGGAGCCGGTCGCGCTCGGCGTAGAGCCGGGTGCCTTTCAGCGCCTCGGCCGCCTCGCGGGTGGCGACGCCGGAGAGCCGGGAGGCGAAACCGCCCTTCACCGGCCGGGTGAGGCGGATCTCGAACCGGCGCGTGCCGTCCTCGCTGCTGAGGGGGCCATAGTCGGCGATCGCCTCGGGCTCGGCGCAGAACGACTTGACCCGCGCGTCGCCATGCACCCCGAATGCGCCGGCGATGGCGCCGACGCAGACCCGCATGTCAGCACCCTCGCCCATCGCGCCTCACCTCGCGGCCACGCAGGTGCAGATCCCGCCCGGGATCTGGCCGGTGGCCTTCACCCAGTGCCCGCCGGCGTCGAGGCAGCGGTCGATCGCGACCCAGTTCTGGATCTGGCAGCCGCCGAGGAAGGCCGCGATCAGCAGGCAGAGGCGCAGCAGGCTGCGCATCGGCGGCGCCGGTTACCCAGTGGACTCATCAGCCGTCTCTTCGGCGGCCGCTTCCTCGGCGGACTCCTCCGCCGGCGCCGGCGCCGCCGCTGCCTTCTCGGCGACGCGTTTCTGCGCCTTGTCGCCCGGAACCGCCTTCTTCGGGTTGTTGCGCACCTTGGCCTCGACGACCCCAGCAGCCTCCAGAAAGCGCTGGATTCGGTCTGTCGGCTGCGCGCCCTCGCCGATCCAGTGCTGGATGCGCTCGACATTCAGGCTCACCCGGTTCTCGGCGTCCTTCGGCAACAGCGGGTTGTAGGTGCCGAGCCGTTCGATGAAGCGGCCGTCGCGCGGCATCCGGCTGTCGGCGGCGACGATGCGGTAGTGCGGGCGCTTCTTCGAGCCGCCGCGGGCGAGTCTGATCTTTATGGCCATGGGTCGTTCTCCTTGGTGAGCCGTGGTCCCGCCTGGGCGGGGGTTATTTGCGCAGCTGTTCGTGATTGTGGATCACTTCATCGACGATGAAGCGCATGAATTTCTTGGCGAATTCAGGGTCGATCCCGGAGTCCTCGGCCAGCCGCTCCAGCCGCGCGATCTGGCGCGCCTCGCGTGCAGGGTCGGCCGGCGGCAGGCCGTGCTCGGCCTTCAGCCGGCCGACGGTCTGGGTGCAGCGGAACCGCTCGGCCAGGGTGTGGACGAGGATGGCATCGAGGTTGTCGATCGAGTGGCGCAAGTCCTTCAGCAGCTCCTGTGCCCGGGTCTCGTCATCGGTCATCGCCGCCCCCTCACTTCTTCTTGCCGAGGCCGCTCAGCCCCGGCGGCAGCTGCAGGCCGCCGCCGCCTAGGCCACCGAGGCCCGGCGGCAACGAGGGCATGCCGCCCGGCGCCGCAGGCCCGGCGCCCGGTGCGCCCCCGGGGCCGCCCATCATCGCGGGGTTCATGCCGCCCTTGCCGAACATCTGGGAAAGCGCGCCGCGCATCAGGCCCTTCTTTCCCATCTTCTTCATCATGTCGGCCATCTTGCGGTGCATCTTCAGCAGCCGGTTGACGTCCTGCACCTCGAGCCCCGAGCCGGCGGCGACGCGCTTCTTGCGGCTCGCCTGCATCAGATGCGGGTTGCGGCGCTCGTCCTTGGTCATCGACTGGATTATGGCGATCTGGCGCTTGATCACCCGGTCGTCGAAGCCGGACTCCTCCATCTGCTTGGTCATCTTGCCCATGCCGGGCAGCAGCCCCATGATCCCCGACATACCGCCGAGCTTGAGCATCTGCTCGAGCTGGCCCCTGAGGTCGTTCATGTCGAAGCGGCCCTTCATGAACCGCTTCATCATCCGCTCGGCTTCTTCCTGCTCGATCGTCTCCTGCGCCTTCTCGACCAGGCTGACGATGTCGCCCATGCCGAGGATGCGTCCGGCGATCCGCTCGGCGTGGAACTTCTCCAGGGCGTCGAGCTTCTCGCCGGTGCCGACGAAGCGGATCGGCTTGCCGGTGACCGCACGCATCGACAGCGCCGCGCCGCCGCGGCCCTCGCCGTCGAGTCGGGTCAGGATCACGCCGGAGATGCCGATGCGGCCGTCGAACTGCTCGGCGACGTTGACCGCGTCCTGGCCGGTGAGGCTGTCGACCACCAGCAGGGTCTCGTTCGGGCGGACGGTGTCGCGCACCGCCTCGACCTCGGCCATCAACTCGTCGTTGACATGCATGCGGCCGGCGGTGTCGAGCATCACCACGTCGTAGCCGGCCAGGGTCGTCTGCTGCTTGGCACGCTTGGCGATGTCGACCGCCGGCTGGCCCTGGACGATGGGCAGGGTGTCGACGCCGATCTGGTGGCCGAGGATCGCCAGCTGCTCCATCGCCGCCGGGCGGTTGGTGTCGAGCGAGGCCATCAGCACCCGCTTGCCGTCGCGCTCGGTCAGGCGCTTGGCCAGCTTGGCCGACGTGGTGGTCTTGCCCGAGCCCTGCAGGCCGACCATCAGGATGGTGGCCGGCGGCGAGTCGATCCTGAGCCTGCCCGGCTCGGCCTCGTCGCCCGCCAGCACCCGGACCAGCTCGTCATGGACGATCTTGACCACCTGCTGGCCGGGGGTAACCGATTTCATCACCGAGGCGCCGGTGGCCTTGTCCTGTATCTGCTTGATGAAGCCGCGCGCGACGGGAAGCGAGACATCCGCCTCGAGCAGCGCCACCCGCACCTCGCGCAGGGCGGTGGCGACATCGGCCTCGGTCAGCGCACCCTTGCCGGTGAGCTTCTCAAGCGCGCCGGAGAGGCGTTCCGAGAGGGCTTCGAACATGGGTCACTCCCCAGGCCGGTCAAACACAGACCGCGCCGGTGGGCGCAACGCGCTGACCGGCGGCGATCCCGGGCGGACCCCGGGACCGGAAGCGTCATCACTTCCGGGATGGCGGCGATGTAGCGATTGCAGTGGCGGAAGTCAACGCAAACGGCCGCTCAGCCGGGCACCGCTGCGCTCGCTGAGCTCTCCCTCCTGGCCCGTCCCGGCCGGAGCGCGGCGAAGAAGCCCCGCATTCGGTCCAAGATCTGCTCCGCGATCCGCCGGGTCTCGTTGGCGAGCTCGCGGGCCGAGGCATCGTGCATCGCCGCGTTGGTGGCGACCCGGCGCTTCGCGACCAGGCAACTGATCTGCTCCGCCAGCTCTGGCCGGCGCTCGAGAAGCGCTTCGAACTGCCGGTGGCCGATCTCGTAGACCAGCACGCCCGTGGCGGCGACCACCGACGCGGCCCGCGGCTCTCCGGTCAGCAGCGACATCTCGCCGAAAATCTGGCCGGCGGTGATATGGCCGACCATGATAGGTGCCTCTGCGTCCGGCAGCGTGACGAAGACATCGAGCACGCCCTCCGCGACCAGGAACATCGAATCGCCCGGCTCGCCTTCGCGGACAATCGGGGTTCCGACCGGGAAATCCGACGACGCAATGCTGTCGGCAAGCGCTTCCAGCTCCTCGCGCTGCATCGAACCGCCGAACAGCGGCACCCGCGACAGAACCTCGACGCGGTCCTCCACATTGTCGTGCTCCAGCAGGAGCTTCGGCTGCCGCGCATGGAAGACGTCCTCCTTCGGCAGGGCCGGGGTCAGGCCGGCGACCCTGAGATGCGCCAGGAGGTGGGTCATCACCGCGTCGGTCAGCGACGAGGGCGAGCGCTCGTCGACCTTGCCCCAGAAACGCACCTTGTAGGCGACGCCTCGATCGACCGGCTCGCCGACCAGCACCTGGGGATGAGGCTTGCGCAGGATGCCCTTCTCGGTCGCGGCGGCGTGGGCGCCTGCCAGCAGGATGCGCCGGGCCAGCTCCGGCGGCACGTCGAAGTCCACGACCACCTCGGTCTCCAACCGCGAGATGTGGTCCGAATGGGCGAAGTTGATCACCGCGATCATCCCCATCAGCCCGTTCGGCACCACGACGACGTTCTTGTTCTCGATCTCGATCCGGCAGGTCCGCCAGTTGATGTCGAGCACCTTGCCGTATTGCTCGAAGTAGAAGTCGCGGTGCTGCAACGCCACCCAGTCGCCGGCCTTGATCGAGCCGTCGAGGTTCATCGCGATGCCGGTGAACACGTCCTAGATCATGTTGCGCAAGGCGAAACCAAGGACGATGCCGACGGCCCCGGAGGTCGCCAGGATCGCGGTCACGTCGCGCCCGAATACTGCCCCGACGATCCCGGTCACGGCAGCGAGCATGACGATGAAGCCGAAGACGTTCTTCAGCAACCCCGGCACCGGGTGCCCTGCGATATGCGAGACGAAGCCGTCCCAAAGAAACAGGTTGATGGCGCTGACCGCCGCCAGCCCGCCGGCGATCCAGGCAAGGCTCTGCACCATGCGCGATGCGGTCAGGTGGCCAGCCGAGCCCCACGGCAGGCCCACCGCCTCGATCAGCGACCGGGCTTCCAGCAAGCAGACGAGCAGAACCGCGAAGACCGCGAGACGAAGCAGAAGCTGGCGCATGCGCCGTCTATCCTTTCAAGCGCTTGATCCGGCAAGCAGATATTCCGCAGGAACGATGGCGTTTCGATGCCATGACGGCACCGCCTCAGTCAACAGGCAGCAAACTTGATCCCGGTCAAGGACCTCGGCGCCGCTGCGGGCGCATACTACCGCGCGAGCCAGTTGCAGGCTGCGCAGGGAGTCTGAAATGTACAAGCACATCCTGATTCCGGTTGACCTCGGCGATGTAGACGCCGCGCAGAAGGCTGTGGCCGTGGCGCGCCACCTCGCCCGGCGCGACGGCGCGCGCCTCACCATGATCAGCGTCGTGCCGGCCTGGCCCGAGGACCTCGCCACCGAGCCGCGCGACTACCAGCCCGATCTCGACGCCTATATCGAGGCGGTGACCGAGGAGGGCGACGTTCCGCTCGCCGGGGAGATCAAGATCGGCGGCTCGATCTCCGGGCGCATCATCGAGGCGATCGAGGACAAGCAGATCGACCTGGTTGTGATGGCGTCGCACGACCCCCGGATCACCGACTACCTGATCGGCTCCAACGCCGCGCATGTCGTCCTGCATGCGCCCTGTTCGATGCTCGTGGTGCGCTGAGGGAGGACCTGCCGATGTTCAAGAAGATCCTGGTCCCGGTCGACCTCGACTATCCCGACGTCGCCGCCAAGGCTATGGAGACGGCCAAGGCGATGGCCCGCGCCGAAGGCGCCGAGCTGACCGTCATCAGCGTCCAGCCCGTGGTCATCGACGAGAGCGGCCACCCGCCGCCGGACTACCAGCCGAAGCTCGACGCCTATGTCGCCGCCATGGGCGGCGGCATGAAGGGAGTGCTGAAGCTCGGCGGCTCGGTGTCGGCCGAGATCCGCTACGCTGCCGAGGAGCTTGGCATCGACCTGATCATCATGGGCTCGCACGACCCGCATTTCACCGACTACCTGATCGGCTCCAACGCTGCCCATGTGGCGCTCCATACCCCATGCTCGGTGATGGTGGTGCGCTGAGGCAGGGAGGCGCCCCCGTGTACAGGAACATCGTCGTCCCGATCGATGCCGAGTGTCCCGATGCCGCCGCCGCGGCGTTCGACACCGCCTTGAGCATCGCCCGTTCCAGCGATGCGGCGCTGAGCGTGGTCAGCATCCAGGCAGACGGCGCCGCCGCCGGCTCACCGGCGCATCGGCGCAAGCTGGCCGCCTTTCTCCGCCAGCACGGCGGCCGGGGCAGCATCCGTGAGATTCGCCAGGTCCGCGGCCCGTTCTCGATCGGCACCCACTCGGCGGTGCGGGAGCTGGAGGCCGACCTGATCGTGACGACCTCGCGCGACCTGCATTTTGCCGACTGCCTGATCGGCCCGGACGCGACCCATCTGGCGATGTTCACACCCTGCTCGGTGCTGCTGGTGCGTTGAGGCCGCGGCCGGGCGGCCGCCGGCCGCAAAGCGCCATCCTAGCCGCCGCGGCCGATCACGTCGCGAACCTGCGCGAACACCGCCTCGAACATCTCGGCGGTCAGTCGGCCGGTGTTTGTGTTGTAGCGCGAGCAATGGTAGCTGGCGTGCAGCGCTAGGGTCTCGAGGCGCGACACCGCACCATGGCCGAAGGGGTGGCCGGCAACCCGGCCGCCGAGGGCGCGAACGGTGGACTCGTGGGCGATCTTGCCCAGGGTCACGATGTGGGTCAGCCGCGGCAGGGCGGCGATCCGCGCCGCGAGGTATGGCCGGCAGCGGTTCACTTCCGCCCCCACCGGCTTGTTCTGCGGCGGGACACAGCGCACCGCGTTGGTGATCATCGCCCCGACCAGCTCGAGCCCGTCATCGGCGCGGGAGGCGTAGGTGCCGCGCGCAAAGCCGAACTTCACCAGCGTCGGGTAGAGCAGCTCGCCGGCCCAGTCGCCGGTGAACGGGCGGCCGGTGCGGTTGGCCCCGGCCACGCCCGGCGCCAGGCCGACCACGAGCAGCCGGGCTCGGGGGTCGCCGAAACTCGCCACGGCACCATTGTACCAGCCCGGATGAGTCGCGCGGTTCTGCACGCGGTAGGCGACCAGGCGGTCGCACAAGCCACAGTCCCGGGGCGGCTCCGCCCCGGGCTCCTCAGCCATCAGTCGTCATTCGCGGCCATAGGCTCTTCGATCGGTGCCGGACGCGGCGGCCGGACAATGACCTCCTTCAGCTCCTCCAGATCGATGAAGTTGTCGGCCTGGCGGCGCAGATCGTCGGCGATCATCGGCGGACTGGAACGGATGGTCGAGACCACCGAGACCCGCACGCCCTTGCGCTGCAGCGCCTCGACCAAGGGCCGGAAGTCGCCGTCGCCCGAGAACAGCACGATGTGCTCAACATGGTCGGCCATGTCCATGGCGTCGACCGCGAGCTCGATGTCCATGTTGCCCTTGATCTTGCGCCGGCCCGTCGAGTCGGTGAACTCCTTCGCCGCCTTGGTCACCAGGGTGAAGCCGTTGTAGTCGAGCCAGTCGACCAGCGGCCGGATCGGCGAGTACTCCTCGTTCTCGATCAGCGCGGTGTAGTAAAACGCCCGGACCATCTTGCCGCGGCGCATGAACTCGCTTCGCAGGAGCTTGTAGTCGATGTCGAAACCCAAGGCCTTCGTGGCGGCGTAGAGATTCGATCCGTCTATGAAGAGCGCAAGGCGCTCGTCGCGATAAAACATGCTAACCTCAATTCTCTCCGGTTGCCGAGGTGTTGCGTTCGTCGCCCCGCCCGAGCATTTGATCATACACAAGTTTCCCGGGGAGGTCGACTGCTCACCTATGCGCCCCGACGGGCCATGCCCAGATGCAAAATGCCGAATATCATCTAACCCGATTGATTTTCCACGCTTTGGTTTCAAACCTTCGTCTTCGAGACGACATCGCTTCAGCGCGAAAGCAATGTCCTCATGATGATCCCTCCGCCGGAGATGAGCCCGCCGC
>Ga0209255_1000339_pt1 | contig 10770 bp, 6 predicted proteins | sample WorMetvaBAHAMAS2_FD_187394 | JGI IMG/M metagenome (GOLD analysis project Ga0209255, IMG submission 187394) | Marine gutless worms symbiont microbial communities from Max Planck institute for Marine Microbiology, Germany - Olavius vacuus... | ecosystem: Host-associated > Annelida > Digestive...
ACTAACTTTCCAGGACTAATATAATGCATCGCCCAACATTTACTAATGTTTATTGGAATTTAAATATTTAAAAAATTCGTGCCGCCCAAGGGGGCCCCCTGAACCGGGGGGCCCCATGCCATGGCATAATTGGCATACTAGTTAATCCGGCCCTGCTTATCCGCACCTTCTTTACGCCAAAATCTTGATGAGACGCGGAAAACTCACGATGCTGCACGTGCACGAAGATGGTCGATCCCCACAACGTAGTAAGCCACCAAAGATATCACGCTGTCATCGTCGCAGTGAATGTTGAAACTTAAAAGGCAATTGAGACTGTGTACGATGTGTTAACTCGACTCACTCACTGCATACAGCGGCGACGTGCATTTACGAGTAAGATGAATTGTGACATGCGACGATCGAGCGTCCTGATCTGCAAGTCGCAGTCTGATGCATGCGACGTACACTGCATTGACCTATAGCCAGGCCTACTGAGAATGAGACTGAATAATCGTTCGATTCGACATTTCGGAGACCGATCTTGCCAGACATCTAGTTACAATATAGTCCAGAGATGAGCGGGAATTGCTTTTTCAATCCCATTCCTTCCCATTCCCATCGGTTATTCCCATTCCCTCGCTCTCCCATTCCCGTGCTGCTAGTAATATCTCAGCAGATAACAAATGACCGCAAAACTCAACAGTGCGCGGAACAATTCTGCTATAAAAAGAATAAAATTAACCAAGTTTTCAAAAATGCACATGCAGTGTGTCTCATAAACATCCAGAGTAAAACTAACCTAACAGTCTACGACAAATTACATGTAAAAACAAGAGACTACTAACAGTGTCTGATGATCAGCTACCCGTAGGCGGGAATGGGAAAGTGTGGAGTTTTCATCAACTCCCATTCCCACCAAGCCATTCCCATTCCCATTCCAATGAAACTAGCTTAGCGATTTTCATTCCCATGGGAATTCCCAGTATAAACTTATCTCTAACTATAGTACGTATACCTAATGACGCATACTAGTAAGAAACATCTCGTCCAACTCGCGGCCTATTGACCTTTCTCCTATCACATTGTAGATATTAGCGGTAATGACGGGAGGATAAGAGGGGAGACTGGTTATCATAACGTTCTGTGCTGTATTGTGTACCATAGTTGTGCCCTTCAGTAATATGCACACTCATATGAACAGTTCTTACAGGCGAACTGGGGCTTTGATTTAAGGTTTTCTTAACTAATGCTGTGGTTTTGCGTCTTAGAATTAGCTTTAATGCGTTATATGTGTTTTTTTTCGTGGTCGTGTGTTTGGTTGTCGGTACCAGTGCAATCGATTACCTGGAAATACTATCTCCGAAATATCCTGTTACATGTCAAGAGGAACGTTAAACTCTGCTCACTTAGACGTACTGACGTGGTCTAGTGATGTTGGACCGTCTTATCATCACAGTCATATATTAATATTATATATCCGAAGCCTCGATCTCTCCGTTGCACTATCGCAGGTGGTATCAGTCATTGTACACCTACCATCACACTAGAGCTCTAGCGTGTACCACAGCAATGGTTTTCTTCGCTATTCTTTACTTCATTGTCTTCATGAAGGCCAGCTGAGCTGTTTCACGCCGGTTGGTTTCTTTCGAGCGATCTCAACAACGTCGATCAACTTTTTCCTGCGATTTCTTCTCTGCCAGCGCTTGTAGCTTCCGCTCATCCGCCAAAAAGCGTTGTATTTTATTTCAAACGTCATCATGCACACCGCACTCAACCAAATGTGGCTTTTAACATGGGGACGCTTGAAGCGCATATAGATCATCAATCGGACATAACATGTTCCACTATTCTACGCCCGTGAACTGGTGATCGACAGCGAAGGATATGTCGCTGATTTATGTCAGAACACGTGTTAAGCTGTATCTGATGACGTCACGTACCAACGCACCCGTATGCAAGTCACGTGACATTGTAAGATAAGAATGCTAACGTGCTTTGCCGCAGTAGCGCATTAGCGCCGTATACGCATGAAATTCAACTCTTAGTTAAGAGCGGTGACATTTTCCGATACAAGAAGGACATAAATGGGTTTACGGCAGACTGCAAGTTTTGTCGAAGATGAAAGCGGAAGGTATTCGCGATCGACAGTCTGTGGGTTTGAGCTTCACTCACGGTCGAGACACTGCTGCGTAACAATCTTCGGCAAGTTGTTCCAATCAGTATAACTTAGCCTGTCGGTGTACAAACCGGAAGGTAATGGCAGGTTCTGGGAGAGGTATAGTATATCAGGAGTAAACTCATTGCCAGCTGAAATTCATCAGACGGTGATGAGAGACGCAGCCGTATTGTGAGACGGCGTTGCTGACTGGGTCTCTCACTACCTTAAGAACTTACTACGATTTGTCTACTATTTGCCAGTATCTTGTTGTAACATCCTCGCAATAAGTCCTCGTATCGTTCTCGTGTCGTATTTGAGGTTGCAGTGGCCTGACGGCGGTGTGTGTGAGTGTGAGATGGAATCACACACTCACAGTCAGCAGTTAGTGTGTCGGTCACAGAAACCGCTGCGACATACAGCCTTGGGCACGGCTGCACAGTGCTTAGGTCGACTCAACCTTTTACCTTCTTCCGTGGGTAATAAAATGACTATGAACCGGCTGGACTGTCGCGATAACTTACTTTGTACTGAGTGTTAGTAGTATTATCAGTATATACCGGTAATGTGACCACGGTGTGTTGCCGGTCAGCGATAGCCTTACACATTATTACACAACACATAATTGTAGACTTGCGTACACAATGTATGCAGTAAGCTTATAACACAAAAGCTTACGCATACCGCTGAGCGAAGATTCTGTCATAATTGTACGTTGCATGGTCGACACGAACGTTTCGCCGAAAAGACTGCGTGCTGTCAATCGTTTAGATTAAAAGTCGACGGTCTGCTTTACTGTGACGTGTAAATTGCGGACGAAGACAGAAGAGACATTGCATCCTGCATCGATGCCCATCGGCGTTTAGCGTTAATGTCTGTGGTTCATTGCACACTCGTGTTCTCACGAGATCTGTTTATACGTGCATTTGAAAGTGTCAAAGCGTCGATCCGACGATTCGTTTCGTACAAACTATAGCACCACATCGAATCAGCTTCCAGGTAACCTCATCCACACTTATAGACTGGTGAAAACTTTTCAGGCGTCAATTTGACACGCAAAGCTCAGACGCAGAATTGTAACTGAAGAACAAATACAATGTTTTAATAACTTCAATTTCGATTCTGCAGTCAAGGTTAACCAACTTTGCGGTACAGTACCTCTTATGCTAAACTGTGTCTGATGCTAACTTGCGTATGCTAAATAATTTTACATTTCAAACGGGACAGATCTGTAATTTAAATAATACAGTATGTGTAAATCTGTTTACAGTGATATTTTCTATTCAGTACGCCGTTGATTGTACACACGTGTGCGATAAACGTCCGCCACCACACGCCAAGGTAAGTTTCTTATGGGACCACACGGAGCTTTTCTTTCAAGTTCGATCGGTGCAGGCACAAGAGAGACGGGTAGACTGAGAGAGGGAGAGGGAACGCCGCTTGTAACAACACAAGGATAATGCATAATTTCGTGCCGTGGAACAGTTTCGCGTCAGTAGAAGCTCCCGTTAAAAGAGTGAAACTTATTACAGATGAAGACAACGAACAACCGTATTAAGAGCTAAGACTGACCAACGAATGGCCCATTATAGCCGTATTGGCAAAAACTACCGGAACGGCCGCATAACGTTTCGACTGTCAGTGCCACACATCTTGTTTGCTTTAATCACACAGAAAGCATGTTTGATCCATTCCCCGCTAATTTCGTGCCTATCACGGGTAACAATAATTCGTCCTTAATGACCGGTCGGTGACAGACAGAGAGGAGTGTAGACTGTATTATGTGTAGGCCTATATTCCATACGTAAACTGTACGCACGGTAGAGTGCGGGCACCGGTGATTGGGTAGATCGTTGCAATTGCCGGTGCCAATGTCGCCTCTAGGATTACCAAGGTCGTATTGGCGCCAGCCGGCTTAATGGCTAAGCCGCCGCCGACACTGGCAATTATATGTGCATTGCGACATTCTCTGGTTCGGTGAACTGTATGGTATCGTGCTGTTATTCGTTGTATACGATGTCAGTAATTTTGTATACCAATCAGATAATTTACAATATCAATTAATGATTGCAATTTAATATGCAGTATCAGTTGAGTGCACTGATATTATCAACAATGCCCGTTGGCTCTGAAAAACAGGAGCAGTTGCCAGTCAACGAAAAGAAAGGAAAATGCGACGTTGGAAAGCTGATGAAGTCAGCTTAGTCTAACACACAAAATCAGAAATATAAAACGACTAAAATTGAGAAAATAAAACAAAAAAAAACGATGAGTCTAACTAATTCTGAAAATGGTAAGAATCCGTGAAATCAGTCCCAAAGGTGAATGAGACTGTGGTGCGAAGGATTTATAGAAAAGGCAAGTTTTGAGCCTGGAGGAGAAGAGAGAAGGAGTGATGGATGGTGAAAGTGGTGATGAAGATGATGAACTTGTGTGAGTGAGATGAGATGTCAATGATGGGAACTGATTGTCAACAGGCTGGCAAAGTTCTTGAAGAAGGTGTAAAAGTTTAGGCAGTACGGCAGCAGCGTCGCCAGTAATTGAGGCGAAAGTACCCCGCTCCTTCTGTTGCAGTTGCACTGTCGACTTTTGCTCTTCCTTGTCCCTCTCCACTACTTTCCACCCAAGTGACCCGCAAAATAATCTAGTAACGGGTCTGTAGGATTGCCATAAACCTCGCAATGTTAAAGAATGCTTCGAAATGTTCCTAGATCTTGATCCAGATGCGGCTGACTTCCAGAATTTAATCATTTCTTTTATCCAGATACATCTCTGGTAAAATTTTCACGAAGATCCGACCAGTAGTTTTTACGTGAAGTTGTTAACAGGCAGACAACAAGACAGATAAATTCCGGTTAGAAAAATAGTCTCTTTGGTGGAGGTAATTATGCGTTGCGATCTGTTGCAGTTCATTCATCATACCGTGTGTTGTCTGTGCTCGTTAACCAGCTGCTCCCAGGGCTGGATTTGAAGAAAAGAAGTGTCGGTATGGAACCTTGTCCCTTTCTATTCCCTTTTATCCCCTTTTCCTCCTTCCTCTTCCCTCCATTTCCCTTCCTCCCTCCCTTTCTTTCCCTTATATTTGTGTTTCTTCCCTGTCCTGGGGTCCCATCGATCCCCCGCGGATCCAGCGAGAGTGTTGCCAGCGGGTCCGGGCACAGCCAACCGACAAACAAACAGTTCCGATGCATTTACGCTGCCAGTGATAACGCTATTGCAGATTTTCAGATAATCAGATAACACAATTCTGCAAAAAAACAGGATTGCTGTTTCTTAGAAAAGAAGTGACGGTATGTTTTCGAGCCGACCAAGAAAGTGTCTGTATGGCTTCCAGCCCTGGCTGCGCCATTGCAGTATGGTAGGCCTACGACATGGCTGTAGCCAAAAATTTTAATAATAATATTGGAGGGAGATTGAAACGTAACGGAGTAAAATAGACAGGGCGTAGCCGTGGGTCGTTGTCAAAGTAAACTGTGGAAATCGACGTCGAAACTTATCGTCAAGTTGGCGGCGCGCACCCGCTTTTAATTCTAAATATTAAATAAACAAATAAGTAAGTAAGAAAAAGTGTTTATGACGCGCAAATAAGCAAACAGTCCCGATGCGCCGTGGTCAGTTAATCCCAGACGAAGATTGTTTTCAGCTACCGTTCGAATTGTCCGTAGCTAACTTCCTGTCGCGTGAATAGCGTGACTGAAACGAGATGTATTTGAATCACGAGAATGCTGAGCGTGTGCAAGCAAACTGTATAGGCCTATTTCTAGATGGATTAACCACTGGGATGTTACAAACGAACCCTCAATGGATGATTTTGAAACTCTACTGCTATGCTTGACTGATTGACGCTATGCAAATTCCCAACGCAACGAAGTTCGCGAAGGTCCGTCTGGCCCAGCAGTCGCCGAAATCCTGGATCCGCCGTCGCTGTACTTCGTACTGTTTGTCAGCGTCGTTTTGTAACTCCTCACTAGAGCTTATTTAGACGTTCGCTTTGTTTTTATCATGTGCTATTTAAAAACAATAACCCCGACAACGAGTCGTAATGTACCAGACAGCGCACGCTAACATTCTGTCTGCATGGGTGGGCCAACGCCCCAGTCCAGGTCGAAGCTCAGCTACTGAACCAATTAATGTAGTCTGAGTTATTTGCTGACGCCACCTGAGATTACCACCAGTTGTGATTTTTCAGGCAAGAAATGTCAAATAATTGGAACTTGGTCCCACCAGTTGTTGACAGGGCCAGTTGCGTTGTTTTTCACCTCGTCCTCGCTATCGCCGTCGTGGTAATGGATCTTTACAATCTTGGGTACAAAGTTGCGGCTTTACACAACACGTAGCTGTTGGAAGCATTCATGCTTTTGCTGTTGTCTTTTAACATAACGTTATAAAAATTCCGGCTTCGTACAACAAAATCAGCATCAGTGAAAGTGAGAAACGACGTTGAAACGCGTCTAGTTGCTGGTCAGAGCTTATCACCGAACGTGACCATCGCTGATGGTGACTCAGTTTTGTGCACTGTGACGCGGTGTTGAACATGTTGCTATTCTGCAGAGCTTAACGAAACATGGCCGTAGGACCTATAGCAATTTGAGCGCGCTTTCCAGCCTTACGCACGCAACGCAAAGAACGCAAAGTGCACAAGAAGTGTCCAACGACATGACTGGAATTTGTCAAGAGATATGGCTTGCATCAAACTAGAACGTTCTAGTTGTCTTGCGAGGGGTTTGGACCTTGCGTTGCGTGCGTAAAGCTGGAAATCGCGCTTTAGGCTGCAAAGACTGCCGCGCAAATACAAATGTACTTATTTATTACTTGCAGGCATCTGGGTATGAACAGCGCGGACTTCTGGCGCAGTGGCGGAAATCAACTGTACGTGCTTGGAAGCGCGTCCGTGACGCCGGCCTGTCTGCGCACCAGAGGACTGTCGCCTCGTCAGACAAAGTTCTGCCAGCTGTACCCGGATCACATGGCCAGCATCGGGCGCGGTGCTCGACTGGCGATCGCCGAGTGTCAGTGGCAGTTCCGTCATCGACGGTGGAACTGCAGTACGGTCGATGACAACTCCGTGTTCGGACCGGTCATCGACAGAGGTACATACGTCGTCGCCACTCGCCAGTACCGTAGGCACTGTGCATATAACTTACGAAACACAGTGGCCACGAAATTTTTTAATGTGTAAAATATAATAGCTAGCTATTTCAGATATTATACTTCATGTTCCTTTTTGGATTTATAGTGGAAATGTATAGGGTGGGACAAAAACTGACCATATTAAAGGTTTGTAATTCGTGTATATGATGATACAGGAAGGTGATTCATATATCATTATATTCACCGCTTTATCTGGAATAAGAATGTCGCCTTGAATTTTATCAGTTAGATATTCTTTGCACAGTTGCAATGAAATAATACTATGCTAAAAATAGCATTCACCGTTCACCATTCGTTTTCCACCGTGTCGGATTTCATGGAAGCAAAAAAAACTTGCCACGGAATAGTTCTGACCTCAATCTGGTTAATTTCTACTCTGAAATCTTTGCAGCAAAACTTTATCGTCCAGAGATCCCAGCGAGACGTTCTGTTAGACATTGCTGGGTCTGATAAGCCAGACGCTAAAAGGGTTGCCAAAGCAACTGCTAAAAAAGCGGCGATAGTGTTTAGGTGCACAATAGACATGTTGAATTCGTATTGTTCAGCGTTGATTATGAAGTTTGAGGGAACTGTGTACAATAACTGACCGCCTCGCTTAAATTAATTGGCATTTTCAGTGAAATATGGTTTCTATGAACTTATGCAAAGCATATCTAAATTTGGCGACATGCAAAACGCCAGTCTTACTCCTGGTAAATAGAGCTGAACATTTTGATATATGAAACGCCTTCCTGCGTCACTATCTGCAGGAGTTATAAATTTTATAATATGGTCCGCTTTTGGGGCCATCCTGTACAAGTAGGTTTAAATTATTTCCTTTAAATAATTAAATTGACGTCATAAAAATTTTAACTTGGTAGTTTAACTTCTCCAATGTTTAGAAATTTCGCTAAACTCCAGTTTATGAGCGATCTTGCAAGGAGCATTTTCCAGGTTTCAAACGACCGCAGCGAGCTACCTTTCTGTTTCAGCGTCTGTTGGTTCTCAGTCCTTTCTCGAACCACATGGGCCAAAACAGCGGCATAATGTCTGTTTCCTTAACCCTCAGCCATATAACAGCTTACACTGCGAGACCGCTGATACGCGGCTAGTGTTTCTAACCCGCGAACGGTTACCCATCCCAGTACATGGCCGAGCCCGACGTTCGTCATACCACCCAGAAAATCGTCACTGTTAGCGATAATGAGTGAGATGTATATGACAGCTGCACGATGATTGACAGCGATGATGATGATGTTGCATGGTGGTTGACAGCGAGTAGAGAAGCAGCGTTCACTCACGCCATCTCGGCGGCCGGCGTGGTGTACGCCGTGTCACGGGCGTGCCGCGACGGCGAGCTGTCGACGTGCGGCTGCAGTCGACGCCGGCGACCGGCCCGCCTGCGTCGCGATTGGGTCTGGGGCGGCTGCGGCGACAACACCGATTACGGTTATCGGTTCGCCGTCGGTTTCGTCGACGCGCGAGAGAAAGAGAAGAACTATCCGCGCCACTCTAGCGAACTGTCGCGCATGCTGATGAACCTTCACAACAACGAGGCCGGACGCAGAGTAAGTCTCAGCACGGACGGATCTCACGGACGGATCTAGAGCCGGGGTAACTGACCCGCAATCTCCGGAAACAGGGAACCCACGAGCAGAGCTGTAGAGTTTATTGTCAAAATTATGCCATTTTTTTATCAAAGTCATAATTTTATCATCTTTTCATCCCAAAATAAAAAGGTAATAAACATAAGAAATTTGAATGAATAAATATTTTTACAGCGCGTCCGCATTGCTCGCAATGCCGACCGCTGTAATAGCCAGAGGAGATCTGTCTGTCTGTCTGTCTGCCTGTCTGTCCTTCCGTCACATTCCGGTGTTTTGTGCAGATGAATGAAGATACGATCGTGCGATCTACACTGTCAAGTAGGACAATCGTTCTAGTTTCTGGAGAGGTAAATTTTATCCGCATATTCGAAGGGGTCACCCCCAGCGAGTGCTTAAAGTAAAGCGCCCCCTGTCGCTAGCGAAAATTTGACCAATCCATATCTCGGAAACGGTGCAAGATAAGATGTAAGTTAGTATTATTCACTAGCCTAATAGGAAGTGGTATATGGGCTTTCGATCGGTACCAAAATCGGTGACCTTGAATGACCCTGAACGGCGTAATGGCCCTTATTTTGCATTATTTCGCCGAATTTGGTAACGGTAACTTTCGGGGCCCATTGCGTAAAAGTGGTTGATTAGCCATCAACAGATTCTCTCCCGAGAAATGTCATGCAGTACACCAACTAAACACGACGGACGCGCTGTGCTCTTCGCGGTAGCGGAGCTTCTTCACTTAGATATGACTTGAGTTACAAAACAGACGTCGTGAGTTGAGTGTAACTTGATGAAACGTTTAACAGCATCAATCGAAAGTGGGTCAGAACGCCGGCTCTAAACACTCTCAAGATGCGCCCATGCTCAATATCGCCTCTGTCTTTGTCAGTGTTCTTGCTTTATTGTTGTACAATACGTAAGCATTTAGCTAGGATTTGTTATTGGAGGTCCCTTTTAGTTGAAGATTAACACATTATGACTCCGTGACCAGAACTATATACGTACAAGATTGCCTTCTAATCTGAGGTCGACCACCCGCGAATGCGTGCATTTAGTTACGCGTGATCACTTCTGGTCACGTGACAAAGATAGCGGTCACACCATTGGATCCGCCAGCGCCGAAACCCCCGTGCTGCATGCAAACCTCGTGGCTCTGTAGAACTGGAATTATTGCCGATGGAAGTTTTATATTGCGGGAATAGGGATTTTTGAGCTTCTTTGCTCCTGCTACCTTGACGTTGACCCGATGGCCTTCGTGTATGAGCTTTTCCTGTATCCCATCAACGTGTACCGCAGGATCAGTAAGATGCTCAGCTATCGCAGAGAGACCGCGCTGCAGGGTGCGTCAGTTTTGGCCAAAAGTAGAAGACTGGAAGTTGGAGACAATATTTTACGGACATTAGGCCTATAGGACTATCTTCAACCACTCTGACATAATCGGCCTGCACAGCTATCGAATTCGGTGAAAAAACGCAAAATAAGGGCTATTACGCCGTTCAAGGTCATTTAAGGTCATCGAGGTCGGTACCAATCGAAAGCCCGTATGCGACTTCCTATTAGTGATTATATGTAACTGACATCCTATCTCGTACCGTTTCGGAGTTATCGCAGCTTATTGTTTAAATTTGGACACTTTGCGTTTTTGAGCCCCCATTTGGGGCTTAGGGACAACGTGCGATGTTCATCTTGGGCTCACTGGAAAGCGCGCAGTGGACTTCCTATAAGTGTTAGTTGAACTTTTGTCGCTAGGTGTAACGGCTGAGGCGCTACGGGCGAAAATTGGCGATTTTGCTGCAACGAGGTCAGTTTGACCCAAAATTTCCGGTAGACGCGGTCGCTCCCACTAATCATTTTAGCGGGGATAGTTAGGCCAATGAATGCCTTACAACTTTGTCGCTGACA
>Ga0209255_1000340_pt1 | contig 10769 bp, 4 predicted proteins | sample WorMetvaBAHAMAS2_FD_187394 | JGI IMG/M metagenome (GOLD analysis project Ga0209255, IMG submission 187394) | Marine gutless worms symbiont microbial communities from Max Planck institute for Marine Microbiology, Germany - Olavius vacuus... | ecosystem: Host-associated > Annelida > Digestive...
AAGAACAACGTGAGGTAAAATTTACACGTCGATGTAAGGAATAATGTATTATTAGGAGGGTAAAAATTGTCCATGTCTAATGTGAACAAGTTCATTGCGGATGCTTCACTGTTTACAGCCGTGTCGCTGTTTGGCCAGGTCTTTTCGTGTCGCTATTGGTTAATAGGCCGATTGACAGTTAATCGTCATGTGATATCTTTTTCCACTCTCCAGTACTCCGCTATGCAGTTGTAGCTTTTCATTAGTGTTAATAGATGCGATTTATATTTTGTCAATGCTTTTTGTCCGTGTATACTCACTACTTATGGCCGATTAGTCCGATTCGTCCCATTAGTCCGATGCAGTGTTTCTACGGACTTTCAGCCCATATGTCCCGCGTCCCGGCACGACCCTTGTCGGGACGCCTGTCCTGATTTTCTGGAGTAAGGAGTTGATCATTTGCCTAAAGTACTTTCATATAATTGAGAGATAGCAAAAAGTATTAAAGTGTCTGTATGGAAACGTTTTTTTACAGCTTTCTTTGCCCATGTACTGCACTTCAGCGGTGCAGCCTGCGGTGATGGGCGTAGTCCATTTTCGCACCTCAGTCACCCTAACCCTAACCCTCACCTAACCCTAACCCTAATTCTAACCCTAACTATTAACTAACCTTAACTCTAACCCTAACCCTTTGTAGGGTGACTAAGGTGCGAAAATGGACTAGAGCCTGACAGCGTGTGACAAAAACTGTGAAACACTAAAGAAATAATAAAAGTCAGTTTTGCACATGCTTTTGGCTTGACACCTCCTGACAGTGACACCCCTGATACCAACGTACTAATCAGACGATAACGATTATCGGTGCGTGGTTAAGGTTTAGTGACGGCATGTCCAATCCAGTCCAATCCAATCCAATGAGATATGATGCGCGCATGTGGAGCCTCTTTGCCTGCATCTCAAATGACAATATATTGCATACAGACTGGTAGACCACTGGTTCCAGTTAAGTCGCATGTGTTTAAGAATGTGGATATATACTTGCATACCAAATTTTGATGAGATATCTCAATGCATGGCTGAGATATAACTACTTCCGGTTTCAGCAAACGGAAGGCTGCCCTATTGGAATTTGCATGGTGGGTAGTTTCCCCAATGTAATCACGTGTGCAGAGTTTTAGGTTGAAGTTCTTAGGGGTTATGATTTTACAGGGGGGGGTCAAATTTCCCATTTTCCTATTGATTTTTGCATGGGCCTTACAATAGTGCAGCGCTATTGCAGTGCCTGTGATTCATGCAGAGTAGTCGGTGGAGAGGCCATTGAACCATTGAAGTGTTTGAGTACATGCTTGTTTTTGGGTCATCTCTCTGGCCATTAACACCTATTTCACATGACACATTTCCTCTTCAGTTATTGTAGGGATTTCAGTGAAACTTGGCACACAAATATTTACCACGTAAGTGGGCATTCCTGAAAAGATTTTCAAGGTCATGGGGTCAGAGTTCAACTTCAAGGTCATGCAGCAACGACCATGGAAATCTTGCAGACTCGATGTATTATGAACCCGCTGAAAGGACTTGAACCAATAAACATATACTTACTATAGTCAGCAGACCTACTGGTCAGGTTTTCAAGGTTGTGGGGTCAAACATAAAGGTCGTGTACACACAAGTGTGTGAATTGTGTAATGTCAGAGGCGTACATTCAGTAGAGTGGCATAGAGACTCACTTGTGTTTTTCTAGTTCTATTGTGATTACTAAAGTTGTGTGTTAACTGTTTGTGTTTAGAACTGTTTATGTCTCTACATGATTACTGAATGCTTACAGTCACCAATGGATCCATTGGAATTAGTGTACGTAGTTGCCGCAGATGATGATCTCCCTGTATCTCTGCAAATATCACGTGCTGATGGTGTGTTGCAGCCACGGATTCTGTCACAGTTGTCACTGCGTCGTACCAGCAATGGTCGCCGTGATATTGCTGTCTACGACGAGGAAGGAAATGATATGGCTGAAGACGTAACCATTGAAGTGGTTGAATACATCATGGATGAAAATGGGGATTTGTTTCGGTTGAATGGTAATTTGCTCTTAAACTGTCAAGCACCGGTAAATACGGATAGATGCACTAAAGCGTTGATTTCCGGAGACATTAGTGAGCCAGTTGTGGTGACTAATTTAAAAGCAGATGATGTGCAGATGATGACATTTTGTCACGGCATTAGTCATACAAGTGTGCAACTCGGTGATCAGGAATGTGATGATGTTCCTGGGGACGATGAAGTTGATGTCAATGTTGCAGCAGCAAAATCGACGCAAGTCACCAGTACTTTAAGTTCACATGGGGTAACTGACAGTAACTGCGGGAATTTTTCCATATCATTCTCATCTCCTGCAATAGAAAAGACTTCGGAAACAGACCAGAATACTGTCACATCATCAGTATTAAGCGAGGAAAGTCCGTTACCAATGTGTGTAAGCAATAGTCGGTCGTCTACTGACTTGCAGTCCGGAGACTGTACAGTGCCTTCATCACCAGAGAGTTTGTGTCACAGTATCCCCGACTCTGTGAGTAAAGTAGATCTGGCTGCTGCTGATGATTGCCAGCCTACCAGTAATATTTCTGCATCTTCGTCAGATGCCGAGAAATACACGACCACACTCATGGATACCGCTAGAGAAATTGCTGTGACAGTTACGTCGCGTGCAGTTGACACTGCTGTTATGAATACCAACACTTGTGATACCATCTGTAATTCAACTACTCAACTTGTGCAGCCTTGTGTGAGCTTCTCGGCCAACTGTTGTTCATCTTCTTATTCATGTGAAGACTGTAGTCGGCAGATTGCCGATCAGTCAGTATTAAACTGTGTTTCTGTCCCGAGTGCATTAGCTGACATTTTCTGTAACATCGAATCCGCAGCTAGTGTTGTTGCCTCTCGTACGGACAGTAACTGTGTTATCTACGAGACAGATTCTGATTTATTTATGGATTCAATGAATTTAAAAGACCCAGTAGTGGACTGTGCTGCAGAGTGCAAGTTGGATAGTAATGAATGCCAGTTTGCTGATGATTTGCACAAACCTGCAGCCAGCTCTGTTGATAATTCTGTGCACAGCATTTCTTCATGTAGTTCGATGACTGATTACAATTCCAGCAGTACAAAGCAACAGTCAGATGAGCAAATTGGTGCAGTCAGTGGGACTGATATTTCTAAGGGCAATTTAACCGTTTCTGCTCTCAATACAAGTGAGTCGGACCACTCTAATGCAAATGATGGCGGTGCAGTTGAAAGTGTGCACGTATGTGCTGATGAATTGTCAGCCGAACAGCCTGCTTCGGACACAGAATTGCCATCAGTCGTTAGTGTTCAGGGCAGTGTAATTGACTCTGCTATCAATCTGAGTGAGTTGGACCACTCTAATACAAATGATAGCACTCCAGTTGAAAGTGTGCACATATGTCCTAGTGTACTTTCAGCCGAACGGCCTGCTTCTGACAAAGAATTGACATCAAATGATAGTGTTTGTGGTGCAGTGAATAAGCAAGAAGTAGCATGTTTACTTCCTGCAGCTGATTGTGGTCACTTTGCAGTGAAAGAATTTGTGCAACAAGAAGATGAAGTTGCGTCACCAAGTGAAGTGCCCGTTTCAGATGCTGTGGATGATGTAAACAGTTATAATATGGAGCAGACATTAGATGCAGTCAGCACTGCGGCCAGTAAAGACCTTCCAGCGTCACAGCCAACGAGTGATGCTGCGGGCTTTATAGTGCAACAGTATGACAATACTACATCACAAAGTGATTTGCCGGTTGCAGATGGCGTGGATGGTTTGGACAGCTGTTATTTGAGCCACACATTTGATGAAGCTGGCAGTTCGGCCAGTAAAGACTGTCTAGTGTCGCAACCAAGCAGTGATACTACAGGCTATGCAGTGCAACAAAATGACGATATTGCATCGCCAAATGATGTGCCAATGGCAGATGGTGTCGATGATAGGGGCAATTATAATTTGGCCCCCGCATTTGATTCAGCCGGAACTGTAGTCGGTAAAGACTGTCTAGCCTCACAACCAAGTAGTGGTGCTGCAGAACTTGTAATGCTTACCAAAGATCAGCAAAATACAGACACCGCTGCTAATGCAGAATGCCAGTTACAGCTGGAATACACTATGAACCACATATATAATGGTTATCGGCGGGATCTGATGGAACTGGCAAGCAGTTATCCTAGTAATATAGATGAAATGAGGCAGAGACTTTGTGACTTACATAGAACCAAGAAACGGCTGAGAAAACTGCAGCGAAACGAAGCACTGCCGATGTGTACCAGTAATACCGGTACGTTGCAAACAAGCATGGACCTGGATGCATTGTGTCATGTGAAATGCAAGAGGCTGAAACTGGAGGCCGTTGATCAAGAGCTCACCGAGAGAGAAATGTTGTTGGGCCACAAAGAAGAAGAGCTGAACCTACGGCTGTATAGGCTCGAACAGCAGGAGCATGATGTATGCAGGCGAGAACAGATACTGGCACAGTATTGTGTTTCATCACCATTGCAGGAAATTCCCAACTCAGTTCAAATTCCTATTTGTGATGTTGTCGCAGCTGTCCGTGAAAGTACACACACGGATATAATGCATCATTTGCCCAAGCGGAAGGTATCACCTGACATTTTTTGGTTTTTAGTGTCGTGTATAAATTTTTTGTTTTACTTTTTTACTGTCGTACTTGCTTACAGACTTTTAGTAAAAAAATGTCAAGTTGTATCTGGTTCATATTTAGCAGTTTTTTCGTTGCTTAGTTTGGTAAATAAAGCTTGTGACAGACAGAATTAATGTGCTCAGTAGTATTAGGGATGTACCATATATCCGGTTTCGGATCTGGCCGAAATGTTGAACAACACCGGATATCACAGTATAACAGCATTAAAGCAGGAATGCCATAAAATGTGGTTTGCTCCAAATCATTTGTAAGCACAAATTACAACATGTAACAGCAACAACACAAATCAAATTACTAACATTAGCACACTGCAGTTCATACACAAGTTATGCAACTTCATCAGCATACAGTGCAATGGAGCAGCCGTCACACTATCCATTTCTGGTTCCAATTCCAGCCACATATGCCGATGGATATCCGGCCATATCCGGTTCCGGATGGACTTCAAAACTTTGAATCTGGTACATCTCTTTGAGTATTATACAGCTCAGCATTCTATGTGAGTGATTTAGTGATTGCTTTCACCAACTTTGTGGATTAATTTTGCTGAGTTGTTAAAGCTCAGGCAGAAGTTACTTGCCATCAGATAAATACTGTTTGAAAAACACAGTGAAGGAATATGTGCAAAATCCAGTTTTAACAGTAGTGTGTGTTTGAATCAATGAATCTTCCACTTTTGTCAAATTTCTGAAGAGGAACTTTGTGTATCTTGTTAGCTGAGTTGATTTCAGTAGCAGTATTGGTATACACATCACTACACCATGGAATACATGTCTATATCATTAAGTTATCAGTGTGAAATCCAGCTGTTTTTTGCTATCATTTCGGCATTCACAAAGTTTTTTATGTGGTAAACTTAGCTTTGTAAGATTATTATGCTACTGAGAGACCGGTTTGTTGTGGCTGTTATGATGTGACATAGATGTTGATCTAATGAGATGTTATTTTGTTTGTTTCACAGAGAGAACGCACAGGTGCTCAGTCACAAACATTAAACCTCCATTGCCAGACAACGTCACATGTGGTTAAGAGAAAACGGGCCACCCACAGTGCCAAAACAACGAAGACGAAGTTACAGTACAGTTGAGGTTGCTCGGTGAAAGGATGTATTTACAATGGAGAAAGTGGGGCTGTGAAGTATTTTGAATTTGATATTTAATTTTTATTGTGTTGTGTATTCTAGTTGCAGAGGTTGCCTCAGAACAAAGGGCAAAGTGTAATTAATGCCAGTAATTGCGATAACTATGTTTATTATTTTTATTGGCAGAATGTGTTTTTTGCGTAATTTGTTTAGTCAATGTATTTTTAATCGACTTGTGCTGTAATTGCCATTATTATATTGTATTTTTGCCTACGTTTTGAGCTTTACTTTCTATGGTTCTTTACTTTTTGGCTGCGCGGTGTAGATAAGTGCGGCATTTGCTATCAGAATGTTTGTTCGTCCGTCTATCTGTCTGTCACATGCATGATCCATGCATAAACAGTTAAAAGTATCGACATACGCTTTGCACCACACCATGATGTCTGTAGTTTTTTGATGGCAAATTTTTCAATCCTGAGTTTTTGGATTCAGCCCGAATGCGTGTGTTAAAAACAGAGTTACCAAGCCTGTCAGCAGCGAATATTTGACCAATAATCTGCCATATCTTTTGAACAGTGCAACATAAGATTTAAGTTGTTATTCACACGTAGTAAGTCGCATGTGGGCTTTCGATTAATACAGAAATCGGTGACCTTGAACAGCATGCTGGCTGTTATTTTGTATTATTTTACCAATTTTGGTAGATTTGGGGCCAATTACGTCTGAGTATTTGAAGTTAGACCCGTACTGCCGGTGACAAAAATGTAGCCTAAAACAGTCTACTTTTTGGCAATAATTATGATTTTGATGGTGATATGTCTCAGAGATAACTGAGAAACTGTGTGCGAAAGCGAAAATTTGACTTGTGCACCATTGCACGGCCATCTCAGCAATATCTGAGCTGTTGATGAAACTACTGCTACATTGTGAAAGTTCGTTTGTGAAATATTGAAACTGTAACGAGACCTGATACTGGTTGCAAACTGACATCGAATGTGATCATTTCTTTACAATACTTGCTCAGCTGTGGTTTGAAAATGAATTTTGGCTGTTCTGATATAGTGAAAAAGACAAGCAGCCTGTGCTGCTCGGCTGGCAGGCCACAAACCATTATGGGGAAATGCCTGAGGAATTGTCAGGTGAGTGCTTGGAGCGAAATTTTCGGTGTCGAAACGTCGAGGGGTCTAATCAGTGGCATACCGAGGGGGGTTAGAATGGTTAGAAACCCCATTGGCAACCCTGTATCAATGCAGGGGTCTAATCAGTGGCATACCGATGGGGGTTAGAATGGTTAGAAACCCCATTGGCAACCCTGTATCAATGCAGACCGCATTCTTCAACCCAAATACTGTTGCAGGAAAAGCTCTCTGGTGCATTTAAATATAGGCAAAACCACAGACTCCCTAGCTGATGGAGAGGGGGCTGACTGCCCCTCCCTAAAACAACCCCACTCCCGCTTTCAGGCCTCGGCAGCAAGGCCCTATGCCACTGGGTCTAATGATCAGATCCCGATGCAGGATCACAAGTGTCTATGTCACGTGTAGTGGTTATGATGTGTGCCACACACACACAACGCAGCTTTTGACCAGCTATACTATTAGCTCAGCCAACTGAGCTAAAAACTGTTCGTGTTTGTCATAATTATTATTGATGTAGTTACTGTTTGTTTCAAGAAGGTGAATTTTATTGTCCTGTTTCTTTAGCAGTGTATTGAAACGTTACGTTATCAAACACCAGTCGTGTTTAGAATTTATGATATAATTCTGTTTCTTCAGCAAGATTCAGTAGTTGGCAGTGTTATACTTGGTGAGCGACGGGGCGAAGATCGCCGGTCATTTGCAGAGATGTTGAACGAGGCCAAGGCCACATGCTGAAGTATGAAATTAAATTGCAATCAAAATGATCACATTAATTCTTATGCATTTACCGGCGATTCTACACTGTTTCAAGAAAACGCGCCAGCATATTTTGACGATAATTTCGTCATATCCTAACCGATTTTCAAAATTCTTTCACTGCTTGAAAGTAACATTACCCACCACACCTAAGATATGTTGCCGCAGTGCCTCTTGTTAAAGTTCCGTATTACAGCCCATATTGGAGGGTGTCGGAGCCGGCTCGACGCCTTGAATATCCGCCTATATGGCCTAAGTAAAATGACAGAGCAGTAATACAATGTTTAAGCACGGTACCACTTGTGTGAAAGTGTGTGATCATTTAAGAAAACCTGTAAGTCTATATCATTTACTCTCTGTTGCATTAAGTTTTTCATCGTCATAAAGCGACATTCACATATAAAAGACATGTTACCAAATAGGCTACAGCAGATTAAAATAAAATTATGTCGCATAGGGACAGAAACGCCAGGCTAGGTAAGCAAAATGTCGGTTAACTTCAATGAACGACTACAAAGTACAAACGAGACGGTATATCTGGATTATTGCTAATTAATGGTAGCAGGACAGTGCATTACGTTGAAATACGTTCGGGTTCGTATGGCAGCTTGAACTTTATGTGCCAAGTTCTCCGTCTGTATTTGCCTTAGGCCTAATGCAAGTCCAGGTTTAAAAATTATCTGACTATAGCGTGTTTTGCCTGCACGAGGTCTGTTCATGACCTTTTGACATTTGTTTTTATTTCTGAGTGGTGCCACGATATCAACAACACCTACCATGGCCATCTGTTCATCCAATCAGACCTGCGACATTCAGTTTTTCGAGATCACTCTTGATGTTGATGTACTAAGTAAGTAAGTAAGACAATTTATAGGGCGCTAATATAACGGTCTAAACAGTCACGAAAGCGCCTAGTCATGTCCCGTAGGCCAAACGAAACAGTATTGTCTTTAGTCCACTCTGAAACTGTCCGAGTGTAGTGGTCGATACACGTAGGATCGATGGCAAAGTGTTCCAGATAGTATGACCAGAAACAGCACACCGGTGTTTCATTGCTTCTACGGCGATGGTAGAAAATCAGACAGTCATTGCTTGCTGAGTGCTTACATTCTGCGAGCTGCCAACGCAGGCGTTGAGCAGGGAAGCGTGGAACCCATACGTTGTACTGGACGCCTATCAGAAGGCCGAGTCTGTGCAGTAGCCGGGTTGATCTCTGCCGAGATATTTCGGTCTGAGCCGCCGACGCCGCGGCTGCTGCTGCTGCTGCTGCTGCTGCCGGCGAAGTTGCTCACAACGCATCACTCTGCTGCAACGCTCTAGGCTGTGGGATGCGCCGATCTTCTGTTTGCGAGACGGATAACAGAGGACGGCGCAGCCAGGATAATGTCGCGCACTAGCTTCAATGATGTTGATGATGGTGATGGTGGTGGTGGTGATGGTGGTGAAGTGCTGAGATTTGACATGCGTTCAAAAACTGACAGAAGTCAACTTAGTGATCACAAAACACACAACATCAACAGAGAAAGACAAACAAGATTGCCTTTTAATCTGAGGCCAACCACCCGCGATTGCGTGCATTCAGTTACGTCTGGTCACTTCCGGTCACGTGACAAAGATGGCGTTCACACCATTCGATCGGCCATAGCCGAAAACCCCATGTTGCACGCAGACTTCGCAGCTAGAACCGGAGTTATTGCCGATGAAAGTTTTACATCGCGGGAATTAGGATTTTGGACCATGTTTGCTCCCGTGACCTTGACCTTGACCCGATGACCTTTACATACAAACTTGACCCATATCCCCTGGAGATTATGATAGGCCTATGTGCGAAAATGTACTTCCTACCATACGTCAAGGCTTTCGGAAGCCATAAACATACAGACAGACGAAACCGAAATTATATCACCACGCCGGCCGCTTCGCGAGCGGTCAAAAAGAAAACATTAGAAGTCGATGAACAGAAACAAGGTCAGAAAAACAGTTGTGGAGTCTGATGATCGTCGAGTTAGCATTACAGCTGAAGTGGCACTCGCATAGGTCCCTGTAGCCTGGCGTGGCCACTGCAGTTTACCGTACACGTCAGGCGCTGAACACATCACTCAGTTGCGCCGCGATTGTATGTTGAGGATTCACAAACGGGCTTCGTCGCGATTTCAGTTCATAAACTCGGAATATTTTACTGCCTTCGACGATCGACTCCTCCGCATGAGCTGAGATAATTAGGCACAACAGCCCGGTTCCGAACGACAGTCCATCGCAAGCGGCAGTAGACTACTGCAGTAGCTGGCCATGGCGATGGACCAGACGCAGACCACCACTGCGACTTCTCTGAGTCCCGAAGCAGATGGTTTCGTTCCGCCGTGGGCCGAGTGGGACTTCAACGAGTGGGAGACGTGCACGGACACCGACATGCTCGGGGTACGTCGATATCAGGGAGGCTAAAAATACCTCAGGGATGGACGGTAAAAACTACCTTCCTCTGGTCGATATAGTCTAAGGCATGTCTGTCACAACACTGTTTGTGCGGATCACATTCATAAGCAAAGCCAGCTTAGCAAAGGATTTCATACTTGAGGGTTTTGTGGGTGGGGTCTCAGGGTCTGGGCGCTGTAGCCTACGGTTGTGGAACATGTTCTGTCATTCAGCGTTAAGATCAGTCGTTTTTGTTTATTTTAGGCAGTATTGATCCATCTCAGTGCATCCAAAAACAGCAAAATGGTTGTCTGTGTTTTGGCGCCTCAGAAATTTATATAGATTTTACGTAACGATTCAGATGTGATTCTGTTTTCTGCAAAAATATCAGCGAAACTTACTGGTGGAAAAAGTTTTATTTTTGTATATGTATTGTATACGACATCACTGTCACAAAAAAATCCCGAGGACCAAAAAATTTCGAATCAAATCCAACCGAATCAGATAGGCGCACATACCACCGCGCACACCCTCGAAAAATTACCGTGCACGGCGTGCACCCCTCCTCGGAGAATCCTAGCTAGCTCATGCAGAGGCGCCGGAAGCAAATTGAAAGTGGGGGGCACGAATTCCGGCGGAAAAAATTTTTTTCTGTGCCCCCCCCCCACTTTTCTGTCG
>Ga0209255_1000341_pt1 | contig 10755 bp, 13 predicted proteins | sample WorMetvaBAHAMAS2_FD_187394 | JGI IMG/M metagenome (GOLD analysis project Ga0209255, IMG submission 187394) | Marine gutless worms symbiont microbial communities from Max Planck institute for Marine Microbiology, Germany - Olavius vacuus... | ecosystem: Host-associated > Annelida > Digestive...
TTCCACATCCAGACCGTCAACAGCCTGCACAGCCGCTTCAAGGCCTTCATCCGGCCGTTCTGCGGACCGGCCAGAAAGAACCTCCCCGTCTATATCGCATGGTTCATCGCACGGCTCGCCGGCCAAGCCACCGCCCAAAACAACGCATGGCAGAGAATGCTCGCAGCTTGACCAACACGGAAAAAAGACATGACCTAGACTTTCCAATGAAATCAACCCTTTGGCCCCCTTCTCAATGTGAGAATGGGGTAATGCCGCGGTCGAACGGGACTATCTCCCGACCAGCCAAAAACTAGGGTCAGGACGACGCTGATCAGGATCGAGGTGGCGAGCGGAAAGTAGAACCGGACATTGCCCCGCTCGAAGACGAAGTCGCCGGGCAGGCGGCCGAGGCCGAGGCGCTCGCCGGCGAGCCAGGCCAGGCCGATGGCGATCAGGACGATGCCGGCGACGATCAGGAGCTTAGGCATCCGAGTTGTCTGGCGTCGTCGCCGCCGCGACCCAGTCCGCATAGGGCCGATGGACGCGATCCGCATCGATGCCGACAATACAGGGGGTCTCGTAGGAGTGCAGCCGGGCGATCAGGCTGGCGAGGTCGTCGAACAGTCCGGCCCGGGTCTTCAGCACCAGCGGCACCTCGGCGGCGGTCTCCACCGCCCCCTGCCAGCGATAGACGCTGGCGATCGGGCCGTGGATGTTCGCCGAGGCGGCCAGCCGGCGCGCCACCGCCTCGCCGGCGATGCGATGTGCCTCCGCCTCCGAGGCGCAGTTGACCTGGACGACGATGATGCCGGTCATGCCGCCCGCTGCTCGACGCCGAAGCGGCCGTAGAAGCTCTCGCCCGCCTCCGCCAGGTTACGCAGCAGCGCCGGGGCGGCGAAGCGGGGGCCATGGCGTGCGGCGAGGTCGTCGCAGATCGCCACCGTCCTGTCGGCGCCGATGATGTCGAGCCAGCTCAGCGGCCCGCCCGACCAGGGCGCGAAACCCCAGCCCATGATCGCGCCGACATCGCCCTCGCGGATGTCGGTCAGCACACCCTCCTCCAGCGCCCGCACCGCCTCCAGCGCTTGGATCATCATCAACCGGTTCTGCACCTCCTCCAGTGTCGGCTGGTCCCTGGCGGGGGGCCAGTTGTCGGTCAGGCCGGGCCAGAGGCCGGTGCGTCGGCCCTTCTCGTCATAGGCGTACATCCCGCCCGCGGACTTGCGCCCCAGGCGGCCGTGGGTCTCGACCATCGCCTCCAGCAGCGCGTCGGCGCCGGTGCGGGTGTAGGCAGCGCCCATCGCCGCCTCGGTGGCCCGGGAGATCTTCAGGCCAAGCTCAAGCGAGGTCTCGTCGACGAGCTGCAGCGGCCCGACCGGGAAGCCGAGCTGCTTGGCCGCGTTGTCGATCAACGCCGGCGCGATGCCCTCGGTGACCATGGTCAGCCCCTCGTTGATGTAGGGGATGATGCACCGGTTGGCGTAGAAGAACCGGGCGTCGTTGACCACGATCGGCACCTTGCGCAGCTGGCGCACGAAGTCGAGCGCCTTGGCCACCGCCTCGTCGTCGGTATCGCCGCCGCGGATGATCTCGACCAGCGGCATCCGGTGAACCGGCGAGAAGAAGTGAATACCGATGAAGCGCGTCGCGTCACGGCTGGCCTTGGCCAGCTCGCTGATCGGCAGGGTCGAGGTGTTGGAGGCAAAGACGGCACCCGGCCCGAGCGCCGCCTCGGCCTGGGCCGTGACCTTCGCCTTCAGGCCGGGGTCCTCGAACACCGCCTCGACCACTAGGTCGCTGCCGGCCAGCGCGGTGTAATCGGCGATGGCCAGCACCCGGGCGAGGGTCTGGTCCCTCTGCTCCGGCGTCGCGCGGCGCTTCTTGACGTCGCCGTCGAGCAGCCCCTCGACGGTGGCGCGGCCCTTGGCGGCGCTGGCTTCGTCGCGGTCGATCAAGACCACCTCGATCCCGGTCCGGGCCGAGACATACGCGATGCCGGCGCCCATCATCCCGGCGCCGATGACGCCGAGCTTCTTCACGCTCTGGTCCGGGATATCCTCGGGCCGAACCGCGCCCTTCTCCAACGCCTGCTTGTTGACGAACAGCGAGCGGATCATCGCCTCCGGCGCGGGGTCCATCAGCAGCTTGGTGAACCAGCGCGCTTCGATCTTCAGCGCGGTGTCGAAGGGCACTAGCGCGCCCTCGTAGACGGCGCTGAGCAGCGCCTTCGGGGCCGGGTAGGCGCCCTGGCTGCGCCCATGGATCAGCGCGACGCCGCCCATGAAGATCTCGAAGCCCTCGCGGGTATAGGGGGCGCCGCCGGGGATCTTGAAGCCACGCTGGTCCCAGGGCTTGACCAGATCCTTGTCAGTGGCCTGCAACGCCCAGGCGCGGGCGGTGGCCAGCAGCTCGTCGGGGGGCACCACCTCGTCGACCAACCCGGCGGCCTTGGCTTGGCCCGGCGCCGGGGTCTTGCCCTCCAGCAGGAACGGCGCCGCGCCCATCACCCCCAGCATCCGCACCAGCCGCGTGGTGCCGCCGGCGCCGGGGAAGAGGCCGACTAGGATCTCCGGCAGGCCGAACTTCGCCCCCGGTCTGTCGGCGGCGATGCGGCGGTGGCAGGCAAGTCCGATCTCGGTGCCGATGCCCATCGAGGTGCAGGGGCAGGCCCAGACGAAGGGCTTGCCCCCCTTGCCGGTCTTCGGGTCGGCGCCGCCGCGCTCGATCCGGCGCAGCAGCGCATGCACCTCCATGACGAAGCCGAAGATCGTCTCCGCCGGATTGCCGCCCTTCGCGGCCGCCTCCGCCTTGAGGCTCGCCATGACGTTCAGGTCCATGCCGCCGGCAAAGTCGCGCTTGCCCGAGGTGATGATCACGCCCTTCACCGCGTCGTCGGCCAGCGCGGCGTCGACAAGGGCGGCAAGTTGGCTGAGGCCCTCGGCGTTCATCACGTTCATCGAGGCGCCGGGCAGGTCCCAGGTGATGGTGGCTATGCCGTCCGCGTCGGTGGCACAGGTGAAGATCTCGGTCATCGGGGCCTCCCTTTCGGCGGATCACCGGCACGCGGCGCTGCCGCCAAGCTTGGCGGAGACGAGCCCGGCGTCAAGGGCGGGGCGCGCGCGTCAAACCGTCCGATCCACGACGAACTCGACGATGTCTTCGAGCGCGCTGCGCATCTCGCCCGCTGGGAAGCCCGCCAGCGCCGCCAACGCCCGGTCGGCATGGGCGCGGGTGGCTTGGGCGTCGACGAGCGCATCGGTTTCGGCGAGATGGGCCATGGCCTGCTCCAGGTCGCCTTCCGCCTGCTGGCCGCGCCCGATGGTGCGGCGCCAGAACGCCTTTGCCGCATCGTCGCCGCGGCCATAGGCGAGGATCACCGGCAGGGTGACCTTGCCCTCGCGGAAGTCGTCGCCGACATTCTTGCCGAGTGCGGCCGAGGAGCCGCCATAGTCCAGCAGGTCGTCGGCGAGCTGAAACGCCATGCCGAGCCCGTCGCCATAGGTGCGCAGAGCCGCCACTTTCTCGGGATCCACCCCGGCGATCACTCCGCCGACCTCGGTGGCGGCGGCGAAGAGGGCCGCGGTCTTGCCGCGAATCACCTGGTCGTAGCGGGCAACGTCGGTACTCACGTCGTGCGCCGTGGTCAGCTGCAGCACCTCGCCCTCGGCGATCACCGCCGAGGCGTTGGAGAGGATCCGCAGCACCTCCAGCGAGCCGGTCTCGACCATCAGCTGGAAGGCGCGGGAGAACAGGTAGTCGCCGACCAGCACGCTCGACTTGTTGTCCCAGAGGATGTTGGCGGTGGCGCGGCCGCGGCGCTGGGCGCTCTCGTCGATGACGTCATCGTGCAGCAGCGTCGCGGTGTGGATGAACTCGACCGTGGCCGCAAGCTTGACGTGGTCGCCGCCCTGATAGCCGCAGAGACGGCTGGCGGCCAGGGTCAGGATCGGGCGCAGCCGCTTGCCGCCGGCCTCGATCAGGTGGGCCGAGATTTCGGGGATGCGCGGCGCGTGCTCGGACGACATGCGCTCGCGGATCAGCGCGTTGACTAGGGCGAGGTCGTCTGCGACGAGGGCCAGCAGGCGCTCGAACGGGCCGGGGGGCTGAGCTGACCGGTCGTTCATCTGCGGCCCGGTTCCCTTGCCTCGGGCATGCCCTGCGGCGGCTCGACCTCGCCCGCCCGATCGCTTACACCCTTGTCTGACATGGAAGAGTTGCTGCGCACCACCGACCCGACTCTCATCCCCTATGCTAAGGCGCTTCTCGATGCCGAGGGTATAGACTGCTTCCTGTTCGACGTAAATATGAGCATCATGGAAGGCAGCATCGGCATTTTTCCGCGCCGGATGATGGTGCTCAGCAAGGACCTGTACCGAGCCCGGGCGGTGCTCAGGGCGAACGGGGTCGAACCTTATGAGCAGGAGAGCTGGATTTGAGCGGATTCGGGGCTGACAGGTCGGGCCAGCGACCCCCATCCTGTCCTTCCCCCTTGCCGGGGGAAGGGACGAAAACCCCCGCCAAGTCCGCATCCTCTGAGTTTACACTGCGGAGCGGGCGTTCTCTCCACCTGAAAGGGGGAGAGACAGAGAGGGGGTCGGCGACGGCACAGTCCGCGCGCCGGCGCACCGCGTGACCACTGCGTTCGCCCCTTCGGAGACCCGCGAGGACCGGCTGTTCGGCGGCCGGGTGCGCCTGGTCCAGCCGCTCAAGGGTTACCGGGCGGCGACCGACCCGGTGCTGCTGGCCGCCGCCGTGCCGGCGCGGGTCGGCGAAGCGGTGCTCGATCTCGGCTGCGGCGCCGGGGCGGCGGCGTTCTGCCTCGCCGCGCGGGTGCCGGGGGTGGCGCTGCACGGGCTGGAGATCCAGCCGGCCTATCTGGCGCTCGCAGCGCAGAACGCGCGGCTGAACGGGGTCGAGATCGCGCTGCATGAAGGTGACGTCGCGGCACTGCCGCGGGGGCTGCGCCAACTCGCCTTCGACCATGTGATGCTCAACCCGCCCTACCACGATTCGACCGCCATCGCCTCGCCGGTGGCCGGGCGCGACCGGGCACACCGTGAACGCTCGGGCGAAGGCGGGGCGGACCTCGCCGCCTGGATCGGCGCCGCCCTGGCGCGGCTGAAGCCCAAGGGCTGGCTCACCGTGATCCACCGCGCCGAGCGGGTGCCGGAGCTGCTCTCGCTCCTCGACGGTCCCGCCGGGGCGATCGCGATGCTGCCGCTGGTCCCGCGAGAGGGGCGCGACGCCGGGCGGGTGATCGTTCGCGCCCGCAAGGCGGCGCGGGGGCCGTTCCGGCTGCTCTCGCCCCTTGTGATCCATGCGGGATCCAAGCATCTTCGGGACGAGGAGGACTTCTCGCCCGAGGCTGCCGCCACCCTCCGCGACGCGGCGGCGCTCGACTTCAAGGAAGGACGCGCATGAAACCGATCCCGAATTCGATCGCCGCCCAGACGGACGAACTGGCCGAATGGCGCCAGGATTTCCACCGCCACCCGGAGCTCGCCTATGGCGAGCAGCGCACCGCGGCCACGGTGGCCGACCGGCTGGCCGAATTTGGCTCCGACAATGTGGAGACCGGCATCGGCGGCACCGGCGTGCTCGGCGTCCTGCACGGGCGCGGCGGCCCGGGCGGCGAGGCTATCCTGCTGCGCGCCGACATGGACGCCATGCCGATCCACGAGACCACCGGGGTGGACTACGCTTCGACCAGTCCCGGGGTCATGCATGCCTGCGGCCATGACGGCCACACCACCATGCTCCTCGGCGCCGCCAAGCACCTCGCGGCGACCGGCAACTTCGACGGTACGGTCTATTTCTGCTTCCAGCCGGCAGAGGAGGCCGGCGCCGGCGCCAAGGCGATGCTCGACGACGGCCTCTTTGACCGCTACCGCCCGCGCGCGGTCTACGGAATGCACAACTGGCCGGGGCTGCCGGTGGGCGAGTTCGCGGTCAACGACGGGCCGGTGCTGGCGGCGACGGGCATGTTCACGGTCACCGTCACCGGCAAGGGCAGCCACGGTGCCGAGCCCCATTCCGGCCGCGACCCGATCGTCGCCGCCGCGCATCTGGTCACCGCGCTGCAGAGCATCGTCTCCCGCGTCGTCGACCCGCTGCAACCGGCGGTGCTGTCGGTCACCGCCTTCAACGCCGGCTCGACCTTCAACGTGATCCCGGGCGAGGCTGTGCTGAAGGGCACAATCCGCACTTTCGACGAGAAGGTCAGGGCGCTGATCATCGACGAGATGGACCGGATCTGTGCCGAGATCGCCGGCGCCTTCGCCGTCGAGGTCGACGTCGACCGTGGCACCGTCGCCTATCCGCCAACCATCAACGACGGGACGCAAGCGGATTTCGCCGAGTCGGTGATGCGCGAGGTGTTTCTGTGACGCGGCGGTGCATCGCGGCCATCCGCCGACCATGGCGGGCGAGGACTTCGCCTAACTTCTCGCGCGAGGTGCCGGGGGCCTATGTGATCATCGGCAATGGCGGCTCGGCGCCGCTGCACAATGCCGGCTACGATTTCGACGACAGGGCAGCACCGCTGGGGGTGGCCTACTGGGCGCGCCTGGTCGAGAAGGCACTGCCGCGGGCAGCGGATTAACGGCGCTTCTCGGCTTCGGCAGGCCGAACCTAGCGGTGACCCGAGGGGTGAGTCGCACTGCGCCGCCCCGTGGATAGGCCGTGGATTGCGGGGATAACGCCATGCAATGTAACGAATTTCAAACTCGGGGATGACAATCCGGCAAAACGCTGGTGTAATTCCCCTATGAGGACCGCAAAGAGGAGGAGCCGCCAATGAGCATGTCGTCTCATCTCAGCCAGCTGCGCAAGAAGCACGAAGCCCTCTCGAAAAAGATCGAGGACGAGCAACAGCGGCCCGGCAGCGATGATCTCCAGATCTCGGCGATGAAACGACAAAAGCTGCTGCTGAAGGAAGAGATCACCAGACTCTCGTCACAGCAGTGACATAGCGGCCGGGCGACCAGCCAAGGGCGGGTGACGGGCGTCTCGGCGGCGCGAAGCCGCCGGAGACGCGTGTGGTCAGGCAGCATTGCGCCGCATTGCGATGCGGCGAAGGTAATCTACACACCAACGGGCGATGTCGCCGTCGTGGACCGGCCGGCCGAAGCTGGCGAGCGCCGCGCCGCTCTGTTCGGGCGACATCTTCACCGCGCGGATCTTCACCAGATCGCGGGCGTAGTCGACGCCGAATTCCGGGTGCGGCTGGATCGAGATCGCATCCGGCAGCTCGGGGTCGCCATAGGCCAGCATGGCGTATTCGCAGAACGGGCTCTTTGCCAGCACCGTCGCGTCATCGGGGATCGCCGTCACCTGGTCCTGGTGCATGGCGTGGCTGGCGATGCGGGCCGGCGCGTCGGCCATCCAGCCGGGGCGGCGGACCACCTCGTAGTCATGCACGCCTGCCCCCCAGCCCTTGGGCGACTTCTCGGCCCTGCCGCCGAGCGCCTCGGCCAGGATCTGGTGGCCGAAGCAGATGCCGACGACCGGCTGGCCGGCGGCGCGGGCGGCGCGCAGGAACGCCTTCAGCGGCTCGATCCAGGGCAGGTCGTCATAGACCCCGTGGCGCGAGCCGGTGATCAACCAGCCGTCGCACTCGTCGGGAGCGTCCGGGAACTCGCCGCCCTCGACCAAGTAGCTGCGGTAGTCGAGCTCCGGCCCGGCCGGGCCGAGCAGCGCCTCGAACATCGCCGGGTACTCGCCGTGGGCGGGGATGAGGGTGTCGGGAACCTGTCCGGTCGCGAGGATGCCGATCCGCATGGGTGTCTTTCGTCAGGGGATTGTCGGTCGCGGCTCAACATAGGCAGGATCGCCGGCCGCGGGAAGGGGTCACGGGCGCGGGATCACGGGGGAGGGATCCGCAGCCGCAGGAGCACCCCGCGATGGTCCGAGCCCGGCAGCGCCAGGGTCTCCACCGCCACGACACCGATCTCCGGCGACAGCAGGACCTGGTCGATCTGGTGGCCCCACGGTTCTGGCAGCGCGCCAAGGGGGGTGGGGTAGCTGCCACGCCAGGTGACCCGGTAGCCGCCGAGGATGCTGGTGCCGGTGACCTCGGCGGCCCGCGCCCAAGGCGCGGCGTTGAAGTCGCCGGCAATGACTAGGGGGCTGGCGAGCGGCTCGGCGATGCCGCGGAGGGCGGCCGCCTGGGTCATGTGCAGGCGCTCGTAGGGGCGCGAGAAATGGGCACCGATCAGGCCGAGCCGTAGCCCGTCGCCGAGCTCTACCGTGGCCGCGGCGCCGGTCTGGGCAACGTTGTTGTTGAGATAAACGGTGGCGTTGTCGAGCGGGTATTTCGACCAGATCGCGGTGAACCGAGACTCGCCGCGATTCCACGTCACCAGGCGGTGGGGATAGGTGGCGGCAAGCCGGTCGCCGACCGCGCGCGGGGTCTCGGAGGTGACTAGGATGTCCGCGTCCGCCGTGTGCAGTGCTTCGAACAGAGCCTGCGGCACCTGATTGCGATCGTGAATGTTCGCGTAGAGCAGGGTCAGCGACCGGCCGTCGCTGGGCGGTGGCAGAGCGTCATAGACCGGCCCGAGCCCCGCCGCCGCCGCCACTGCGGCGAGCAGCTCCAGCACGGCGCCGCGGCGATGGCGCAGTATCGCCAGAACGAGGGCCAAGGCACCCGACAGCACCGCCAGATGCAGCCGGAAACTGGTCAGGAGCTCCAGCACGGGATGCGCGGCCTCGGCATAGCCTGCCAGGACCAGAAGCAGCGTCAGCGCCGCGAGGCCGGCAAGGAACGTGCCCATCGATCGCAACATCGGTCTCCCCCGCCTCGGACTGTCGCGGGACCGCCCCAACGGCGCGGTAGGCGCGCGGCGCCGGGCGGAAAAGCAAAAGGCCGGCCCTGATGCAGGCCGGCCGATGCCGATCTAGCGGTGCCTGCGGCTCAGATGCAGTACTGGCCGCCGTTGACCGAGATGGTCGAGCCGGTGATGAAGCCGGCGTCGTCGGAAGCGAGGAAGACCACGGCGCGGGCCATATCGTCGGCCTCGCCGAAGCGGCCGACCGGGATCTGCGCCATGATCGACTTGCGCACGTCCTCGGCCACCGCCTGCAGCATCTCGGTGTCGGTGAAGCCGGGGCAGACCGCGTTGACGGTGATGCCGGCGCGCGCGCCTTCCTGCGCCAGCGCCTTTGTCATGCCGAGCTCGCCGGCCTTGGCCGAGGAGTAGTTCACCTGGCCGAACTGGCCGCGCTGGCCGTTCATCGAGCTGACCATTATGATCCGGCCGAACTTGCGGTCGCGCATTCCGGACCAGACCGGATGGGTCATGTTGAAGGCACCGGTGAGGTTGGTCTGGATCACGGCGTTCCAGTTTTCGGGCTTCATGCGGTGGAACGACGAGTCGCGGGTTATGCCGGCGTTGTTGACCAGCACCTCGATCGGGCCGAGATCGGCCTCGACTTGGGCGACGCCGGCGACGCAGGCGTCGTAGTCGGCGATCGACCATTTGTAGACCGCAATGCCGGTCTCGGCCTTGAACGCGTTGGCCGATTCGTCATTGCCGCCATAGGTGGCGGCGACATTGTAGCCGGCCGCCTTCATCGCTCTCGAAATCGACGCGCCGATGCCGCGGGTACCGCCCGTGACCAGTGTAACCCTTCCCATTTTCCTCTCCTTGTCCTCTCCAGAAGGTGCACTCCGCCGGTTGGCGCATTTGCCGTCCAATTGGAGTGCGTCAAAATAAAGCTATCCGTGCCCTGCAGGCGTCGCGAGCAACCGTCTCTCGCATATGGCGCCACGACTCGGCAGGGCCGCACGCTGCTGTTTTTTGCATGGCGCGGAATTTTCCGCAATCCGACATATGGCTTGTTGCGGCATCGGCGCGTCGCTTCGCTGCGGGGCATAACCGGACCGACGGGTGGCGCGGCCGTTCTTCGCAGTTGCAATATTTAGATTGCACTGCGGCATCACGAGTGCGAAAAATAGAAGCCGTCTGTCTTGGCGGCGGCGGATGTCAAGGAGGTTTGGCGGTGGCCAAGCGGGAGAGCGTTAAGCCGGGCACCGACAAGATCGTCATCAAGAAGTACGCCAACCGGCGGCTCTACAACACGGCGATGAGCAGCTATGTGACGTTGGACGATCTCTCGAAGATGGTGCGCGCCGGACAGAACTTTGCAGTCTACGACGCGAAGACGGGCGAGGACATCACCCGCTCCGTGCTGACCCAGATCATCTTCGAGGAGGAGGCCAAGGGGCAGAGCATGCTGCCGACCAATTTCCTGCGCCAGATCATCAGCCTCTACGGCGATGCGCTGCAGGGGGTGGTGCCGAGCTATCTGGAAGCGTCGATGGAGACCTTCGCCCAGAACCAGGAGCGGATGCGCCAGGCGTTCGGCGGCGATCGGGCGATGGCGAACTTCGAGGCGATGGCGCGCTCCAACATGGAGTGGTTCCAGCAGGCCATGCGCATGTTCTCGCCGTTCGGCGCGGTGGCGAGCGGCGCCGCGGCAGAGGAGGCCAGCGAGCCAACGGAAGAGACGACGCAGCCGGCCGAGGCCGCGGGCGAGAGCAAGCCGAAGGCCAACCTCAGCGAGGACCTCGATCAGCTGCAGCGACAGCTCGGCGAGATGCAGGCCCAGCTCGAGCGCCTGTCGCGCGCCAACATCTGATACCAGCGAGCGCGGTCTATGACCCATGAGCCCATTCCCGCAATCCGATTGACCGGATGCGCCATGTCTGGTCGATGAGCCTGTACCAGCTCTCGCAGCAGTGGGCGACGATGTCGTCGTAGTTCAGGAACA
>Ga0209255_1000342_pt1 | contig 10749 bp, 6 predicted proteins | sample WorMetvaBAHAMAS2_FD_187394 | JGI IMG/M metagenome (GOLD analysis project Ga0209255, IMG submission 187394) | Marine gutless worms symbiont microbial communities from Max Planck institute for Marine Microbiology, Germany - Olavius vacuus... | ecosystem: Host-associated > Annelida > Digestive...
ACTCACAGGGCCTGCATGGGGTGAGTATATAGTGACAGATGTTACAAAACACACTACGGACTGCTGACTGCAGAAACACTGTTTTTCCATTGGGGTTCAATGGACGTTGTTTGACCCTCATTTTTTCCATGCACAAATTAAATTTTACTGACAATCTGTTTAGAACGAGAAGCAGTAAATCTAAGTTCAAGTGCACTCTGGCATTCAAATTTGCCCTATATAGACACCAGAATCATTTGGCAGATGGGGCTTTGCCCCAGGCTGGCAGGTTCACATCACCCCAGACCATCTCCATTTTAAGGGAACGCCACTTCTTGGTCTGAAGATGTAGGTCACTCTGTGGTCAGATGAAGAAGAAGAAAGGATGGAAAGATGGATAAGAGTTTGATGTTACTTTCTTCCATGGTCTGTGATGGAAATACAACCACAAACCGCCAGCAAATAATAATTGCCTCAACTGGACAATTTGCTGCAGGCATCATAGGCTCAGCCAGATCAATCAGTGACCGCCTACAGAAAAAAAACTGGAACCTGGTGGAGCAGGAGTTTGGTTTTTACTGTGCTGCATGGAATGCAGATGCAGTCTAGCGATGAGAATTCTGTCCGTCCGTCCGTCTGCCTGTCAACTGCGTGCATTGTGACAAAATGGAAGAAAGATCTGTCCAGATTTTTATACCATACGAAAGATCATTTGGCCCAGTTTTCTGAGAAGAATGGTTGGTGGTGGCGACCCCTCTACCCGTGATAGCTGAGCTACTTGTTTTTACAGATCTGATACCCATCCCAACGTCCAAACAAAGCAAGGACAGTAAGAAATATATTAACATATTATTATTATATAAACGCAGCACACACACAAACGTTTTGTTCAGCATACATACTGATATTTGCATTTTTGAAATTCATACAATATAACAAATATGTACATATCTTCATAAGGCAGGCTGACACACAACTTAAAATTCAACAACACGGTTAGTTACACACATTGCAAAAGCTCTATCACCATAGCAGACGGGAAGCCTTCGGCATTCTAATTTACATTGGTCTGGGGCGACTATGTGACCGGGTTAGACTGGTTAGATTAGAAACAATGACCCAACTTGTAGAGTAAAACTGCTACATGGGGACATTCAAACAGTGCTGCAAAAGTTGTAGAGAAATTAAAAAACCTAAATTATGTGACAAAACTTTGTTCAGTCACAAAAAATGTATACTGCTCCAATGCAGTTTTCCCGATATTATTACGACATGACAGAGTGGACACTAAAGCATTTGAAGCAGCGAAAGAAATCAGCCTACATATCTAAACTGTTTAACTCTGGCACGAAGCTGCACTGTTCAGAGTAACTGAGGTCTAAGACTGAAGACTGGTCTTAAGTTCGATTTGAAACCCAGTTTTCGCAGAAGCCACCGGTTTTAGGCCAGATTCAATACCAAACTTTATTTTTTCACTGATTAGGTCTGAAATCAAAGTTTGGTCTAAGTCTCAGCGAAAAGTAAGTCATCTGTTGTTACAGCTCTTTGTTATAGATCTTTTTTTTAATTTTTGTCAGCATACACTAACATTTTCTGGGACACTGGTCATTTGTACGTGGCAACACAGACTTAAACTTCATATTATGCATACAGATATTTCCTGAAGAAACATCAGATTACAGCAGGATAAATTATCAGTAGATAACCTAAACAGCCTGAAGAAAGAAATTTAATGGATGCCGGCGGCAATTACAACGGTTACGCACACACCACAGCGGAAAGACATCCATTAATATCATGTGTTAAACAACCAGATCACAAAATAAATATGTCACAAGTTTTTGTGACAAAAGGACGGCAGCAGGCAGACATGCAACCATGCCTGGTTTTTAACCCGGGAGCACTGCACCATAAGCAGTGTGGAAAGGGACGAGAGAGAGGGGTGCAAAAAGGGTCTTGTAATAAACTTACAGTCAACTTACAGGGAGAGTTTTTTCTAATCGAATTACTACCGTCCCTGTGGAACAGTCTTCCGGCTACTCTATGGAGACCGGAGATGACACTGCACACTTTCAAGCGACAACTCAAGGCCTATCTGTTCCACATCTGATGTGTTGACAAACAAAATGAACATCCACCACCGCCCGGAGCTGTTGCAGCGAGTTTTTGTAATTCTGGCACTGGTTACAAAACTGCCGACTTACTTATTACGCAACCAGGGACAAAAAAGTAAAGTTCTTTTTAAAAAAACTCTTGAACACAACTAGGGTAGACTAGCCTCGTACACTCGGCAGTTACATAGAATATCTGTCAATCACAGCCCTAACCCTAACCCTAGCCTTACTAACCCTAATCCTTACATAAGTCTGCTGAGCATACAAGGCTACTTTTCCCACAAGTAGCAGTTAACTATGATTAGCACTGTCAAGTGGCTCGGCACAGATAACAGTCAATAGTGGACATTCAGTTTAGATAGAGGTATGAGGATCTCACACATCAGGTAAAGGGACATAGGAACCAAGGAAAGGTTAAAAAACTGCTCCAGTGATGGCTAAATTTAACCAGCTGTACATGTCAGTTCTAAACATCGGAGCTAAAAACAGCTAAATCTTTTCACGGTATATAAGTGACGACAAATCCACGACCGAAATTCTCGCAAACAAAAGGCAATATTGTTTAGAACGTAAGGATAACTGACGTTAAAATTCTAACTGTACACGAAAACTAATGAAAATTCTCCACAAATCGAACATCAATATATTACAATTATAAGTAAAACACAAACAATGCAAGATGACACCGACATTCTTGTAAACTCGAGGCAAACTTCGGCAAAGCTGCCGTCAAAAAATGTACATCACCAAAACTACAAATATCATGCACTGCATCTACATTTAGAACGACTAAAATGTGCACATTTGGTAGACTTTTATCTTGCATCCATTCACGCAACCAGAACAAGCTCATGAGCATAGTAACAGTGACACATTCTACAAGTAATATTCATGGAAACAGTTTGCGGATGGTATGCAATATCTGTAAATGTAACAGTGCCTTGCATCTCTATAAATAAGGACATGGCAATGCTGCAATGGATGCGTTTAATAATAACAATAATAATAAATAATAGATAATAATAATAATAATACTAATAATAGTAGTAGTAGCAATAGTGATTATACTAATGCGTCCATTTCTATAGTGCAAAATAATTTATCGTCAGACGCACTCATGGCAGTTCAAACAAGCAAGTTTTTAGCCTCTCAGCGACAGTCTGAAAAGACACTGATGCACAGCAAAGGGTTTCACACAGCAGCTCCATCGACTGCAAAGTTACATGTATGTGCTCTTTTAACAATAATAAAATAATAAACAACGCTACTAGCAATAATAGCACACAATAGGCACACTGATGCTGAATTGAAACTGTGGTGACAAGGCATCATTCATAAACATCACATATTAACATAATATATGCGGTAATTCATTCACGTTAGTAACACACTGGTCATAAACACAGAGACACGGCTTAACGGAACAGCAACATCGGTGGGCAGCATTAGGTCAACTGTGAAAATGTACCGAATAATTGATTCGAATTCGGCATTATCCAGGATTAGCCCCCGGGTAAGGGTTCGGGTTAGTGTTGGTATAGTGTATAGAATAGCCACCGGGGGCTATTCCTGGATAAGGCCTCGAATTCGTCCAAATAACGCACTTATTCAAATGTTTGTAATCAAACGCAAATCTGAATGACTAAAATTTGAATAATGTGAAGCATGCTGATATTCTCACACACCATATAAACATGCAACAGCTCAGCACAATAAGAGCATCAGTGACAGACAACAATTGTGTGATACACTGCAGGCAGTTCATATTTCTACTTTTCTCGAGTTTAGAATTACATTATTCACTATAACAAGAACATCGGAACAGTCTCCAAATCGTTTTCATTGCTGGCAGTGGAGTTAACAGTGGTTTTAGACTTTTGATTTAAGTTTTCAAATGGTTGTCATTATTTGAACTGGAATTCGGCTGTTTGAAAAAGTCACATACTTGCATTCCAGTGAATACTAAAAATCACAATTCGGTACATCTCTAATTAGCAGCACTTTCAACACAAACAGCGGCAGGAATAGTGTAATAAGACTTCATCAGTTAACTACACCAGACACTACCAGTGCTGGGCAAATCCCAAATCAAATCTGTCAAATCTCAAATCATTCAGTAAATAACCAAATATCAAATCCCATTTTTTCTTCAAACGTCAAATCTTCTACCAACAAATCTCAAATCTTTAATTTTTTTAATTAAACTTGACACATATTGTTTACTGATTTTTCACAGCATCAAGAACGACATGACACATGTACAGTAGATCAGTGATCACAGTCAGTCAGTCACTCACAGCTGAACTGCATGCGAAGCACCAGTGCTGCCACAGTGCGTCCAGTTAGCCGAGCTCTCCATCCCCACATGATGCGATTTCCTGCAATTTAACCGTTTTTCAAATCGAATAGCAAAATACTGAAAATCAAATCACTAAACGAATCGCAGCGTTTCAAATAAAATCTTGACGTCTCAAATCATCGATTTAAATCCCAATCGTAACTGATATTTTGCCCATCACTGTACACTACAACGCATAACTATTACGTAAACGCTAAGAATATTGCTCGGGCGCACACGACTGACACGAGGAGTCATGATGTGTCACGGTCAGTTAATCCGGAACAGAGATGTCTCCAACAAACAGATTCATTTGGTTTGAACTCAGTATTGCTAAATAAATTCATATTACACAACCAAAATAAACCTAGAAACCTTCGACATTTCGACCTCTTTCAGAGGCCTTCGTCGGAATAAGATGGTACTCAATTCTTCTGGATCAGGACACGATGACCGTTGATTACCAGCTTCTTCTGATAAAGGCTTCTGAAACAGGTCAAAACGTCAATGGTTTCTGGCTTTCTTTTGGTTGTGTAATATGAATTTATTTAGCAACAGAGATGTTTTCCGTTCCATTCAGTGGGATGAAGGAAAAGAATTTGGCATCTTTCGGAAAACTGCTAGAAATAGGATCGACAAATTTTGTCCGTTTCTACTCTCAGTTTCCGTAAGTGGCCGTACTTCTGGAGTCACTCCAGGTTCGGCTGCATTGGCTACAATGTTCCTTCAAGGCCTGCTGCAGCAGATTTTTCACCTCTAATTAAAATGGTATAATAATAATAATAATAATAACAACAGCATTTGTATAGCGCCATAAAGTCCGAAGATACAGAGGCGCATTAGGGGCTTCGCAATTATGCGCTATACAAATCTACTATTGACACTGACACAAACTTGTAAATCGCTGAACTGGAAGATGAAGAAATACTTTAAAAAGTAGACCGAGCTGACAGCCGTTCACACAGAAATTATTAGTTGCCTGCATTCAATCATTGAACACATATAATACAACATCTGACGCTTTGTACATAGGCATGGCATTAAATTGATTGAGCAAGGTTTAACGTCCACCAAACACATTATAGGTCATATCGGGGACGATTTTTACAGGTCACCTCACAGGTCTCCAAGAAAGCCACTAAAAACTGCGACAGAAATATTAACATTTTACACGGCATTGTAATACATTTGAAGATTGCTGTAGAAAAAGGTAACTTTTTTTACGTGGCCAGCTAAAACATCAGTGGTGACACATACACACAGAAACACATACAGTAGAGGCACTAGACATGAAAAGCAGAGACAAAGATGCCACATATTACTATTAAATTGCATAATACAAATATAATCACAGTGCAATCACACACTTGCATAATGCTGTATTTAAAAAGGACCCGTGCAGCAAAGGCAGAATATGTTTGTAATACAAGGATTAATATCTAGATATATATATATATACAAAATTAACATAACCACCACAAGCACCAAATACAATCAAAAACTACTATTCAGTTAATCACGAAGTATGATATACAAATTACTAACAAATGTATGTAAAGTCACTAAATTGAAACAGCAAGTAGAGGTTAACTGTGACAGCTAAAATTATCCGACCGGTTAGACACTTCAAAATGTTCAGACATACGTACTCACAAGTCCTCAATTGGAGTAAATACAACTCGAACATTAGACGGATGTTTGCCTTCTTGGTTTGACGACAATTTGGACGAATTCTTTGCTAAGCTGAGTTCATCTGAATCGGTTTCGTCGGCGTCATTCGATGACGCTTTCGTCGGAGTTTCGTGAGGTGATGGAATTTTGCTGGGTAACGGCGCCGGAGGTTTATTCTCATCAATGGTCGACGTCGGTTTATCCTTCTGAAGCGACACTCCATTAAGTCTTTCATCTACTTCATTCTTTGGCGCCTCTGTTTCATGTGACTGAGGGACAGTGGTGGACGTTTTGCTCGCCGATGAATCTGTCTCGATGTTCTGAGACCCCCAAGCGGCACGCGGAAAACTTCCACTCTCCGCCAGATCCCCGCTACTCGGCGATTCTTTCACATACTCCTTCACCTCATCCTCCTCATCGTTTTCTACCAGGGCCTCGTTTGTCTCGCCTGCATTTGCAACTGCCGAGCGATAAGAATTAGAAGCCAGTGGAGAACTGCGGAGGGGCGCCAACGGAGCCTTGGGGGCAATGCCACGACGCTGGATATTATTGTTCTGATTCGCCGGCTTTACGGTAATAATCATGTTAGCACTGTTGGCGACCATCATATCCGTAACCTGATCCAGAGTCTTTCCGGCGACTTCAATCCCATTAACTTCCATTACCTCGTCGTTGACCGCAAGCAGTCCGGTGCTCTCCGCAATTCCGCCAGGAACCAGACGTGAGATGAAGATCGCGGGAACTTTCTCGACGCCATTCGGAGTAACGCGGATGCTGGTTCCGTCGCGGATGTAGAATCCAAGTGGTTTGTTGGCGTCGACTCCGGACTTCATCAGGCGAACGCGACGCTGTGTGGCTGGAACCACGTCTACATCGATGATGGCAGACACACGACGGAAGTCCTCGGGGAGAGATATGGTAACCTGCGGCGATCGGACATCATTCACGGATGTCGGCACAAACTTGGAGAGCATGTTGCGACGTCGCTGCACCGTGCCGTAACCACTAACTTCCAATGTACTCTGACCTACCAACCAAATAGTAACCATACTATTATTACAGTATCATTGAATATTAACTATCAATGCTATCAGTTAAAACTTAACCAGCACTAACGAAAAGACTGGATGCTGCCACCACAGACAGCCCAAAAGCATATTTAGGGTCTGCTAGACAAAAATAGTAACAAATGACGAAAACACAGCAAGAACTGCATCACAATATATGTCCAGAACATAGTCAGAAATAACAGACTTCAACAGACTGCACTTGCTTGATTATGTGACACAGAAGAGGATTAGATCGCAAAAAGACAAACCGGAAGGCACAGCCATCTTGAAAGACCTAAAAAAGATTGAGAAAAGGCAGGTGGTGTGGTCCTCAGCACAGGGTTCATAAAAAAATCAACACAATGTGTCTGATTGCTAAAAACTAAGTTTTGATCTCCGTACTACTATCCTAACTTATGGTGCATTTTTTCTCATCAAAATGATTTAATGGAGATCACTGAGAATAAATTCTTATCATTCTATGTACATCGGATGTTATAATTCAAATGTGCTTCCTTTCACTCTGTCAACAAAGTCGAAGCTCTAAAAAACGAACCAGGAAAAGCACCACTGTTGACCACCCGCGAAGTGGCACGGTTATAATTTTGGTCGATTCTGTCTGTCTGCCTGTCACATGATAACTTTTGAAAGAGTTGACGTAGGCAGTTCACATATGCACACCCAATCCATCTCCAGAGAGTACAGGTCATCAGGTCAAGGTCAAGGTCACAAGTGCAAAAAGGGTTGACAACCGTTCAGTATTCTCGCAACGGAAACCTGCATGCTGGCACAAATCCGGATCCCTACAGTGTGAAAATTCCATCGCCAATAACACATAGAGCGATGAAGTGTGCGTGCAGCGTAGCATTTTTGGCTACGGCCGATCGAATGGCGTGACCGCCATCTTCGTTACATGATGGGAAGTAACTACCGGTAACTAAATGCACGCATTCGCGGGTGGTCATGCCTTAGATAAGATTATAATATAAGCGAAGTATGCTCGACCAAACGCTTTATTTTGCTTTTATAATCATAATTATAATACAAAATTAACAATAAGTGAACAGAATTTACAAATAAAAACTTACTACAATAAAATTTATGAAGACAAAGTCATATATTAGGATTAAAAAAATTAAAAGACAATAACAGAGTTACTATACATAGAATGCACACATGCATTAATAAAAGCACATGTTTCAAAATAATTCAATCACAAAATGTTGCAAACATACCTTTCTGCTGGATATTCAGACGGAGAACTGGCTGGGCGGACGACAATGCGACAGCAAAGTTTTCATCATTGTTGATAGGCAACAGATCACCATCGTGGTCGGTGTACGTGATGATAAAAGGCACTGACTGAAGGCAGTGGATATCTTCCACTACACGATAGAATTCATCAAACCTCATTGTCTTCTGACGACTAACGGAGAATCGACGAAACTCTGCATCAAACTACACAAAAACAACATTTAAAGTAACTTCTGGGTGTCCCAACTGCTGGTATTTATAAATGTACACTCTGTACACTGTACAGGCTAAAGTACTTCTGTACCAGTACTACTTCAGGGGCCCGATTTTCGAAACTTCATAAGACTTTTCCTAAGTTCGTCATAAGATTTTCAGAAGTCTTTTGTAAGTCAGAGAGATATGACTTCCTAAGATTTTCTTAGGAAAATGGTAAGTCATTTTTCGAAAGCATTCGTAGGAAATCGTCACTCTAGTTATTAGTTATTTTTTGGCTCAAAGTATTCAACCAATAACAGCCTCTGACAGAGGGTTTCCCGAATGACATCACTTGCCACGGATTTCAAGTTTTCGTAAGATACCTGTAATGTCGTCATAAGTTTTTCGTAAGTTTTGCATAACTTCATCCTAAGTTCGCCATATGGCGCTGGTGTGTGGTTTATACCAACCCGTGTAGTAGGCGAAGTGTCCAGTTACTTGTACTTGTACTTGTAGATGTCGGGCGAAGAGTTCACTGTGAACTTTTGTTGCCCCACTCACGGTCCAGATGATTCTTGAAGGTATTCACCGTACTTGCAGTGACCACACTGTCAGGTAGCTCGTTCCAGTGATGTACGACTCTTTATAAGGACCGTGGTGCTTATTGTTAGAAGTAACGGTTAAGGGCAGGGTTAGGGTCAGTAGGGTAAGCGGGATTGGGGGTTAGAGTAGACCCCCACGCCACTAAATACTCAGTCTTTGGTGACAACATGAGTGAAGTATTTCTTCACAAGATCTTATTAATCTCAATCAAGCAAAAAGGTGTCAGATCAAATGTTTGACAATATTTTGCAAGAACAGGGTGGTATATGAGCTCTTTTCCCCTCACACAGTCAAGAAAGTTTTACGAACGTTTTCAAGCTTACGTCAAAGTTTACGACCCACCTTACTCTTCACTTCAACAAGTCCGCTATCGATTCTCGCAGACAACTTCGCTTTAGACCGTGACATTTCGACGATTACTGCCACTTCACTATTTGTTATCAAACATCCACGACTCGAACAGAGTTGAAAACTATGAGATTGATTAGCTTTTTTATCACCAAAACACAAAACATAAAAAACTAACAACAGGTCTGCCTAAACATCATGACTCATGACTTCTGAAACTGGGTCATGAAATTTAGGGGGAATCGTACAACGGTACCGTACAATCATACCATTCGTACGTACCAGTACATGTGAGCGGAGCGTGAGCAGAAAACAGTAGAGCGAACCGAAAATCGGGTGGAGCGGTGAGTGGGCGTAGGAAGAAAACGATCGAGCGGAAGCGGAAACTGCGGAGCCAGAGGTCACGCGGAGCGAGAACGGAGTGATGAGCCATATGGCTCATCACTCCGTTCTCGCTCTGCGTCACCGTCACGTGTTATAGGCCTAGGTGTTAATTAACAGACAGACAACGTGCGGCAGACCAGAAAACATAAGTCTCTCGCTGCCTACAGTGTGAGTCAAAAAAGTAGCCCCCTAAAACTTTTTGCAATATTTTCACTTAGACTAAGTATATTTCCGTGAAATTTTGCAAATTTATTGCCAGTATATATCCACACATAATTACCAGTTTTGGTCGATTTAACTTAATATTTAACAAAATGGCGTTAATTTTCCTAGGAGTACTTACCGTTTTTACCGTTTCAAGTTACGAGTTTCATCAAGTCAGACTGCCTCGACTTCATCGCTAATGATGAGTGGCCCCAATTCACCCAACCTCAATCCACTGGATTATCAGTTTTGGGGGGAAATGCTGGAGTCTTTATAAAAGCTGCAACAGAAGCCAAAACCAGTTCCGGAGTTTTAAAATGCACTTTAATTAATTTGGTCAACGTTACCGGAGAAAGCCACTGACAACTCCGTGAAAGACTACCATAAGCGACTGCAGATATGTGTGTCAGCCAGCGGTTGACATTTGAGCATTTAATGTCATAATTCATTTAGCAGATACTAACTGTCATATCTAATTAAATATCATTTGATTTGACTTGTTTTTAGCGAAAAATTCATGAATTTCGTAATAAACGAAATTGAACTGTTAAAATTTGAGGGGTCTTACTAGTAAAAATGATACAATTTATACAAATATTCAGATAAATAG
>Ga0209255_1000343_pt1 | contig 10748 bp, 6 predicted proteins | sample WorMetvaBAHAMAS2_FD_187394 | JGI IMG/M metagenome (GOLD analysis project Ga0209255, IMG submission 187394) | Marine gutless worms symbiont microbial communities from Max Planck institute for Marine Microbiology, Germany - Olavius vacuus... | ecosystem: Host-associated > Annelida > Digestive...
CGTGCACGTACTACAAAATACAATAGACTCGTGCATAAATTCCGCCACAGATCGACGCGGTTATGTGTTGGAACGCATGTGTTTACCAAATTCAGTGAAATAACGCAATATAAGGCCATTACTTCGTTCAAGGTCATTCAAGGTCGCCGATTTTGGTACCAATCGAAAGCTCATATACGACTTCCTATTACTGAGTAATAGTAACTTACCTCCTATCTTGCACCGTTTCCAAGTTATGGTCCAATTTTTGCTGGCGAGAGGGGAGTGCCTCAGTTTAACACTCTCGCTAGGGGTGATCCCCTACAAATATCGCCGTAAGTGATATATCACTAAAAACTTGATTCTTTGGACTACATTTCCGCTGCAGAAAGTATCAGTGTATCTCCAACCATTTTTACGTAATCCGACCGGAAAGCTACCGAATTCGGTGAAATTACGCAGCGTTTAGCGCTATTATGCCATTCAAGGTCATCCAAGGTCACCGAATCTGGTACCAATCGAAAGCTCATATGCGACTCTCTATTAGTCATTAATAGTAACTTACCTCCTATCTTGCACCATTTCCGAGATATAGATATAGATATATTTGGCTTCTCCTCTTCGGTTTAACACCCCAAACGGAGGGGTTCCCCTGGGACGATCTCCGTAAAATTTTACCTGGATGTCGTCAGGTCACCAACGTATTAAATGGCACAGAAATATTGACAAAAATTTCAATCGGCTGAGTAGGGTGCACGAACGTTACAGACAGACAGACGACAGATAGACGGACGGACGACGACATATAGCGAACATGAACATGAGTTCACGTTCGCTAAAAATAGAATCTCCCTGGCTGGCTGCATTGCATTTGCATTTTCAGTAGACTTGCTATTGATGTGCATGCTAATTTGATAAATATGGACTGGAAACATCATTTGTGACTATTTGTGTATTGTGGATAGCACTAGCAGAGTATTGTGTGTGCAGAGGACTGGACAACGTGTGAGGTCTGTCGTACTAAGAGACCTCCGCTGTCGCATCACTGTCGACGTTGCGGCCAGTGTGTAAGACGCATGGACCATCATTGTCCGTGGTACGTTTGATATGACTCATTGACACATCTCCCACGTAAGGTGGCAATTGTGATGCATTGCAACTTGAGGCCCTGCGACTTGGTGCCAGTAGTTTTCCACATCAGTTACGAGCCCCAGTGCACCATCGTACTAAACTTCAGCAAATTCATGTAATCCATGGCTGAATATAGGGCTTTGTGATGCGCTCGTCCCAGGCTGACACTGCAGCCAATGGCAGCCTGCACATAGCGGTCACCTCTTTCCAGTCAACGGCGTCATACACAACAACTGAATTGTTTAGTGCACCAAAATCTTGCTACTGAAAAGCCAGGAAAATGCCAATAATATTTCTAGTTCTAATTTTGGTGATAATTTTAGTTCTAATGTTGGATTTCACTGGAAGTGCTGTTTCACAATTTCACAGCTTTCGAGGACCCATAGTGCTCCAGCATATCAATATTCAGCACAGTCGTATAAAGATGGCTGAGTTATTGATGATTTAGCAAATTTTTGCTGTCATTTCAAAAAAAATACTGAGCCACACTAACTCGGTGGGGCTTGGACCGGATGTGGTCTGATGCCGATAGGTTGTTGCTGCATGTAATGCTGAGGATCTTGAGCTTTCCCAGGTGATGTCGGGGAATGGTGGCAGCAGAGTTTTTAACTTTCTTCGCCTGCTGTTGCCGAAGAGGATTTCCTTAGACTTTGATTTGTTAGGTCTTAAGTTATTCTGTGCCGCCCTTGCTACAGTATTGTTGATCTCAGCGGCCCTAGTACTGACTTTGGCGGCAGGGATGACTAGGTTCCTGTCGTCAGCAGATTTAATGAATGTGTTGTCGGTATTGAGTGGTCTGATCGCCTGTTGTGACAGAATAAGCGGCTGGTCCAACACCCGAGCCCTTCCGTTGAACACGGTATGGCGCGAGTGGCTGCCAAAGAAATCTACCAGCCAGTAGTAGATTGGCATCGGCAGGTTGAGAGCAGCTAACTTGGACAGCAGAGTGGCGTGTCAGACAGTGTCAGTGTTTTGAAAAAATCGAAGGAGGTGACAACGACAAATGGGTTGGATTGCAGAGTGATGGTTTTGGTCGTCGTCTGTTTTCGAGTCGGAGCGACGTAGAGCGGATCGGTCGAGATGGTGGCGTAATGCTCCTCAGTCAGTGTCTCTGTGGTGATTCAATCGGCATCAGCTTAGTCTGTTGACGTCCGGTCAGCTGTCGCACCGCCGCCCACATGCATCTAGCATCTGTCTTGTCGTCGTGTTGGCGCGGTTGTGGCCAACATTGGCGCTGGATGGCTTGACCAGTGCGGACATTCAGTGCACCAGCTTTCTGGACTGGACCTGCACGCACTAGTTTGAAGCATCGACTTGAAGCATGACTTGATGTATGGAGTGATGTAAGATGGGTCTCTGCTGGTTTGAGTGATGACATGTACTGGATAATACTTATCGAGTAGTATCGTAGTCTCTTTGTAAGACGTGAGGCACACACACAGGCTTTCCGACATGCGTCGGGGATGCAGGGACTAATGGTGATGTATAGGTTGCTGTGAACATTTGGTCTGAATTAAGAGAAATGGCCGACATGGAAAGAATGCTGTTAATTTGTGTGTACTGTATTGTGAGTCAGACTGGAATGTAATCTTGCCGAGTAATGTTGCTTGTGTGTGTGTCACGTCAAAGAGACTACAACATACTGACATTGTAAGAATGACAAGCATTGAACTGTGAATACTGAACAGAGGACTTTGAAAATGTGTCATTTATTTGTACTTGTTACAAAAATAAGACCTTCAGAAAACATTCATTATCTTCTTTGATTATGATGTGCATCGCTGTACCAGTTAATCAAAGCTACAGATGTGGTTGATCAAGCAATGTGTGCATCTCTTTTAATATCATGAACACATTAACAGCCCACAACAGACCTCTACGTATTCTGTCATTGGCAAGTCTTGTAGCATTTGGCAAAGACAGTCCAAGAACTACAGTCATTTAAGATGTTGTCCAGCCATCTCTGTAATCTGTTTAACAGTGTTATTGTCAGTGATGATCAGTATCTTGCTGATGTCAACATTGCAGCTTTTATTTCCCTGTAAGACCAGACCAAGAACTTTTAGTGGAACGCCCACAGTTTTCATTTACACTCTTATATCAATGTCTGTGTTTCTGTGTGTGTAAGTTAGGGTTGCCACCCGTCCCGATTTTCAGCCCATCTGTCCCACGTCCCGGCACGACCCTTGTCGGGACGTCTATGTCCTGATTTTCTGGAGTAAGAAGTTGATCGTTCGCCTGAATGACTCCGGTATAATTGACAGATCTAGCAAAAGTACTAAAATATCTGTATGGAAACGTTTTTTTTGCGCAGCTTTTTTTGTCCGTGCAGTGGCGTACACTGCACTGCAGCGGTGCAGCCCGTAGCGCGTCTGTTAAACTCTGTCTTCGCTTATTTTCTCAGACTAGTTTATAAAACAATCACTTTTCTGCTGGGGCTTCACCCCGGACACCACTGGGAGAGATCACGATGCTCCTCCAGACAACCAAGTCGCTTGAGGAGCTTCATAGACGATAAGACGATATCGTTTGTCCATTAACAGTGTCTTCTGACAGAAGGTTTACAACAAACGTTTCAACGACAGGCATTCTGTGACGCTTGGAAAGCACTGAAATCTGTTTTTGGCCGGGGCTCCGCCCCGGATCCCGCTGAGGGAGCTCACGACGCTCCCAAACCCTTTAGTCGTCTGAGGAGGGAACCCCCTCCCCATTCCCCCACGCCTTCGGCGTCTTGGCTCGATGCCTTTTGCGCCTCGAACCCCTTTCCGCCCATGCGTCCCGATATCCTAAGTTAAAAAGGTGGCAACCCTAGTGTAAGTCACAGTCAATTGTACCATTGCTTCATAACCTTGGTTTCTCCACCGATGTATTTTGCCTTCCACATTTTCCGAGTGTTTAAAGTGATTGTTAGACTCACTTTTCTCAAAATGTCTTCAAATTGCCAAATTGTCAAATTGTGTTGTATTCTTGAGCATCTTTACCAATATATTTTACGTAAACCAAACAAGCTGCTGGTATCACATCAGCTCTGTAAGTGGTTACCATGCACGTGGTGTTTCAGTGATCTTTTATGATTGTCGTAGGAAGTGTTGTCAAGTAACGAAGTAGATCTACTTCGTTACTCTACTTAAGTAGATTTTTTTGGTATCTACTTTCTAAGAAGTAGATTTTTACAAACTTTCTACTTGTAACAAAGTAACGTTTTCCTGCAAGTATCTACTTTATACTACGTTACTTTTCTCGAAAACATGTTGTCATCAAAGTAGAAATCAGTGTGTTATAAATTCTTTGCAGATTTGTGGATGCTTTTTATACAGAGCGAGTGTCAGCTGCTTTCTAGAGAGTAGAAAATTTTTACACTACTTCTACTTTCGAAAAAGTAGAAGTAGTGTTTAGCGCAGTAGTTAGTTGGACCAATCATTTGTTTACTGTGACAATGGCAAATGCATAGAGAAATGCCGATTTATCGTGAGCAGTTTTTCAGCCCTTATGGAGAGGGTGCCGATTTACCGCTAGAATCAGATTCAAAAATTTAATTTTTAGTCCTGCATAAGTGTAACATTTGAATCTGCTTGCTACTTCTACTTACTCAAGTACATGTTTTGGAACTACTTTCTACTTTATAGAGAGTAGAACATTTTCACACTACTTCTACTTTCGAAAAAGTAGAATTTTTGGCATGTACTTTTACTTTCTTGAAAGAATTAGTTAACTATGGGCCTGTTGTATGAATGTCAAAATTTGCCTCTTAATACCACTTATCCCCAAATAGCTCTTAACACCTCACTCAAGGTAATTTTTTTTGTGTGAAAATAAGTGGATATTTAAGCATTGGTAAAAACTGGTAATTTGGTGCAACCATTGTTATTGGCTGATGATGCAGTAATATCGATATAAGTTTAGCAGATACTGCTAAGTTGTGTCGTAGTGCATCAACCTTACTTTGTTGTGAAAACTCTCTAGAACTGTTGACACACAGAAGAATGCAGTAATAAATCTGCAGGTGAGTGGCACGTAATTTTGAGTACGTGCAGTGGTGAACATTTCACACAATGGTGTTTTGGTTAAATAGTAAATATGTGATTAGTTAAGTATTACGTATTGTATGAGTGATGTTCATGTGGCCGTCCTAAATAATTACCATAAATTACGGTAAATTTGCTGAGGTGAGAAATGCTAGTTATAGATATTCTGCACTTTCTTTTGTAGCCATGAATTGTAGCAAGTTGCTGTGTGTGACTTGTGCTGTTTGTAGGATTAATAATTGTGTTGGAGAAGAAAATCAGTTTGCATTTCTGCTGCTGCTGTTCTATACATTTCTGCTGAGTCTCACAACTCTCGTTGTCGACTTTGTCTATTTTGTTTTGCTGGCAGACTGCATTACTTGCAATAAGGTAATTTTCTGTGCTTGTCTAGTTACTGTGAAATGCAGCTACATTTCATGACTCAATAGTCGCTGACAAAATCTTCACATTGTACATTTTGTAATTTCAGTTTCAAGCAAGTTTGGTTAAATCGTTTGCAGTACACATGCTATGCTCTATATAGAAAATTTATTACGTTAATATCTACAGTAACACCATGTGATGTTCTGCGTCAGTACCAGTTGTAATCAAAATCGGTGTTTCAGTTACCATAGTACATGTGCATATACATGTACCGACAGTAAGACACAAGTTTTTCATTTCATAATCACACATTTTGTTTATGTTTGTGGCATAAAATAGCTCTTTTTAGTTAGCCTGGTGTTGGGTTGTATTAGATATGTCAGTACAGTAACTAATGAATATTCACGATCCATTATTTTTGTGAAGGTGAAATTCACAAAATAAAGGGCATGTGCAAAATATGGGTTCTACAGTATAGACATCGCCAACAAAGCTAATCATGTTGCTTCTCTGGTCATAACTGGCTGATAGCCAGTTTTAGGTGTGCCCTGTGTGTTTAGTGTTGGCCTACCTGTCAAACGCTGGTTGTGGCCATCGACAGGAGATGGCGATGGGCGATATGGGCATGATAGCCGGTGGTGTATAATGACTATACTGTCGTGTACATGGGGCCTGCTTGCTGCTTGCCTGCCGGCCCGTACTGGACAGGTACAAATTATACAAGGTCCTGAACCAGATCCAGTATATTTTTGGCACAGCTTGAGCTCTAGCTCTGGATGTACTAATGGGACGGCACTGCTGTACCTTGCTGAGAGCATTCATCTACTGGCCAGTGTTGAATGTTGCTGTCTTCTCACTTCTTGCAACATGACAACATTCATTTTCACCGATTTAACAGTCTATCATGAGATCATGAGTCATCTGACATCTCTCTATTGTCATCTCAACATTGACATGCTTCACACATTTGTCGTTTTAACTGTGTATATTGCCCTGCAGTGTTTTTGCAAGAGCATCACTCTGATAGCTATAGCATAGACTGTTTTAGCATGTAATATTACACAAATTGTGTATCATCAAAATTAATATGTGCATCTTTAAATGTCAAATTGTGTATCTTTAAGAATCACTTCACTTCACATAGTCCGCTGGGGAGGGAATGAAATTTGGGCAGTTGATTCTAAGGAAAATCATTAAAATTGTTGCCACCAGATGTCAGATGTGAAGGCTAAAATGCACCAAAGTCTGTTTCGGCTGGGGCTCCATCCCAGACCCTGCCGGGGAAGCTTACATCGCTCCCCCAGATCCCCTAGCTGGAATAAAGGGGACCTACTTGTAAGGGAGGGGGAGAGAAAGGAAGACGAGGGACGGGGAGGGGAAGGAGGTAGAGAGGACCTCGTGTGTACCTTTAAATTTTCCTTAGAATAGCCTATGGGCTATAGTTAGTTTTAACAGTAAAATAATAATCTCGTCATTGTCGTTATGACATTACTGTGTGGAGGTGTTTTCATTTCATGTTGTTGCAGATAGCATATAGGGTAGACATAGTTTGTTATGCGGTATGTGTTTGTTGCACAGGATTTATTTGTCATACGACATCAGAATGCACTTGTGTATGTGACAGTGTTTCTTGCTTTGATGATGCTGTTGGCATCATTGGGACTTCTCTTCTCACAGCACATTAACATCATACACGTAAATCCATTGTCTTTTTATGCTGTCATTTATTCAGCTATTATTTAGCATTTCATGCAGTTTTAACTTCCAGTACTAACTGCATGCTTTTGTGTTTCTTTTGTGTACACAGGTCAGTTGTATATTGTCGTTAAATAGATTGTTAATAAAATGTCAGTTACTAGATCACTAAATGTCATTCATAGTTTTCACTAAGCTGAGGATAGATGAATTGAGTTTGTAAGTGAGTCAAGTGTGTGAATCAGTAGTTATTGGAATAATACTTTTTATGGGATTACCTACTGGACAGTCGTGGATATACACTGTGTCTAAAAAAACATCCCCAATGTTTTTAGCTATAAGTCGCGAAAGCATTTTCGGATTTTCATAATATTTGGCAGCAATATTACTGAGGAAGTCAGCAATCAAAAGATGTTATGTTTTTCCACCTCACCTAATTAATGCTCCTACATTACCTTGCGAAACTGAAAACATGGAAATTGTATCTTTTCCCGTAAATGTCTCATGTTGATTTGCCAATAGACACACGGGGTGTGCAGGTAAAACTGTGAGATCCCTTGAGAACGCGTGCCATACCTGAGCGCCTTAGAGGTGTGTTCACGACAAGGCGCTATACAAATCCACGTTTACCTTTACCTTACACAAGTCACATCGGAATTATCACCTAATCACTGTTAGACTACTTTTCCTTCATAAAACGATAGGATATGTGTACCAAACAAGACCAAGAGAGGGAACGAGACATTCAGCTATCTGTTTTGCACACACTTAGCTATCACCATATCTGCCGTGGTGTCAGGCCGCTTGGGCGCCATGTCAAGAATTGAAGTTTTTCTTCATCAAGCATGAATTGCACATCAGTGGATAGCATTATTGAGGTGTTCTACCATCTCAACGAAATGTTAATAGCTACCAAACACATTGCAGGTAATAATTTTGTCTTTTAGTAAGACAGTGCACTGGCACATCTCCTATGCAACATAGTCCAAACCTCTCAACTTCACTTTTTCTGACCTATGACCCCAACAGCCCAGATGTGATTGGTGAACACCACTAATTGTAAGATTTAGAGAGTCGTACAATGGCACGTGTATGAGTCGCAAGTCAACAAGTTTGAAGAAATCTAGCGGCGACTGCTTAAAACTGGCAAATCAGTGATGCAGCATTTTGAATGAAATTATGCTATTTCTGAACTACTACATTTTCTCAGGTAGTGCAGAAACACTAGTTAGGTGTGGTGGTAAACTATAGCAGCTACTGATTGCTTACTTTCTCGGTGACACATGTTCCAAACATTATGAAAATTTGACAATGCTTTCTCGAGTTACTGCTAAAAATGTGGAGGATTTTTTTGAGACACAGTGTATTTATAAAGATTCATGGGTTGCACTTTCTTCAGAGCATATTAGTAATGTTATCATTTACTATTTTGACTTATGACTGCTTGCTGTTTATGAGACATGTTCAATGTGGAGCAACACTTGCAAAGTGTGAAGTGTGACATTGTATGATGTGGACTAACAGGAGATGCCAACTGTGGAGTGGATGAAGATTCAGCGTGAAATGTTAATGGCTGGAGTTATGCCAACAGAAAGGTACGTCTCCTTCATCTTCTACCACTTAGTGTATTTTCAGCATAGAGTCAATATGAAGCTGATGGTTTGACACTGTGTGTAGCTAGAGTTATAATGAAGCAATGGTTTGATACTGTATATGGCTGTCTCATGGCTCATGTATGTGTCAGTATTGTGTATGTTGCAGGTCAAAGGAGTCGCGACCAGCGTGTGATGTCTATGAAGAAGTTTGTGGTACAAAGGCTCTGTGTATCTGGCCTTTTCCATGTCGTCGCCATGTGTCATACTCATCTGCCACCAGCTCTGTGTAATCTGCCTCAAGACCGTAACACATCACTGGATTAGTGAGATGTGAGATGTAAGACAGGATGAAACAAGCTACGTGGCTGATACCTTGTTATGGCATTGTCAGGTAGTGTGGAATGGGCCTTACATGCCTGTTTATTGGTTATACTTAGTTAAGAAACGCAGCATAACGATAAGTTGCAGAATGATGTTTACTTGTGCAATCATGTAACATAATGCGAAGGTGATTTATTTATGGCACTTTGGTGTATATTGTGTTTGGCTTGTTGCTGTCAGTATAGCAGTGTTATATCTGATATTTCATACTCACTGCTGATGTGTTTCATCGTACTCTGCCTGTTTCTATCTTACTGCTGTGTATGTATGCATTTAGTGAGTTGTTGGCAGTGCAATGCAGTGTAGCATATCATTTGCTTTCAGAATGTCTGTCTGTTTGTCTATATGTCCATTGTCCGTCCATCCATCACACTTATGGGTCACACCTAAACGGTTCAAGATATCAAAATACACTTCACACCTTATGATAGAGGATGTTTCTAGTTCCTTGAGGCCAAATTTCACGAACGTGAATTTTGTGGTTCACTCCGAACAAGTGAATCAAGGTCAGGCATCCCTCCTGTTTACAGTGAAAATAGGACCATCTATCATATCTCGGAAACTGATGTGAGGTAGGATGCAAGTTCCCACATAGCAAGTCGCATACGGGCTTGTGATTGGTATCAAAATCGGTGACTTTAATGGCCATTATTCTCCATTATTTCATTGACTTTGGTAGAATTGGGAGGCAGTTATGTCCCACTGGTTGAAGTTATACCCACACTGTCTGTAACAGAAATGTACCTCTAGGAATCTAGGTTTCAGCAATATATGATTTATGGTGATATTCTGAGAGATTACTGAGAAAGAAATTTGCTTCAAAGATGGGTACCCTCACTGAGCCCACTTGACAAGGGAAAATCTGACTTATGTAACGTTGTGTGGTTATCTTAGCAATAGCTGAGCATTTGTTGTTATATGTTATCTTGTATGTTGAATGCTATTGCAGTGATACAACATTATTGTCAAGAGATGTTTTATTTTATACACTGTGGGTCTTAAAACAGGGTTCCTACAGGTCAGGGAAAACTGGAAAAGGTCTGGGAATTTGAGTGGTCAGGGAAAATGCAAAAATGACTGGAAAGTCAGGGAAATTTTGGGAAAAATTTTACCTTTTTGTAGAGTTGTTGTAATGCTAATAAGAGTCGAGCTGGAGTCCAATCCACCATACTGTAGCAGTAGTATTATGGCTACTGTGCCTTACTGTTACATATTTATTGCAACAGTTTGACGACTTCATCCACACGTGTGCAAATGGTGAATTGGAAAACTTTTCTGTTGCCAGTGACTGCCTTGACACATTCCTTCGTAGCAGAATGGCAGCTAACTATCCTAAGGTATGGTCAGTTTGTGAGCTAGCGTTGCTCTTATCACATGGACAGGCCTCAGTAGAAAGGGGATTCTCGGTCAACAAGGAACTGGTCGTTGAAAACCAATCAGAACAAACTCTGTCAGCAAGGAGAATAATAAAGGATCACATCATCCATGTTAATGGTGTAACTAATGTTGAGATTACTCGCAACATGGTGTTGGCAGCTCGAAGTGCCAGAGCTAAGTATGCCAATTACTTGGCCCAACA
>Ga0209255_1000344_pt1 | contig 10748 bp, 13 predicted proteins | sample WorMetvaBAHAMAS2_FD_187394 | JGI IMG/M metagenome (GOLD analysis project Ga0209255, IMG submission 187394) | Marine gutless worms symbiont microbial communities from Max Planck institute for Marine Microbiology, Germany - Olavius vacuus... | ecosystem: Host-associated > Annelida > Digestive...
AAGACCGATCGTGGTAGCTTGCATGGCGGATCGCTCCCCTCATTCGTGGCCGCTGTGACAGCCACACACTATGGCGCATTGCGACGCAGGGAGCGGGGGCCATCCACCCCATCAGGATCTTTCGAACGATCGCCGGCATGGCGATAGTCGGTCTTGTGATCACCGCTGGTTCATCGGCCGCATGGGCGGATCCTTTTGAGCTCGTAGCCGAAACCGGCAAGAAGGACCGTGCTGTGATCCGGGTGGATGGGCCGAGGGAGACCGGCTACACCAAAGTGGTCAGCGGAACGACAAAATTGCATGTCAGCGTGCGCAGCGATCGCCCGAAGAGAACGGTGCGTGGTGGATTGTTTAGCGTCCGCGTCGGAGGTGGCTCCGCCGGCGGGCAGCTCACTGAGAGCTGGACGAAGTACGAGATTTCATTCCCCTACAAAGCACCGCTCGATTCCACAACGGATACTGCAAATGACCGTTTCGATCCTGTCGCATTTTGCAACGCCAAGCTTCGCAGAGCGAAGGGAGATCAACGCGCGCGCTTCTTGAAGAAAGGATCGCGCACCACCCTTCATGACGCTTACGCGCTCAAGGGTGAGGTCGTCTGGACTGTCAAAAAGGGTCAGTTCTCCGAGAACAAGACCAATGTTCGCCGCGCGACTGCGCCGGCAGCTATCCGTTGTATGCCCCTCGACCGCGCCCGCGCCCGCGCCCGCTCTGGAACGACGACGCAGAACACCGATGACGACAAAGCCCGGCGACAGGCGCGAGAGAGAAAGCCGCAGCGCACCGCACCGCCGGCAGTCCGAGAACTAACCCTCCGGATGGAACCCTCGAAGAACGTGCGCATTGCCGGACAGTCCTGCCCGACCAAGCTGCAGCTTTATGGCGGAGTCGCCGCCAGCCGCCCCTTCAAGGGTAAGGCCGCTTTCGTCGGCGCCGGCTAGCTTTCGCCGGTGCGAAAACTGTCGTTCGACAAGCCCGGAAACCGAACGGTCAAAGCCACCTATGATCTGAAGTGGAACAAGATCGGCGGGCTCGCGGCAGGTTCCGGCGGCGGCTCGTTGCGGAAGCAGAAAGTGACAATCAGGTTCAACGTGACCGACCAGTCGGGAGAGCTGCTGAAGAGCATCGAGCGGTCCGCGAAGGTCTCCTGCAAATCGACGACCAGTCTCAGCAACTAGCCGATCGGGATTGAGTGGCGTCGGGCGCGTGTTCGCGCGCACCCGCAACGGCGGCGGGTGAGGGCTCAGCCCTCGCCCATCATCCGGGCAAAGGCGCCTTCATGCGCCGCGCAGAGCTCGGCCAACGCGATGGCGCTGCCGCCGAGGACGATCTGGTCACCGCCGATCGTGCCCACCTGGACGACCTCGACCTTGGCGGCAAGCGCTCTCTCGACTAACTGCCGGACCGCCTCGGGCCGGCAGCCGAGCAGATAGCGGCCCTGGTCCTCGCCGAAAAACCAGCCGACGGCAGGCGCTGCCGCGGGCGCATCAAGCGCGACGCCGCAATCCGCGGCCAGCGCCATCTCCGCCGCCGCCACGGCGAGGCCGCCGTCCGAGAGGTCATGGGCGGCGGTGATCAGGCCGGCCGCCTTCGCCCCCCGCACGAAGTCGCCAGCCGCCGCCTCGGCGCCAAGATCGACCGCAGGCGCCTCGCCCTCGGCGCGGGCAAACAGCTCGGCCAGATAGGCCGATTGACCCAAATGCCCGGCCGACCGGCCGATCAGCATCAACACGTCGCCATCGCCAGGGGCCATCGGGATCAACTGGTCGAGGCTGGTCATAAGCCCCACCGCACCGATGGTCGGCGTCGGCAAGATCGCCTCGCCGCTGGTCTCGTTGTAGAGACTGACATTGCCCGAGACGATCGGCATGTCGAGCGCCGCGCAGGCCGCGCCGATGCCCTTGATGCAGCCGACGAACTGACCCATGATCGCCGGGCGCTCGGGATTGCCTAAATTGAGATTATCCGTCGTTGCCAGCGGCTTGGCGCCGGTTGCTGAGATATTTTTGTAAGCCTCGGCCACCGCCTGCTTGCCGCCCTCGAAGGGATCGGCCTTGCAGTAGCGCGGGGTGACGTCGGCGGTGAAGGCGAGCGCCTTCTCGGTGCCGTGCACCCGCACCACAGCGGCATCCGAGCCGGGGCGAACCACGGTGTCGGCCATCACCATGTGGTCGTATTGCTGCCAGACCCAGGCGCGCGAGCAGAGATTGGGCGAGCCCATCAGCCGCAGGAGCGCCTCGGCCGGGTCGAGCTCGGGCACCTCGCCCAAGGGCGCCGGCGCCGGCGGCTCGACATGCGGACGGTCGTATTCCGGCGCGGTGCCGGAGAGCGCCTTCAGCGGCAGGTCGGCCTTGACCTCGCCGCCGTGGCGGATCAGGAACCGGTCCTCGGCGATGGTGTGGCCGACGACGGCGAAGTCGAGGTCCCACTTGTCGAAAATCGCCTTGGCCTCGGCCTCCATTGAAGGCTTCAAGACCATCAGCATACGCTCCTGGGACTCGGAGAGCATCATCTCGTAGGCGCTCATCGCCTGCTCGCGCGCCGGCACCAGATCGAGGTCGAGCTCGATGCCGAGGCTGCCCTTGTCGCCCATCTCGACCGCCGAGCAGGTCAGCCCCGCGGCGCCCATGTCCTGGATCGAAATCACCGCGCCCGAGGCCATCAACTCGAGGCAGGCCTCCAGGAGCCGCTTCTCGGTGAAGGGGTCGCCGACCTGGACAGCGGGGCGCTTCTCCTCGGCGTCGTCGGAGAACTCGGCCGAGGCCATGGTGGCGCCGCCGACCCCGTCGCGCCCGGTCTTGGCGCCCAAGTAGACCACCGGCATGCCGACGCCCGAGGCGGCGGAGTAGAAGATCTTGTTGGTCTCGGCCAGCCCGGCGGCGAAGGCGTTGACCAGGCAGTTGCCGTTGTAGGAGGGGTCGAAGCGCACCTCACCGCCCACCGTGGGCACACCGAAGCAGTTGCCGTAGCCGCCGACGCCCTCGACCACGCCCTTGACCAGATGCGCGGTCTTCGGGTGCGCCGGCTCGCCGAAGCTCAAGCTGTTCATCGCCGCGATCGGCCGCGCGCCCATGGTGAATACGTCACGCAGGATCCCCCCCACCCCCGTCGCTGCGCCCTGGTAGGGCTCTATGTAAGAGGGGTGGTTGTGGCTCTCCATCTTGAACACCACCGCCTGGCCGTCGCCGATATCGACGATGCCGGCATTCTCGCCCGGGCCGCATATCACCTGCGGACCCGTTGTCGGCAGGGTGCGCAGCCACTTCTTCGAGGACTTGTAGGAGCAGTGCTCGTTCCACATCGCCGAGAAAATGCCGAGTTCAGTGAAGGTCGGGGTCCGGCCCAGGAGATCGAGGATGCGCTGGTACTCGTCCGGCTTCAGCCCGTGGCTGGCGGCCAGTTCCTGGTTGACATCCGGCTCTCTGGTCATGGGAGGTCCTCGGGAGGCATCGGGGGGAGGCATCGGGATTCCCGCCGGTTTTATCGGCTGGGCCGGGAAAATGGAAGCGCGGGCGACCGCGGCAGGGCGGCGCGGCTCAGCGCAGATCCTGCCACAGGGTGCGGATGTGCTCGGCGGTCACATCGGCGGCCTTGGCGCCCGCGTCGCCCGAAGAATGCAGGGTGTAGAAGGCGTTCACCTGGTTGCCGACGATTGGGCAGATGATCACTGCGTCGGTCATGCCGGGGCGCAGGCCCCAGCCATAGAACGACCAGCTTTGTGGATCAGACGGGTCGCCACTGGTGGAGAGGCCGCCATGTTCGGCAACGTAGGTCTCCAACACCTTGGCAGAGGTCTCCACGCAGGCGCGGCGCGACGGCATGGCGCCGAGATCGCCGACCTTGAAGGCATCGGCCGCCGCGGGGACGGAGAGCAGGGTCGCAAATGCCGCGGCGATCAGCAGGGATTTCATCGTCCCGCCCCGATCACGCCGTCTCCAGCGCGGCGCAGAGGCTCTCGAACAGCAGCGCCCCGTCGGTGCCGCCGAGCTCGGGGTCGGCCAGGCGCTCGGGATGGGGCATCATGCCCAGCACCCGGCGGTTGGCGCTCAGCACCCCGGCAATGTTGTCGGCCGAGCCGTTGGGGTTGGCCACCACCACCGGCTGGCCCGCGGCGTCGACATAGCGAAAGGCGATGCGGTCCTCGTCCCGCAGCCGCGCCAAGAGGTCGTCGTCGGCGATATAGGCGCCGTCGTGATGGGCGATCGGCACGGTGACGATCCGGCGGTTGCCATAGGCGCTGGTGAACGGGCTGTCGGTCGTCTCCACCGCCAGCCGCACGTCCCGGCAGACGAACTTCAGGGTCTGGTTGCGCATCAGCGCCCCCGGCAGCAACCCGGTCTCGATCAGGATCTGAAAGCCGTTGCAGACGCCGAGCACCAGCCCGCCGCGGTTGGCGAAGTCTACCACCGCGCGCATGATCGGCGCCCGCGCGGCGATGGCGCCGCAGCGCAGATAATCGCCGAACGAGAAGCCACCAGGCAACACCACGATATCGAGGCCGTCGGGCAGCGAGGCGTCCTTGTGCCAGACCATCTCGGCCCTGCGCCCGCTGGCACCGGTCAGCGCCACGGCCATGTCGCGGTCGCAGTTCGATCCGGGAAAGACGATGACGGCGGATTTCATCGGGCCCCTCCGCTCAGAGGATTTCGACCGAGTAGTTCTCGATGATGGTGTTGGCGAGCAGCTTCTCGCACATCTCCTTGGCGGTCGCCTCGGCCACGGCGGAGTCGGTCTCGGCTAGGTCGAGATCGATCACCTTGCCCTGACGGACCCCCTCGACGCCGGCGAAGCCCAGCGTGCCGAGCGCGTGGCGGATCGCCTCGCCTTGCGGATCGAGGACTCCGTTCTTGAGGGTGACAAAGACGCGGGCTTTCATCGGCTGGCCTTTCCTGCTCGGTTTGGCCTCCTGATACCTCCGGCGATGGCTCGGAACAATGGCAAAGGCGCCTCATGCGGCCCTTTCTCGCTGCCGACCGCGCGCGCCGTCCCGGATGAAGGCCGCCAGGAGGACGCCCAGCACAGCGGCGTTCAGCAGATGCCACAGGAAATGGGTGCCGAGCGGCAACGCTGGACAGACGGCAATGTCGATCGAACGGAAGAACACCGAGGCGACGAACAGCGCGGCGGTCGCCAGCAAGGCCCGCCCGGCCGGATGGCGGCGCTGCATCAGCCAGCCGCCGACGCCGGCGAGCGCGAGCAAGGCCGGCAGGTACATCTCGGACCGGTTGAGCGCGTCGCCGAGCAGGCGCGATGAAACCGCGGTGAAGAGGATCGAGGCGACCATGAACGCCACCGCCGCCAGCACCGACCACCAGCGCCCCACCCCCACGAAACGATGGAGCGCAGCACCGATACAGACCAGCATGAAGACCCGGATCGGCAGCACGTCGGCCAGCAGGGCCCAGCCGGTGGCGAAGGTATGGAACAGGAACGAGCCGATGCCGATGGCAACGGTGACCGCTGCGAGCACCGCCGCCATCGGATCGCGCCGTTCGGCCCGCCACAGGACGGCCAGCGCCGCTACTCCGACGATGACGAAGCCGCCGTTGGTCCAGGCATTCACCGGCTCGGCCCAGAATTCCGGTCCGAGCCGCTCGCAATAGCTGTCGATCTGGCGGGTCCAGTCCATACCGGCCGGCTAGTGCACCAGCTTCGGCCCCGGTCGCTTGCCGTTGCTGACCTCCGGCATGATGCCGAGGCGCCGGGCGACCTCGGAATAGGCATTGGCCAGGCTGCCGAGGTCACGGCGGAACACGTCCTTGTCGAGCTTCTGCCCGGTCTTGACGTCCCACAGCCGGCAGGAATCCGGGCTGATTTCGTCGGCGACGATGATCCGCTGGAAATCCCCGTCGTAAATGCGGCCGCATTCGATCTTGAAGTCCACCAGCTTGATGCCGACGCCGAAGAACATGCCGCTGAGGAAGTCGTTGATCCTCAGCGCCAGCGAGATGATGTCGTCGATATCGGCCTGGCTGGCCCAGCCGAAGGCGATGATGTGCTCCTCGGTGACCAACGGATCGCCGAGGGCATCGTCCTTCAAGCAGAACTCGACGATCGGACGTGGCAACGGCGTGCCCTCCTCGATCCCGAGCCGCTTCGACAGCGACCCGGCGGCGACGTTGCGCACGATCACCTCAAGCGGCACGATCTCGCAGGCGCGGATCAGCTGCTCGCGCATGTTGAGGCGGCGGATGAAATGGTTCGGCACGCCGATCGCGGTCAGCGCCGTCATGACGTGCTCGCTGATGCGGTTGTTCAGCACCCCCTTGCCGTCGATCACGTCCTTCTTCTGGGCGTTGAAGGCGGTGGCGTCGTCCTTGAAGTGCTGGACTAGGGTGCCCGGCTCCGGTCCTTCGTAGAGGATCTTCGCCTTGCCCTCATAGACCAATCTGCGTCGCGCCATGCGATCTCTCCGTTAGGGAATACATAATCAGGCGCCAGGAAGCCCGTCGCTCGCTGCGCCGTCTATAGTCACCGCCGCAAGAGAGCACAAGGGCGCATCTGCCGCAGTAGCATTTCGCGCCGGACTTGCTATACCGTGGGCGGGAAGATTCTTAACACTCGCTATCCGACGACCGGGAGAGCTCAGCGAATGACGACCTTCGACGAACGCAAACTCGCTTTCGAGAACATGTACGCGCATGACGAGGAGATGCTGTTCAAAGCCCAGGCGCGCCGCGACAAGATGCTCGGCCTTTGGGCCGCGGAGGAGATGGGACTGACCGGCGCCGCCGCAGAAGCCTATGCCAATTCGGTGGTGAGCGAGGACCTTCGGGATGCCGGCGACGAAATCGTCTACCGCAAGGTCTCCGCCGATCTGGAAGCCAAGGGCAAGGGCGTGCCCGAGCGCGCGCTGCGTCGGCGGATGGACAAGATGATGGTTGAGGCGAAAGCCCGGCTCATGACCGAGCAAGGCCACTGATCCGGACCGGTTCGCCGACACGACAGACCCCGCCTTCCTTTTCTCTTCCGATGCCGCGGCAAGGAATTGCGTTGCCGCGTGTTTTCGGAGTGTAGCCCTTGTTCGGGCTGCGCGTGGAGCAAGTTGTGGGGTGATAGCATGCGTGTCATGTCGTTTGCGCGCCGGTATCTGCTGCCGTTTCTGTCAGATGCCAGCGCCGCTGGAGCGTGCGTTGCAAATAGCGAATTGGCATTCGTGGCTCTGGCCCTTACCGCGGCGGGGCTGTGGTACGCGAGCCTTCCGGCTGGAAACCGGATGATCAAGCGGCTTGTCAGAGTGCCTTCGTAACCCGTCCAGGCGGGGCGCGAAGCTCGACTGACCTGCGACGGTCCATTTTGACCTTCACCTTCGGCGACTCGATCGACGGAGAGGGGAAATGTCAACGCAGAGCGGATCCCGGCGATCGTCGAAGGCCGGGAGCGTTAGATGTGTGCGTTCGATCTGCGCCTCAGTCCTTTCCGAACACCCGCCGGAAGATCGTATCGACGTGCTTGGTGTGATAGCCAAGGTCGAATTTCTCCTCGATCTCCGCCGCGCTCAGCGCCGCCGCGACCTCCGGGTCGGCTTTGAGCTCGGCCATGAAGTCGGCGCCCTGCTCCCAGACCTTCATTGCGTTGCGCTGTACCAGCCGGTAGCTGTCCTCGCGGCTGACCCCCTTCTGCGTCAGCGCCAGCAGCACCCGTTGCGAATGCACTAGGCCGCGGAACTTGTTGAGGTTGGCCTCCATGTTCTCCGGATAGACCACCAGCTTGTCGATCACGCCCGTCAGCCGCGCCAAGGCGAAATCCAGCGTCACCGTCGCGTCGGGGCCGATGTTGCGCTCGACCGACGAGTGCGAGATGTCCCGCTCGTGCCACAACACAACGTTCTCCATCGCCGGGATCGCATAGGCGCGCACCAGCCGCGCGAGCCCGGTGAGGTTCTCGGTCAGCACCGGGTTGCGCTTGTGCGGCATGGCGCTGGAGCCCTTCTGGCCGGGGGAGAAGTACTCCTCGGCTTCCAGCACCTCGGTGCGCTGCAGATGGCGGATCTCGGTGGCGATGCGCTCGACCGACGAGGCGATCACCCCGAGCGTGGCGAAGAACGCCGCGTGACGGTCGCGCGGGATGACCTGGGTCGAGACAGTCTCGACCTCCAGCCCCAAAGCCTTGGCGACATGTTCCTCGACCGAGGGATCGATGTTGGCGAAGGTGCCGACGGCACCGGAGATCGCGCAGGTCGCCACCTCGGCCCGCGCCGCAGCCAGCCGGGCGCGGTTGCGGTCCATCTCGGTATAGGCCTGGGCCAGCTTCAGCCCGAAGGTAACCGGCTCGGCATGGATGCCGTGGGACCGGCCGATGCAGACCGTGTCCTTGTGCTCGCAAGCCCGCCGCTTGAGCGCCGCCAGCAAACCGTCGAGGTCGGCGAGCAGGATGTCGGCAGCGCGCACAAGCTGGACGTTGAAGCAGGTGTCCAGCACGTCCGACGAGGTCATCCCCTGATGGACAAAGCGTGCCTCGGGCCCCACATGCTCGGCCAGATGAGTCAGGAAGGCGATCACGTCATGCTTCACCTCGCGCTCGATCTCGTCGATGCGGGCGACATCGAACTCGACCTCCTTTGCTTTCCACACCGCCTCGGCCGCGGCCCTGGGGATCACCCCGAGTGCGGCCTGGGCATCGCAGGCATGGGCCTCGATCTCGAACCAGATGCGGAACCGGGTCTCGGGCGACCAGATGGCCGCCATCTCGGGGCGCGAATAGCGGGGGATCATCGGCGTCACTTCCGTTGCATGGATGTCGTCTGGCGGGGTAGCAAAGCCCCATGACAATAGCAACTCAAGGCTGGTTTCAGGGCCGCTGGCAGATGGTGCGGATCATCGAGAACGTTCCCGAGGGCGTGATCGGCGAGTTCTGGGGCGAATGCCGCTTCGACCCCGACGGCGAGGGCCTGACCTGCCGCGAGGAGGGGGTGCTGCGGTTCCGCGGCGTCGACTACCACTCCGGCCGGGTATCGCTGTGGCGGTTCCCGGAGGAGGGACATATCGAGGTCCGCTACGAGGACGGCCGCCCGTTCCACGACTTCATGGCCGACATGCCCGAGGCGGTGCATCTGTGCGGCGAGGACCGCTACCGGGTGAGCTACGACTTTTGGTGAGGACACCTGGCTGAGCCGCTGGGAAGTGGAAGGGCCGAACAAGGACTACGCCATGACCACCCGCTACCGGCGCGGCGGCGCGGCGTGGAGCAGGCTGCCGGATCACCTGCCGCGGACGCGCGATCTCTGAACTTCACGTTGAAGATCAGGTTTGGACTCCACGGGCCTTTATGGGCTACAATATTCTGATATCTGAAACCAAGGATAGTTCGAGGGTGACCACGAGGATGCCGAGCCGATTTCGCCTTGGGTTGTTGCTTGCCGCCGCTGCCGCGTTCTCGGTCGCTACACTCGCTCAGCCGACGTTGGCGGGACCGAAGGCGGTGCCGCCGCCTAGGCACGCCAAGGGTGGCAAGGTCCCGCCGGCCTATGGCACGCATTGCCCGCCCGGGCTGGCCAAGAAGGGCTCGTGCATCCCCCCGGCCACCGCAAGTGCTGGGCAGCCGGCGAGTACATCCCGCGCGATATCGACTATCGCCGCATCTGCTACGGCGACTATGACCTGCCGCGGCCGCAGCCGGGCCAGATCTACGCCGATGTCGGCGGCGATACCTGCCTGCTCGCCGAAGCCACCCGGCGGGTGGTCGAGGCTGTCATACTGGTGGATGCCGCATCGCGTTGATCGAGCTCCGCGAGCGCCCTGCCTTCCGGGGTTGCGGATTAGTCCACCGACGAGCCAACCGGTCCCGAGCGGTGGCGGCTGCGCCAGAGTCGGTATTCGTCGCGGCTGGCGAAGCGGCGCCAGTTGGCGCAGTCGCAGAGCTCGAACGGGCGGTAGCTGACCTTGTAGTCCATCTTCGGGCTTCGGGCACCCAGTAGCCGAGATAGACATGCGGCAGCCCCATCTCCCGCGCCAACCGGATGTGGTCGAGGATCATGTAGGCGCCGAGGCTGCGCGCCGACTCCGCCGGCTCGAAGAAGGAATAGACCATCGACAGTCCGTCGCCGAGGATGTCGCTGAGGCAGGCGGCGATCAGGCGTTGGGTCCCGGTCTCGCGATCCTCCAGCGCGTATTCGACCACGGCGCTGTTGATCGGCGTGTCGTCGATCATGCTGGCGAAGTCGAAGGCGTCCATGTCGGCCATGCCGCCGGAGGAGTGGCGGCTGTCGAGGTAGCGGCGAAACAGATCAAACTGGCTCTCGGTCGCCCAAGCCTCGCAGGGGCGGCGCATGGCGTCGCCATTGCGCCTCAAGATCCGGCGCTGGCTGCGCGAGAGACGGAACTGCGCCACGGGAACGCGGATCGACATACAGGCCGAGCAGCCGACGCAGGCCGGGCGGTAGACCACCGACTGGCTGCGGCGGAACCCCTTCAGCGACAGGCTGTTGTTGACATTGATGGCGGAGGCCCCTTGCAGGGTGGTGAACACCTTTCGCTCCTCGCGGCCCAGCAGATAGGCGCAAGGCTGCGGCGCAGTCAGGTAGAACTGTGCCTTCAGCGAGGTTTCGTGGTGGCTCATCGGATCCTTTGCGGCTGCCGCCTCGTCACCTGATTCACGATAGCATTTTGCCTGCGGTTGTCACCTATCCCGGATTATTCATCAGGGTGTCTGACTTGGCTTGCGGGCATGGATCAAGCTGTTGATGTGGCGTATGAATTTGCCGCCAAACCTGTTCCTGCGCCACCAGCTTAGAGATCCGGCCCGCCATG
>Ga0209255_1000345_pt1 | contig 10740 bp, 14 predicted proteins | sample WorMetvaBAHAMAS2_FD_187394 | JGI IMG/M metagenome (GOLD analysis project Ga0209255, IMG submission 187394) | Marine gutless worms symbiont microbial communities from Max Planck institute for Marine Microbiology, Germany - Olavius vacuus... | ecosystem: Host-associated > Annelida > Digestive...
GTTCAGGCCCGATCAGGATCTCCTGAGACATGTCCCATCCTCTCTGCGACGTCGCTAGCGACGTCTCCAGACACTCTCATCGCAGATCAGACCGGGAACAAACAAGGCGGCCCAAAACAGCCGGTTACGCCGAGCGCGGCGTTCTTGTTGAAGCTGTCCCGGTCTGAAGCACCCAGCCCGCGTCGGCAAGCAAGCTGTCGATCTTGGCTCGTGCGATCTGCTCAGGCGTCAAAATCATCAAAGCCCTCGCCCTTTCCCCGCGCATTGTAGCTTGGCACCAACAATGCGCAATTGTTGCGCTTGTAGGTCATCGCGGGCGCGGCGCTCACGCTCGCGGCGGGAGACCACTCACCAAGCCAAGGGGCTCGTGAAGGCGAAAAGTCCATCCTGAACCTTCCCGGGTTGCCGGGGCCGGGGTCGCGTTCATGGGGGGTGGGTCCGCCGGATTGTGGGCCCGGCTGGGGCGAGAGAGAATTCTTCCCTAGCCGATGACTGGCGCACCACATCTTTACAGGTCTCTCGGACGTCGGTTGCTGCGTCTGAGTTGGACGAGAGGCTTGTTGGCGGCCAAGATGGCAAAGCACCAGTGACAGAAGCCGCCCGACGCCGACAAGCGGCACGCCGCGCTATATCGATGCTTCGCGCAGCGGTCGGTTGCGCGTGCCGCGCCAATTGCCCCTAACTAGCCGTGGCTTGCCAACAGCGGGCAGAGGCCCAGACCCGCCGTGACAGACAGGTCTGGGACGCCGTTTTCCCCGTAGGGCCTGGTAGATAAGGATGTCCCAAATACGGTGACGTTTGTTCGGTCCGGCTGAGCGCCAACGTCACTGTTTTGATGACGGCTTGTCTTCATGTTGATGACAGGGGCGGCACGAACGTCATCATTCTTGAGACAGGTTCGTCTTGGTTTTGAAGACGGGTTCTTAAACTTCCCGTTGCGGCCGTAAGGGTTATTAGCGGAATGCCTGATGACCGGGAAGTCCTTGCCGGGTCGCCACTGGCGATAAGACTTGTGACCATCCCGCTGGCCGCTGTTGGGCACGGCTAGTTCGGTCAGTTCATATGCGGGTGCACGCGCCATGCCGTCCACACCGAGGCAGGCATGCTCGGTGACGAGGATGAAGCCCTTGCCCTGTAGATCGTGAAAACCGCGTGCGGCGGTATTGATGCCCACACCCAACCGCTCGGCCGCCTGCCGAACGCTGAGCCGGATCTTTCCATTGTTGTTGAAGTCGGGGCCGCGCCATTCGAGCTTGAGCCATGGATAGAGCGCCTGCGCGAGGGGCGACAGCGCCTTCCATGCCGGCTCCTCCATCGTCTGCCGGATCATCTTGGTGAAGTGTTCCGCGCCCTTGGAGTGGCCCTTCCCCTTCCGGCTCATGGGCCGCCCTCCCTGCCGGCTAGACGGCTTCATTCCCCAGCCTCGCTGTCACGGGAGGCCTTCGCGGCCTCGACGCGATCCATGACCTCGGCGACCACGAACCGGCTAAGGCCACCGAGCTTGATCGGCCGCGGCAATGAACCATCGGCTACGTGGCGCCAAACCGTTGCCCGGCTGCAACGCAAGATGGCAGCAACGTCTCGATCCGACAGTAACATCGAAAAGTTGTAACTGAACTGGCCTCGGCTATTCTGCTGGGCGGGCGAGCGTTCGTGACTCACGGCTTCACCTCAACTTTGCGGCGCCTTGCGCCTGTTCGCGTCGAGGCGAAGATAACTCATTGAAAAAACGAGATAAGCATTTGTTGAGAAATTGACAACCTTAGCGTTTAGTCTGTCAGTTTTCCTTCCCGGATCGCCTCGCAAATGATCTCTCTGATACGTGCTTTTCCAACATTGGGCTTCATGCTCGTGATCACCGAGTCGGCAAGTTTGGACTTGTTGATGCGCCCAGAGCAGAAACGACCTTCGCCCATCCGCAGCAGCGTCTGGGCCCTCGCAACGACATTGTCATCCCGAGTTTTTTTGTGCTTGCTCGGACGCCGATCTCTTCTTCGGCCCGGCCGCTTCGGGTCAAAGTCTCGGCCGCGGACGGCACTTGCATCATGCCCTCCGCGCCGCCACCGCCACCATTCAAGAAGGCGGCCGAGCGCCCGCGCCCACCGGAGGCGCTCGTCAACGTCTGCGTAAGATGCGCTTTGCCGAGAGTAGAAGAAGGCGAAGTTCGTCAGGAACCATGCGTCCGCTGCCCGCTCGCCGAACTCGCGCCAAGCTGGGGGGTCGTCCGCCCCGAAACTTTCGATGGACGCCGCCTTCGCGCCAACGGCGGCGCAGATACGTTTGGAGCCGTCGACTTCTTTTTTGGCCAGCCTCCACGCCCACGCCCAAATATCGTGATCCTCACCTTCACGTTCCGCCGGCGGGTCCAGCAGATCGGCGAGCCCAAGTTTCTCGAAGCGCCACAGGACGGCTTCTATCTCAGAATAGTTTGGCGAGAAAGAGGGATATCCCGTCGCTCGACGCCAATTTGAGGAACCGTTTTTATGGTCAATAATTCGGCTCCCGCGTCTTTCGAGCGCGCCCAACCGGCGCACGTATCGTTTGATGCGCGGCCGCCGAGGCTTAGTCATCAGGGCTCGATCCTCTTCGCCTTAACCTCTGGGCCGGCCAAATGGTCCTCCCACATTTTCATCATGCCGCTACAGTTGGCGCAGCGCTCCACTTCGTCCTCCGTCATGTCCGGATCTTGACCACCTTGCCGCTCGCGCCGGCGGACGTACAGAACCGCTCCCAACGTTCCATCAGACTTCGGCGCTTGTCCAGCAGGTCCGAACGCCGGTAGGCGCGCTCCACGGCATTGCCAACCTCATGCGCCAAGCAAAGCTCCGCTATCTCACGCCGCATCCCGCCCCGTTCCTCGGCCCAGTCACGGAAACTCGACCGGAAGCCATGCACCGTCACATCTCCATGGTCGAGTCGGCGCATGAGCTGCATCATGGCCATGTTGGAGAGCCCCTTGCCGCGCTTCTGGCCGGGAAAGACAATCTCGGGGTGTCGAGCCCTCGCACCCGCCACAACACCGCGAGTGCTTCGTCACTCAGCGGGACCCGGTGTTCACGCTGGGCCTTCATACGATCCGCGGGAATGGTCCACAGGCGATGGTCGAAGTCGATCTCCGCCCAGCGGGCGCCGATGACCTCGCCCGTTCGAGCCGCCGTCAGGATCAGGAAAGTAAGCGCCTGCGCGACGACGCTGTCGCCGAGCTTCGGTAGCAAGTCCGGCACTTCCTCCCACGGCATGGCCGCATGATGAGTGACGCGGTCCTTCTGCTTGGCCAGCCCCTTCTCCACACCCTCCACCGGGTTCACGCCTTCGAAGTGGCCCGCGGTGCGCGCCCAGTCCATCACCGTCCGGATCCGCTGACGCACCCTCCGTGCCGTCTCGGGCTTTGTCGTCCAGATCGGCGCCAGCACGCGCAACACGTCCGACTGCTCGATCTCCCGCACGGGCTTGGCTCCGATATGTGGGAAGGCGTAGTCGCGGAGGCTGTTGATCCACTGCGCACGGTGCTTCTCGTTCCGAGCGTGGCCGACGATCTGCTGAGCATGAACCCGCCGGGCCGCGTCCTCGAAGGTAGGACACTCCTGTACGGTGCGTCGCACGGCAAGAGGGTCGCCGCCCTCCCGGGCGGTCTTGCGCGCCGCGCGGGCCTTTTCCCGAGCTTCGGCCAGGGAAACCCATGACACGCCGCCCAGCCCAATGTCCCGCCTCTTGCCCCGAACCATCGTTCTCAGCACCTAGGACTTGCCGCCACGCAGGCCGATCACGAGGGCGAGCCCCTCTCCGTCGACGTAATGGCCAGGCGTTTTCAGCGTCTCAACTTTCCTTGCCGTGAGCTTGCTCATTGCTGTCCTCCAACGATCTTCCCAACACATTATATGCGACTGGAAGCGACAATGCGAGAGGGCATGAGGCGAAAATATCCATTAACGTACTGTAAACATGCCTCTTATGAGTTGGCATGAGACAACATGAGAATAGGAGATGGCGGAGAGAGCGGGATTCGAACCCGCGATAGAGTTACCCCTATACACGCTTTCCAAGCGTGCGCCTTCGACCGCTCGGCCATCTCTCCACGGCGGCGGACGCTATCGCCGACGAGGCCGAATGGCAAGGGGCCTGTCAACTTCGCGTCATCGCCTTGGCAACCGCGGCTGTCGGGGCTAGGTTTGGCCCACCCGAGAAAGGTGGAGCGATCATGTTTCGTTGGCTTGCCATCCTCTTCCTGCTGCTCGCCGCGGTGGTGCTCGTCGGCGACATCTACGTGTCGCTGAGCGGCGATGGTGTGATCCGGCTGCACGCGCTCGGCGAGTGGTGGGCCTGGATCCATCGCGACAGCCTGCTCTTGCTGCAGCCGGCGATCGAGCGGCATATCGGCCCCGAGTTCTGGGATCCGGGGGTGCAGACGGTGCTGGAATGGCCGGCGGTGATCGATATCGCTGTGCCGGGGGCGGTGTTCTGGCTGCTGCGGCGGCGCCGGCGCAAGCGGCAGGCGCCGCTTCAGTTCCGCGGCTGACCGAATCCCGCGGCGCCCTCCGGGCGGGGTCATGCACCTGATCTTAACCATTCTCCCCTAGTGCCGGACCGCGTGAGCCCCGCCCTGCGGGCGCGCCTCCTTGCCCCGTAGTCGCGGAGCGGACTTCCGGGAAAGGAGAACTTCATGCGTGCCACCACCCGGCGGTGGGGCAGGGGCCTCATGGCTCTGATCGCCGCCACCACCCTCGCCACCACCCTCGCCGCCGCCCTCACTGCCTGCACGATCGGCCGCGAGCCGGCCTACGACGCCGAACTCGCTGGCGAGGTCACCCAGCTGACCGCCCACACCCTGCGCCTGTTCCAGGACTTCACCCCGCAGGCGACCAGGACCTATGCCGACCGCGAGCCCCAGTATCGCGCGCTCACTGGCCGGGCCGAGACCATCCGCCTGTTGGCCCAGGCCCGCGGCTCCGCCGTGCCGGTGGGCGGGCCGATGCTGCGCCTTGCCCAGCTCGGTGCCAGCGTATCGCTGGCCGAGGAGGTCTCGCCGGATGCGGCCGAGAAGCTGGCCGAATACCAGGATGCGACCCCAGCCTACATGACCGACTACCTGCGCAACCTGGCGCTCTTGGAGGCCCACGACCGGGCCGCGACCGGAGACCGGACCGCCGCGCCGCCCTAGGCGCCGCTGCTGGGACTGGACCTGAACCAGGTCGCCCTGAGGCTCACCGCGATCGAGGACATCCTGCGCGACACCCTGGTCTATGAGCGCGACATCCTCAACCGCAACCGCTGAGAAAGGCCCGACGATGGCAAACACTCTTGACACCCTGACCGCCGAGATCGGGCTGGTCGTCACCAAGATCGCCGCCACCGACTTGGCGCTGCTGCGCGGCTACTCCCAGGCCAAGGCCCGGGCGATCGCCAGCTACACCCTGCTGCTCGGCGAGGGCTACGCCGCGGGCACGATCTCCGACGAGCAGATGACGCAGGAGATGGCCGAGCTGGAGCGGATGGTGCTGCGCTTCGTGCGCAATCTGCAGGCGCTGGCGACCACCACGATCGAGCGGATCCTGGGCGGCATCGTCGACCTGCTGCTGACGACGTTCCGCGCCCTGACCGGGCTGTCGCCGCTGCCGCTGCCGGTCTATGACGGCACGATCTGGGGCGTCAGGCCGGCGTGACCGAGCTCAGGCGGCCCGGCGTCTCGACCGGGCCGCGGCCCGCGTCTGCGCCTTGGGGTCGGTGTCGAACAGCGCCGCAAGCTGCTCTGTCACCGCCCCGGCCAGATGCTCGGCATCGGTGACGGTGACCGCCCGGCCGTAATACCGGGTGACGTCGTGGCCGATGCCGATCGCCAGGAGCTCGACCCCGCTGCGCTTCTCGATCATCGCAATGACCTCGCGCAGGTGCCGCTCCAGGTAGTTCGACGGGTTCACGCTCAGGGTCGAATCGTCCACCGGGGCACCGTCCGAGATGACCACCAGGATCCGGCGCTGCTCGCTGCGGCTGATCAGGCGGCGATAGGCCCATTCCAGTGCCTCGCCGTCGATGTTCTCCTTCAAGAGCCCCTCGCGCATCATCAGCCCGAGGTTGGCCCGCGCGCGGCGCCACGGCGCGTCGGCGCCCTTGTAGACGATGTGGCGCAGGTCGTTGAGCCGCCCCGGGTTCGGCGTGCGCCCGGAGGCGAGCCAGGTCTCGCGGCTCTCGCCGCCCTTCCAGGCGCGGGTGGTGAAACCGAGGATCTCGACCTTGACCTGGCAGCGCTCCAGCGTCCGGGCCAACACGTCGGCGGTGATCGCGGCGATCGAGATCGGCCGCCCGCGCATCGAGCCGGAATTGTCGATCAGGAGCGAGACCACGGTGTCACGGAAGGTGGTGTCCTTCTCGACCTTGAAGCTCAGCGGCGTGGTCGGGTTGGCGACCACCCGGGCCAGCCGCCCGGCATCCAGGAGCCCCTCCTCGCGGTCGAACTCCCAGGCCCGGTTCTGCTGCGCCTGCAGGCGGCGCTGCAACCGGTTGGCGAGGCGCGAGACGGCGCCCTTCAGCGGTTCGAGCTGCTTGTCGAGATAGGCCCGCAGCCGCTCCAGCTCGTCCTCGTCGGCGAGCTTCTCGGCCGGGACCACCTCGTCGAACTTCTGGGTGAAGACCTTGTAGTTCGGATCGGCATCGGAGATCGGCGCCTCGCGCGGCTCCGGCGGCGGCATGCCGTCGTCGGTCTCCATCTGCTCCTGCTTCTGGTCTTGGTCCTCGGCGTCGGTCTCCTCCAGCGAGACCTCCATCTGCTGGGTCTCGTCCTGCTCGCCGCGCATGTCGTCGGGCAGGTATTCCTGGTCCTCGCTGTCTTGGTCGCCGCCCTGCTCGGATTCGGACTCGTCCTGCTGCTCGTCCTGATCCTCGCTCTCCAGCTCCTCCGGCTCCTCGGCATCCGGGTCGTCGCCGAGCTGGTCGCCATAACCGAGCTCCTCGATGATTCGCCGGGCCTCCCTGGCGAAGGCGGTCTGGTCCTCCAGCGTGTCCCCCAGCTCGGCGAGATCGGTCTCCAGGTGGCCGTCGAAGAAGTCCTGCCAGATGTCGAGCACGTTCTGCGCCCCGTCGGGCAGCGCCCGCCCGGTCAGCGCCTGGCGCATCAGGAACCCGGCGGCCTCGGCCATCGGCGCCTCGTCGGTGCTGCGCATGGCGCGGTAGCCGGTCCGCTCGCAGGACTCCGCCAGGCGGGCGTCGAGATTGTTGGCCACCCCGCTCATTGCCCGGGCGCCGATCGCCTCGCAGCGCGCCGTCTCCAGGGCGTCGAAGATCGCCCGCGCGGTGTCGCCCTGCGGGGTGTAGCGGGCATCGGTCACCGGGTTGTGGAACCGCTCGCGCAGGGCGAAGGCGTCGGCCGTGCCGCGCGCCAGCATCACATCGGCACGGGTCATCCGCCGGCTGACCTGCGGCAGCCTCAGCCCGGTATTGGTGCGCCCGGGCGGGTCGGCCGAGTAGCTGACGTCGAGCTCCGGCTCGCCCGCCAGCGCCCGGGTCGCCTCGCCGAGCGCCTTCTTGAACGGGTCTGCCGGGTTGTCGGTCTTGTAGACCATCGCCTTATCCGAGGCTGATCGAGGCGGCGCTCTCGGGCAGCTCCTCGCCGAAGCACTTCTGGTAGATCTCCGCCACCAGCTGGCGCTCGATCTCGTCGCACTTGTTGAAGAAGGTCAGCCTGAAGGCAAAGCCGATGTCGCCGGCGAAAACCTCGGCGTTCTGCGCCCAAGTGATCACCGTCCTGGGGCTCATTACCGTCGAGAGATCGCCGTTCATGAAGGCCTGCCGGGTCAGGTCGGCCACCGTCACCATGCGGCTGATCACCTTCTCGCGCTCGCCCTTGTACTCCGGGCATTTCGACAGCACAATCGCCGCCTCGGCGTCATGCGGCAGGTAGTTCAGCGTGGTGACGATCGACCAGCGGTCCATCTGGCCCTGGTTGATCTGCTGTGTGCCGTGATAGAGCCCGGTGGTGTCGCCGAGGCCCACCGTGTTGGCGGTGGAGAACAGCCGGAACGACGGGTGCGGGGTGATCACCTCGTTCTGGTCCAAGAGCGTCAGCTTGCCGTCGACCTCCAGCACCCGCTGGATCACGAACATCACGTCCGGGCGGCCGGCGTCGTACTCGTCGAACACGATCGCGGTCGGGGTGCGCAGCGCCCAGGGCAGGATGCCTTCCTGGAACTCGGTGATCTGCTTGCCGTCGTGCAGCTTGATTGCGTCCTTGCCGATCAGATCGATGCGGCTGATGTGGCTGTCGAGGTTGACCCGGACACACTGCCAGTTGAGCCGGGCGGCGACCTGCTCGATATGGGTCGACTTGCCGGTGCCGTGGTAGCCCTGGATCATCACCCGGCGGTTGTGGGCGAAGCCGGCCAGGATGGCCAGCGTGGTGTCCTGGTCGAAACGGTAGGTGTCGTCGAACACCGGCACGCGCTCGGAAGGCTCCGCAAAGCCCTTGACCACCATGTTCGAATCGATCCCGAAGGTCTCGCGGACAGAGATATCGACCGTCGGGATCTCCGCCGGATCCACCTTGCTTCCGTCAGCCATTTTCGCCACTCCAGTCATCTCGCCCGATCCTCTGGACCATAGGCGCGCGCAATGCAAGGGCAAGCGCGGCCTCGCGCCGCCGCGGGGTGGCAATCATTCCGCTGATGATGTGCCTCGGATCAGCCGCGCGCGGAACTCCCGCAGGCTGACGTCGCCGCTGGCGAGGTCGAAGCTCATCAGGTCCTCGCCGACGAAGATAGGCCCCGCATAGCTCTCGGCGACCTGGTCCAGCAGGGCGGCGCGGTCGAACTCTGGCGGCACAAAATGGGTCAGCGCCAGAGCGCGGGCCTGCATCTGCCGGGCGACCTCTCCCACCTCTGTCGAGAGCGTGTGGTAGGACGCGACTGCCGACACCGTCTCGGCGCTGCGGCGGCCGTGGACCAGTCCCATCTCGTGATGGATGAAGACCTCGTGCATCAGCAGGTCGGCGCCCTCGCCGGCCGCGACCAGCGCGTCGCAGACGCCGGTGTCGCCGGAGATCACCGCAGTCTTGCCGCCGGCGCGGCAGACGAAACCGTAGGCCGGAACCACCGGGGCGTGGTCGACCAACACCGGCTCGATCTCCAGATCGCAGATGGTGATCGGCCGCCCCGGCGACAAGACCTCGCAGGAGACCTCCAGCCCGGTGACCGTCGGCCGCTGCTCGAAGGCGATGCGCAGTTCCCGCTCGTCGCGCCAGGCGGCCATGGTCGCCTCGACCAGCGGCACCACGGTCTCCGGGCAATGCACCACCCAGGGCGCGGCACGGCCCTGGTGCCAGCTCGACACCACGAGCTGGTAGAAATCGACCAGATGGTCGGAATGCAGGTGGGTGACCAGGAGCGCGTCGAGCGAGGCGCCCGGGCAGCCCGCCTCGACCAGCCGCTGGGCGACCATCGAGCCGCAATCGATCAGCACCCTTGCCTCTGCCGTCTCCACCAGCGTCGCGGCGCCGCCGCGGTGCGGATGAGCTACCGGGCAGCCGGTTCCGAGCAGGGTGATCTTCATCGCGCGTCAGGGTTTGAAGTTGCGGCTCTTGCGCAGGACCTTCCAGGCCTTGAGCACCCGGGTGAGCCGCTCGGGCTCGGGGTTGTGGCCGCCGTTCATGTCCGGGTGCAGGTCCTTGACCAGCTCGCGGTAGCGGGCGCGCACCTCGGTGCGGGTCTCGACCTGGTGCGGCAGGCCGAGGGTGCCCATCGCCCGCTGCTCCTCGCGGGTCATGCGCCGCCGCGGGCGGTTTTCGTTCGAGGCCTCGCCGGGGTTCAGCGTCGCCGCCTCACCCAGCACCTCGAACGGGCCGCGAAAGCCCCAGCGCGCCCAGGCGTTGCCCTCGGCGTGCGGGTGGGCGCCGATCGGCGCCTTCGGCCCGGTGCCGAGCTTCCAGGTCGGGCGCTCCCAGGTCCGGTCGGCACGGAACTGGGCGTCGATCTCCTCCTCGGACCAGTCGGCGAAGAAGTTCCAGCCGGCATTGTAGGCGCGCACATGGTCAAGACAGAACCAGCGGTAGTCGGTGAGGCGGGTCGGCGAATGCGGTGCCCGGTACTTGGCATGGCCCTCGCAACCCGGCCACTCGCAGTTTCGCTGCGAGGTATCGAACGCCCCGCTGAACCCGCGCGCGCGCTGCCGCCGCCGCCGCTTGTCGGAGGCGACCGAGACGTCGTAGTCAAGAGGCGAGCGCGTAGCCATGTCGGGCCTGATATAGGTGTCCGAGTCGGGCGAGAGTAGCGCAACGAGGGATGCATTCGATAGCTTGACAAGCCGAGAATCGGGAGAAAATCCGGGTGAGTGTGGCGGAAAAGATGACCGAGAAACTGCAGCAGGCGTTCCAGCCGCTGGATCTGGCGCTGGTCGACGAGAGCGAGCGGCACCGCGGCCATGCGGGCTGGCGCGAGGGCGGCGAGACCAATTTCCGCTTGCGCATGACCTCGGCCATCTTCGCCGGGCAGGGCAGGGTGCAACGCCAGCGGGCGGTCAACCGGGTGCTGGCCGACGAGCTCGCCGGGCCGGTCCACGCCCTAACGATGGAGCTGCGGGCGCCAGGCGAATAGGGCGGGGGGCAAATAGCGCAGGAGGAACTTACTCCTACGGAGTCAGAAAGCCGCATTGAAGAATGTTGTGATTATCTGCTTGTGGCGCTGGAGGGGAGGCGCGACGCTCATGGTGGGACAGGAAGACCGGTTTTCGGCCTATCTGTCGGCTTTGACGGATGTGATC
>Ga0209255_1000346_pt1 | contig 10737 bp, 8 predicted proteins | sample WorMetvaBAHAMAS2_FD_187394 | JGI IMG/M metagenome (GOLD analysis project Ga0209255, IMG submission 187394) | Marine gutless worms symbiont microbial communities from Max Planck institute for Marine Microbiology, Germany - Olavius vacuus... | ecosystem: Host-associated > Annelida > Digestive...
TGCCAGATTGCCTCACCCGCCCCTTGGATCCGCCAATGATAAAATTTATTCAGAATTTACACATACGCGTGTGGCTAACTACGTCGTATATCACGGTATATCCATAAGTTTGGTGCACAGAACATATTAGCTGATTCATTTAGTGCAACTGTGGTGTACTTAGCTCGTCTGTACATCAGCTGAAAGCTATCAAACCTTTGTAAAGCGAAATGTGAATATAGATTAAACTAATACTACGTTTCTACTTACGTTCCGCTTGTTAGCGAGAAGTGAGAACGCAATCGACTTAGATTTGTGTCTTTCTTCAGATGCCGATGGACCACGCGAAACTTCAGCCATTTTGTCCTGTAGCTAATAAACGGCTCTAATTATAAGGACATTTACCCGAAACAAAGCGACGATTACATCTGTTGGCAGGTGCTCGTTGCTATGACAACGACGCTAGCGCAGCGCATGCCAAAGATGGTACTCAAAATGACAAGGCTTACTTTTTTGTGTAGAAACAAAATTACTGTGGTGTAAAAATAAAGAACTGGTGTTAGAATGTTACCATTATATTGTCTGGCCAGACCCAAGTATTCAGGCGTGGAGGCCCTATTTAAAAAATATTAATGTGATAGATATGGTAGGCTACAAAGGAGGGCTACTAAGAAGTAAGATGATCACGGCAGCGATTTGATACAGGCTACGCACTTTCGAAAATGTTGTCTGTGAACTTCACCTTGAAAATGACAGCACTTTTATGTGGGCCTGGTAATGAGTAAATGCAATGTCTTTCAATATGTCCATCCATGCATATTGGAGAGCATTGAGAACAAGATGCTCAGCTATCGCAGAGAGACCGCGCTGCAGGGTGAGTTAGAGTTTTGGCCAGAAGTGGAAGACTGGAACGAGACAATATTTTACGGACATCATAGATCTATCTTCAACCACTGTGATATAATCAGCATAAAAATCGGTCGAATTCGGTGAGAAAAAAAAACGCAGCGTTCAAGGTCATCGAGGTCGGTACCATTCGAAAACCCGTATGCGATCGACTTCCTATTAGTGATTAATAGTAACTGATGTCCTATCTCGTACCGTTTCGAAGTTATCGCAGCTTAGTGTTCGAATTTTGGACACTGCGTTTTTGAGCCACCCTTTGGGGGCGGGGGCTTAGGGAACGTACGATGTTCATATCTTGGGCTCATTGGAAAGCGTGTAGTAGTGGACTTCCTATTAGCGTTAATTGAACTTTTTTCGCTAGGTGTTACGGTTGAGTCACTGAGCGAAAACAGATAGAAAATCGCCGATTTCGCTCCAACGCGGTCAGTTTGATCCAAAATTTCAGGTAGAAGGGTCGCCCACACCAATCGTTTTTGCACGGATAGTTAGGCCAATGAATGCCTTACAACGTACTTTTTTCGCTGACAGTTTTCACACAAAGAAACTTTGTAGCAGACTTTCTTCAAGCGAAGTGCGATTTTTGACTGAAATCGGCCGTTTTGCGTTTTTGAGGGGCTTAGAGACAACGTACAATGATCATCTTAGGCTCATTGGAAAGCGCGCAGTGGACTTCCTATTAGTGTTAATTGAACTTTTTTCGCTAGGTCTTACGGCTGAGGCGCTACGAGTCATTATCGGTTCAAAATCGGTGATTTTGCTCCAACGGGGGCCGCGGTTAACCCAAAATTTCATGTAGAAGGGGTCGCCCCACCAACCATTCTTTTTCTCAGAAACTAGGCTAAATGTTCTTTCGTATGGTATGAAAATCTGAACAGATCTTTCGACAGTTTTGTCACAATGCACGCGTGTGACAGACAGACGGACAGACAGAATTCTCATCGCTGGCCATGCAGCGCGGTAAAAATGCCCAGGGGGGACGTAGCTATATACCTGATGGGTATCACGGGATGTTTTCTAACTTAGATAATTTTGAAGATGGATTAGCAGAACTGGACTTAGGCCTATATTGGAAACGAGAAGACCGAGAGATTTGATTGAGGCATTAAGATTTTTTTAGAGGTTATGACAACATAAATAGCTACATTTTCTTTATGAAATCTCAAACTTGAGCGGTTATTCATAGAAATTAGCAAATAAAAATGTAAGATTGGATCTCGGAAAGTACTTTTTTTAGTAGTAGGGTTCTCAGCGAGTGGAATATGTTGAATGAAAAAATTATACATGAAGAAATTCTATATCTGCTATCAAAAGGAAACCGTTATAATAGGGGAAACTCCATCGAGCTTCCTTTTTCTTTCATTAAATTAATCTCAATTGACGTTTTAAGGTTTAAAGTTAAAGAAATATTTACAGTATCATGCAGCATTAAGTTAAGCTGCAAATACTTATATACTGCATATCTTGCTTAAATTACTGAATAACTACGCATAAATATAAACAAACCAACTTGTCTAAAAACAAACTTTGAAATAACACGAAAAAATTTTATGATGTTATCAAAGCTGTCCAATGTACCACTGAACAAATACGCATCATAATTCAGTTGTTGGTCATGCGACGTTTAAATAATAGTACAGCAAAAAAAAATCGATATAGCGCAAAACACTGTGTGCAGTACTAAAAAAATAAAGCAGTTTTCAATTTATAATAATTTTTCAAAATAATTGTTAAATATAACATAATAGGCCTATCAATTAACACAAAATTCAGACAATTTACTCTAATTTAGGATTAAGTAATGTACCATTTTTCAACTACAAATAGTAAGCAAACCAACATTAATAGGATTTTAAATGGTTTTGTTTACTGATATGTGCAAGAACCGTCAACTTTGTTATTAATATGTTATAAAGTTCTTGCAATAGCTGACGTTTAAATATTAGATCACAGTTAACAACTATACTCTGCTTTAAGTTTAAATAAACCACAAATTCAGTCACATAGATCTCTATTTAATACAGAAGTCTGACTGAAGCGAGCAAACATAATGATATTAACAACATAAACAATTAGAATTTTCTTCTTCACTGGGCAAACAAATGTTTAATGAAACAGCTACCTTTACTTACCATGTTTCAAGTTGGTCATGTGACACAACTACTCCATTATACTAATCTTGGTAAAATGGTCAAATAATATGCTGCAACACTGTTGTTATTCCTTCACGAATAGACTAAAATACCGAATGCTAAACCCTCCCTAAACGTACTGTCAAGTGCAGTCCTACACACAATACAAAAGCATTGGTGATATGCCAAAAGCAACTTTTTAGCTCAGCTAGTTGAGCTAATAGTAAAACTGGTCGAAAGCTGCCTGTCTGTGCACATGTTAACTATGCCAACCCCCATACAATCCCCACTAGACACTTTTCCCCATGAAATTTCCCCTCCCAATTTGCACCAGGTCAGCATCACAGCCCACTGGCTAGTAGTTCACTATCTAGTACATGTAGTTTTATTCAATTTTCACCGACAGTTGCACCGACAAAACTATGTCTACACAATTCACAGAAGATCAGCTGTATCTGAATTTGCCCATATGAAATATTTTAAAACTACAAAAGTGTTTTATTGTAGCAATGTATCATGATTAACAACGGAGAATTTGCCAATCAGGTTAAGAAACTAAATCTAATCTAAGCAAAAACTACCCCGTCTGCAGTTGCAGATAAAAAAAATTAACCTCTATCTGCATAAAATATACAAGCAACCACAGTTTAAAAAACAACTTCAGGTACCAGTCACGTAAATTATTTATGACAGTAGATCAGCTGCCAACAAAGAAAACAAAACAACGGCTCAAATTTATACATTTACTCGTAGAATGCAACCTTTACCGGACTTCAATTCCCCGTGAATGCATGAGAATGTCCACTTGGATATCAGACACGCACGTCTACAGTCCTGCTCATGACCTGATTTAATCAAAAATACCGAACTGTTCTTCACACAGAAGAAGTGTCACAGTTATAGCATCAGCCTAGTTGCCAGCTATTGCAACAGCTTTATCATCGTCTGTGCCATTTGGTACACAGTCTGACGTGGCAAGTTCAGCACCACTGACTTTTGAAGCGGTCCGGAATCGATCGACCACAGTCTTATGAAGTCCACTGTCGTCCGCCAGTTGTTCGGAGAACACAGCATCGTCATTCGTATGCTCTACCGGCGACGTCCGCATATCGTTCGAGTAGCCAAATTTAGCTGGCATTTCGCTGCTGTCGACGTCCATGTTTTGAATCCTGCTGCCATCGTCTGATGCACTCCGCTGGTTGCCACACACAGGCAAAGCCTCGGAGTCTTCACACGATATATTCTTGACAAACTTCTCATCGGTAATTCTGGTACTGTCTTTTCCCGCTGTCCGCATCAGTTCAGAGCTCACCTTCATCATTACATTGCTGCTGTCACTACTGTCACCAGTCATCCTGTTCACAGTTGTTGTTGTTGCCGACAGTTCGCTACATGCTGCAGCTGGCACACTGTTCACATTGCCGGCGGCAGTGGTCCTCGCACGTAACTGGTCAAGTTCCAGCTGCTGCTGTTGTAAGCGTTCCTTTGCATCCTTCAACTCCTGCTGCAGCAGGTAGACGGTTCCCTGCATCGCTTCCAGGTCCTCGTCTACATCTCCAAGAAACTCCTCAGTTTCTGTTGAACACGAAGAAAGGTAGCATAACAACAAACAGCAACAGATCATCAAACTCATTTTTCTAGATACAAGTTGACAACATCAAATTACAGACCTTGACAAAATTTAAAATGTAAATAAATATGTTTTAAGTTCATTAAAACTGCCAAAATTTGTCTGAACAAGACATCAAAGCCACACATCATCACTGAAGTGCTCAACCTCAGCGAAGCTTTAGACTAAATGGAGGTTAAAAAAGGAAATCTGATCAATTATTATTTTGAGTTTAAAAGCATGGATGCAACATGAGAATTAACGTCATGTAGCACTTTTACAGGTATGTACTTCTGCAGAAAACACATATGGCAAAAATCAATGAATCACCGAAATAATGACTTAATGATTTAAAAAAACTATGAATGGGCTGGAATATACAGACTTGTTCCTATTAATTCATAACTGCAATAGAATAACTGTAAAGTTCTTATGGCTTTATGTGACATTACAAAATTAAGAAAAAACTAACTGCTGTGCAGTGAAATTTCGCATTCATACATTTTATACACCCTGGAGAAAAACTGATCACCCACCAACCTATCACTATTAACACAATTCTAAATCATCAACACAACTCGGCTGCGCCGAAACACAAATTCAGACTAATCGACAGTTCATAATTAATATCCAGTGGCACAGAAATAATCAGATTTTTCTGACCCAGCTATTTACATCATTTTTGTTTATACATGTCATCCAGTGCTGGAGTCGAACGGGAACACCGTTCCCATTCTTTTTTATACAATGGGAATGTCAACTCTGTTTTATTTACACGTCTCATACTAACATTAAAACAAGTGCCCAGAATGCACCAAAATGCACCACTGATGGACAAAACAAGTAGCTCAGCTATCGCAGAAAGACCGTGCTACAGGGTGGGTCAGTTTTGGCCAAAAGTGAAAGTCTGGAAAGGGGAAACCATTATTCAGCGGACATTATACGTCTATCTTCAACCATTGTGACGTAATTGGCTAGCAACACTATCGAGTTCGGTGAAAAAACGCAAAATAAGGGCTATAACACCATTCAAGGTCATTCAAGGTAAAAGGTATCAATCAAAAGCCTGTATGCGACTTCCTATTAGTGATTAATACTAACTGACATCCTATCCTGTACCATTTCAAAGTTATCACAGCTTACTGTTCAAATTTTGGACACTTTGCATTTTTGAAATACCCTTTGGGGGAATAGGGGCAACGTACGATGATCATCTTAGGCTGATTGGAAAGCACATAGTGGACTACCTATTAGTGTTAGCTGAACTTTTTTCGCTAGGTGTTACGGCTGAGGCACTGCGAGTGAATATTGGCGAATAGGTGAATATCGGCGATTTCACTCCAACAGGGGCCAGTTGACCCAAAATTTCACATAAAAGTGGTCGCCCCAGCAACATTCTTCTTCTCAGAAAACTAGGCTAAGTGATCTTTCGTATGGTATAAAATCTGGACAGATTATTCTTCTGTGTCGCAATCCACTCGTTTGACGGATGGATGGACACCTTTCTAATCACTAGTCTGCGCTTGCACTCCATGCAGCGAGGAAAAAATGAAAAATTTTCTGGGGCACAGCCCTCTCCCCAGACCCCATCCGATCTCGGCATTCCCATTCCTTGTCACTTGTGACTCGAACACCGATCTCCTTACCAACTTTATGCCACAAAAGAATGTGCTATAAGCCATTTTATGCATGTCATGACATACAAGACATTCAAAACTGACCTTTTTCACTGTTCTTCATCTCATCAATTAGTCGTTTCTGGAGTGCTATGTCGCCTTCAAGTTTCGCTATTCTCCCAGATGACATAGACCGGCCAAGATCTTCGTTCTCTTGAAGAAGCATCCGACATTTGGCCATAAGTCGCTTCCCAGTTTGACTGCAATGCATCAACGGCAACATTAAACATTACTACACAGTTTCAATATAAAAAAACACCCACTTTTGTTTTCCCCTACCCGGTACATCTCCCAGTAAAATGATCAGATTTGCACGAAAATTTTAGTAGATACAGATGTTACCTATGTAAAAATCATCCAACTGGTGAATAAATATCCTTTTGTGTCGATGACATAGTTCTGGGATCATGCAGATCCGCTCTGCAACGATGTGATTTATAGCTGAATGCAGACATTTTATTAAACTTTGCGAGACAGCAGAGATTATGGTGCTAGATGCTTATACGAGATGTTTTTGAGAAACGATGAAACGTTAACAGACTAAAATCTCGGATAAAGAAAGCTGTTAGCACTGGCACTATTAAACGACTACCAGGTAGTTGGCATCCGCGAAAGGACCAACACGCACTTCAGTCGCCAATCATACTTGATAATCCTGTTAACTGCAGTCAGAGATATGTTGTACATCATGTACTTTGCAGCTTTGTGGCTTTCCCTCTTGGCTAAGTGCAAAACCTTCAACGTTCTTTGTGTTGCAGAGGCAAATATCTGTATTCAACGGTAACTCCCATTGTTGCAAAACAGATGTGCATGATGTCACCGATACTAAAGAATATTTATTCCTCAGTTCAATAAGTTTACAGAGCTGAAATCTTAATTTACTCAGCTAAATTTACTGAAATTTTTGTGCAAATATGATCACTTCATAGATGTAGAAGAAAACAAAAGTAGGCGTTATCAACTTCTCATAATTAGTTGTTGGATTGACTGAGTGACTGATCCACAAAGCAACAGGACGGCAATTGTCTGAGTTTGCTGATTTGTCTACAACCGGCAGGTCTTGGAAATGACCCTTGAATAAGAACGAGAGGAATGTTCAACAAACCTCTGCAACTACCTATACATACAAGAAAACACTCCATGCTCGACGTCATCTGGCTTACTTACTGGCAACATTTACTGTATTGCAACTTGTGGTGCTAGGTTGTTTCTGTGCTATAATGCACTATCTAGAAGACACAGAAGTTGAGCAGAAAGCAGTTGAAATTTTCGTGACTTCATCATATACGTATTATATGCCTTAAATCAATCATGAATTTATATAACAGCACCGTGGTTCCTCAGCAACTAACGAGTCAGAGGCGTCTTGCTTAATGTAAATCAATTAACTAAAAAGTCACTGATGTTCAATTATGCAGTTGTGTTAGATACAAGGAATACCAATGATCAAGATCAACCAAAATGACAGCAATCATTTTCCTGTTGACTACGTTGGCAACAAACAAACAGCAGGCTAACTTAACAGCTACCAACTTTAACCAACAATGCAGTTGAAGCACGATAGACTGGTAGAGATCGTACGAACCGACCGCCGCTGTTCCGGGACCGGATCAGTAACTGCACTAATTTGTTCCGGCCGGAACTGAACCTAACCGAATCTTGCCGTTAGCCTAAAATACGAGTTGGACCGACGACGCCATAATTACATGCAGCTAATAAGATGCAGGCATGTAGGCCTATTAACTAGAGTAGGGCTGATTCGCACATCGGACAATGGACACTGGCAGCATGCTAAACTGAACATAAAACAATCGACAGAGTCAGTGCGTGCCGCCGCGCCGTCCAACAGACGCAATGAGTGTCACAACACCACATTGTTTGATCTGTACTTTGCCCACTCAACATCTTCCCTGTTCAAGCCGACGACGATGGCAGCGGTTCGTGGGTGGCCAGCACTGCAGCACTGCTGTACCCACGCCCCCACACACGTGGGCGTGATAGCTCATCTGCTGTTCTCACTTCCCCCATGGGCCACACATCAACTTTCTGTACGGCGAATCCCATGTTCCGGCTCCGGAACAAAAATGTTCCGAGACCGGACCGAACCGACGTTGTTCCGGGCCGAAACAGTACCAGAAACTGTTCCGGTACTATGGCTATAGACTGGATAAGGCCAACAAGGTCACAGCATTCACCGCTTCTCACATGCAATGCATGTACATAAATTTTATGAATGCACACATCACTCTTGGCATCATATTTGTTATAACATATAGCAAGCAACTAACTGCCTGATAATGTTATTATTTTACAAATTTAAATTCTAAAATAAATATCTATTAAAATATTATCAAATACAATAAATGGCTATATTTAGTTAAATTTCAAACAAGTTTTTATAATAAAGGACACTGCATCAGCCCAATAACCACCCACCAGTGATGCACAAACTTCAATAATTTGGTAGGATGTTCGTTCTATTCTGTGTTCAACTGCTGCTAATAAACCTAAATTTGAGGACAATATACAATATGTTATTGACGTATTAACACTGTAACAACTTCATAACCTCAACAAAACATCCATAACAATCTGCAAAACTGCAACATCTCGTCTTCCCACCACGACAGTTTCAGACCTTAAAGTTCAAAATGCACTACTTTCTGATTTGTCACTCCATGTTGTCTGCAGAAAACCATTTTCTGGAGATTTAACCAAATCATGCTCATGACTTTACGGGAAGTTTCTGACTGTCGAGGGATGTAACAAAATGTTACCATAACTGACCGTGTAGACGTGACAGATATGAATGCTCAGCACAACATTAGAGAGAACACGATCAATGACAGCAACAGCTGATGGCATGCATAATAGCATATCTATTCATCCAAGTCAAAATGTCACGCTAATTCACTTATTAATGCTAGCAGTAAGCAATACCTGTCAGGAGTGAACTTCCAAGCTGCAAGGTCTTTCTGAGACTGTTCCAGCTGGCTACGGCATGTGTCCATTTCACGCTTCATCTGCGTGAACAGCAGATTGACAGCCGGGTCCAGCAGCATCGACTGTAGCTGTGACGAGCTTGGGTTTAATGCCTGCTTCAAGTCAGCTATCTGACCCTACAATACAGTTCAACAGTACAACTGAGTGAACAGACTATCATCAAAATCACTCTATTTCATCACAACTGATTACGTGAATGTTTTTACGTCAACCTAGCTGTACACTGTACAGCTTTATATGCTCCTACATAAAAACTAGCAGAACACGGACAGCAGTGCCTAAAACCTTGCCAATCTAGTAAGAAAGGTATGCTAGATAAAACCGTTTCACTGCACAAAGGTAGAGGCATGAATTGTCACCATTGTCGTTAAGGCTAACACTCTAGAATACAGTGTGTCCAGCAAAAAAACTGAATAAACCCCAACGCATTACGTGAGTAAGAAAATAACAGTAGGGTTTTAACGGTTTAACATCTTACTCGACACATTACAGGTCATTTCAGAGACAATCTTTCCAGTCATTGGCAATCACTTGACCAGTGTAAAACTGTGGTCTTCCCAACCAATCACTTGGCTGGTAATAGCAAACGAAATCTAACTGTAACCTAGGTACAACACAAAAGAACATAAACAGCAGTTCACAGCGAAAAAACTATACAAAAAGTCTTGTCGTATCCACCCAGCAGTACATTTCATTCGAACAGACATGTTTCAACCTTGAGATAACCACTGCCACTCAGCAGTACGAGATTATTAAGCCTAATTGGACTGCTCAAGAATTCTAAGTTATAAAACTGTAAAGACTGCCATCATTTGTTCACTCACCAGCAGCTCTTGTACTTCCTGTTCTTTAGCAGCAAGCCTCATCACAAGCAGACTTTCCTGACGTGTACTTTCTGCCACCTGAAGCTTCAGTTTCTCAACGGTTTCACGCAACTCGTCCAGACCTACAGAAAGATGCCATCTTCTGTACCACTAATGTGCATACAGTACATACTACAACCATTGAAAGCAAAACAGAAATGTGCTGATCTCACAAAACTCCCAAGATGGGAATCAGCATGGCTAGTGGCAATGGTAGGTCAAGATGGATGCAATGTGTGAAATGTAAAAATGACGTTGACAGAAGAAGTATTGTATGATGGTATAAGAAGATGAAACTAGACATGCGAGGGGACATGGTGGAACGGTGTCAACAAGGACATGAAAAGTTTTGTCCTGTTTAGTGAATGAACAGATTCAGAATAACTGGAGATAGAAAATTAAAGTGGCAACCGGATAATCAAAGTTTACATAAAAGACGACTGATAAACAGTGTTTTTCTGTACACACACGCACACACACACTATAGATTGGATGAACTTTCTCTGACTGGAATCGCTGATTGTTTTCACTTATCAGTTTCCTTAATCTAAACAAAAAAATACCAATTATCA
>Ga0209255_1000347_pt1 | contig 10732 bp, 14 predicted proteins | sample WorMetvaBAHAMAS2_FD_187394 | JGI IMG/M metagenome (GOLD analysis project Ga0209255, IMG submission 187394) | Marine gutless worms symbiont microbial communities from Max Planck institute for Marine Microbiology, Germany - Olavius vacuus... | ecosystem: Host-associated > Annelida > Digestive...
TCTTCGATCATCCGCTGACGCAGCGGCGTGGCCGGGGGGTGGCCAGGGGTGGTGCTCTGGATGTTCATGGCAAGGCTCCTCTGTCGAGCGAGGCAAGATCGCCTCACCGAAAGCACACCGTTCCCGGCCCGAACCCCGCAATCACAACCCCCTCGCCGCGCCTCGCCGCGGCGCCCGCAACCTATCGCGAAGCGATTTCGTGCCTTGACCCAAAGTTCCCGAGCAGAGCGAAATCTTGAGGGTCTGGATACAGCGACAGCTCGCTTGTGCCGTGCCATTTTTGGCCGAATGTAAGCCTCGGTGTGATCGGACGAAAAAGACTGGTTTTCCTCGGTGAAATCGAAGGGGGTCTAGCGTTTTCGTTTTCGAGGCTTCCGTCCACGCCCGCGTTGAGCAGCGCTTCAGCATCGGCGGGAGTGCACCTTCGCGCCAAACCTCCGGCGTCCTGTAAAGCACCTCACGAGCCACCTTGATTTCCACATCGACCAAGAAACGCCGGATCGTATCTTCATCCGGCTCCAGGCCCAGTCCCGGCGCTTCGGGCGCCCAGACCATGCCGTCAGCGTCCCGGGCTATGCGGTCCTTGACCAGACTTTCGCCGATTAGCTTGCGCTCGACCGGATACTCGCAGATATCGTCCTTGGCATTGCCGGCAAAGGGCTGCAGTGAGGCGCTCAGCGCCAGGTCCGAATTGAAGGTGTGATTGACGAAGCGCACGTCCTTCCTGGCCGCGTATTCCGCCACGCGGCGGGCCTCGCTGATGCCCATCCGTCCGGCGTCGATCTGCACGAAGTCGAGCCCGCCGTGGTCGATCATCGCGCGAGCCATGAAGAATTCGTGCGCCCCCTCGCGGGCGGCGGCGAGATGGTCGGCGTCGGTGGCGACGTCACCGTGGCCGAACGGCCCCCAGCCGAGTTTGACCGCAGCGAAGCCCTTGGCGCGCTGCCTGCGGGCCTTCTCGAGCGTCTCTTGTGCCGTGTCGCCGAAGAGCTGTGATCCGTAGGCCCGCTTCGGCGTCACTCGTTTCTGGCCGAGCAGCTTCCAGACCGGTTCGCCGAGACGCTTGCCGAGCAAATCCCAGAGCGCGGTGTCGACGCCAGCCAACACGTTGTCGGCCTGCAGCAGATCCAGGCTGCGCGCCTTGATCCGCTTGTTGATACGGGCGATGTCGGCAGGGTCGTCGAGTGCCTCGCCCAGCACCGAATCATTCACTGGCCGGCATGCGACATGCGACATCGGGCCGACCAGCGCGCCGTTCGAGGGCAGCGGCGAGGCATAGCACTCGCCCCAACCAACCTTGCCGCCGGCTGAGATCCGGATCAGCGTCGCGTCCTGGCTGTTGTCGGAAGTGTCGAGAATTTCCGGCCCGCGCAGACATAAAGATGTCGACCGCGTCGATCTTGGGCATGGGGGCCTTCCTTGTGCCTGCTAAACTCGGGCCCAGTAGTATCCATAGGCTGCCTCAAAACGTCCACTGTCGATGGTGGACATTCGAGGGCACGTAAACCGGCGGATGGCCGACCGGATTCGAAGGAGTGCGGAACTGGCAAAGATTACCCCCTGAAGACATCGCAACATGGAGTCTGCGATTGATGGAGATCAACGCGAAAATCGGCTGCGATGATATCCTGATAGAGATTCCAACTCACACAACGAGTGGAGTATCCAGTCGAATCTCCGTCGGACCGAAACGGCGCAGGCAAAAGGTCAGACGCCGGGCGCTCCAGCTGCAGCAAGGCATAACCTGGCGGTCGGGTGGTGCAGCTTGGCCGCCGGCGCGATCATCGGCATGGTTATGGGATTCTGGTCTTTCGACGGCCCGGTGCCGGGGCCGGACTGGATAGGCAGCTACGACGCAGTGTCGAGACGGCTGCTGCGACTCGGCCATATTGCCTTCTTCGGGCTCGGGAATCTGAACATTCTCTTGGCCTGGCACCTGCCGGGCTTTGGCTTGCCGGCCAGAGTAAAGCGGCTCGCCGCACACTGCATGAATATCGGCAACGTCTTCCTCCCGCTGACGCTGATCACGGCAAGCTAACTCGGCGGGGCTGAGCGGTGACCGAACTCTAGATACGCCCTTGGGCGCTCCATGCGCCGCATCATAAACACAAACTGGCACTGGGCGAGTACGTCGTTCCGTTGGGGCATCGGGGGCCCCTCTGGCTCTATGCGACATCGGGTGGGCTACCGCGCGTCAACGGTCGGACGGACTTTGCCGAATCCGTTTCCGGCTTCACGCTGGACGACACCCGGTCGCTTTGCCTGCTGCCGCTGACCTTGCGCCGACGGCCCCAATTGATGGAGCAGATCGACTACGATCTCCTGTTCCGGTGGTTCGTGGGCCTGCCGATGGACGCGGCGGTGTGGCACCCGACGGTGTTCGCCAAGAACCGCGACCGGCTGCTGGAGGCCGATGTGGCACGGGAGTTCCTAGCGACGCTGATGGCGCTGGCGCGGGTGAAGCGGCTGCTGTCGCGCGAGCACTTCACGGTCGACGGCACGCTGGTCGATGCCTGGGCGTCGATGAAGAGCTTCCGGCCGAAGGACGGCTTGGGCGAGCCGCCTGGTCCGGGGCGCAATGGCGAGCGCGACTTCCGCGGCGAGACGCGGTCGAACGCCACCCACGCCTCGACCACCGACCAGGATGCAGTTGTGTCCAGAGTCTCCTGGTGGAATCGCCGTCTCGGCGCCGTCCCTCCGGGGCGTCAGCCCCGGGGTGCGCCCATCCGGTCGGGCGCGATCTTCCGTTCTGTGAGGCACCGGTTCCGTCAGGTCGGATTCTGCTCCAGGTCTCGGGCGCCTGCTGCCGAAACAGTTTGTTGCGGCACCCTGAGTGCCAAAACGACGACGGCCCGCGCCGAAGCGCGGGCCGTCAGAACCCGATCGGACGGGCCTCAGCCCAGCGCCGCGTCCAGTTCCGGCAGGGCCTGGAACAGGTCGGCGACCAGGCCGTAGTCGGCGACCTGGAAGATCGGTGCCTCCTCATCCTTGTTTATGGCGACGATCACCTTCGAGTCCTTCATCCCCGCCAAGTGCTGGATCGCGCCCGAGATGCCGACGGCGATGTAGAGCTCGGGGGCCACCACCTTGCCGGTCTGGCCCACCTGCCAGTCGTTCGGTGCGTAGCCGGAGTCGACCGCCGCGCGGCTCGCACCGGTGGCGGCGCCGAGCTTGTCGGCAAGCTGCTCGATCAGGGCGAAGTTCTCCTTCGAGGCCATCCCGCGCCCGCCCGAAATCACGATCTTGGCCGAGGTCAGTTCCGGCCGGTCGCCGCCGACCACCTTGTCCTCGACCCACTCGCTGAGGCCGGGATTGTCGCCAGCGCCGATCGTTTCGACCGCGGCCGCGCCGCCGGTCCCGGCGGCGTCGAAGGTGGCGGTGCGGATCGTCACCACCTTGACCGGATCGCCCGACTTCACCGTGGCGATGGCGTTGCCGGCATAGATCGGCCGGATGAAGGTGTCAGCGTCGACAATCTCCTGCACGTCAGAGATCACCATCACGTCCAAGAGCGCCGCGACGCGGGGCATGATGTTCTTGGCGTCCGTGGTCGCGGGCGCCAGGATGTGCGAGTACTCACCGGCCAGTCCGGCGATCAGCGCCGCCGCCGGCTCGGCCAGCCGGTGGCCGTAGATCGGATCCTCGGCGCAGAGCACCTTGGCCACACCGTCGATCTTCGCCGCCGCCGCGGCGGCATAGGCGGCCCGGGCGCCGCAGCACAGCAGAACCGGCGCGCCCAAGCCACCGGCCGCGGTCACCGCCTTAGCGGTCGCGTCGAGTTGCAGCTCGCCATCCGTCACTTCGGTAACAAGAAGAACAGCCATCTCAAATCACTCCCGCTTCGTTTTTCAGCTTGTCGACCAGCTCGGCGACCGAGGCCACCTTGACGCCCGCCTTGCGCGCCGGCGGCTCGGTGACCGAGACCACCGCGAGCCGCGCCGCGACATCGACGCCGTAGTCGGCCGGGGTCTTGGTATCGAGCGGCTTCTTCTTCGCCTTCATGATGTTCGGCAGCGAGGCATAGCGCGGCTCGTTCAGGCGCAAGTCGACGGTGACGATGGTCGGCATGCTGACCTTGATCACCTGCAGCCCGCCATCGACCTCGCGGGTCACTGTGGCGCTGTCGCCGCTGATCTCGATGCCCGAGGCGAAAGTCGCCTGGCTCCAGCCCAGAAGCGCCGCCAGCATCTGGCCGGTGGCGTTCATGTCGTTGTCGATCGCCTGCTTGCCGAGCAACACCAGCCCCGGCTGCTCCTCGTCGACCACCGCCTTCAAGAGCTTGGCCACCGCAAGGGGCTCGATATCGGTGTCGACGCTGTCCGCCGCCTCGATCAGGATCGCCCGGTCGGCGCCCATCGCCAGCGCCGTGCGCAGGGTCTCTTGGCTCTGCTTGACGCCGATCGAGACGGCGACGATCTCGTCCGCCTGCCCGGCTTCCTTCAGCCGGATCGCCTGCTCGACGGCGATCTCGTCGAACGGGTTCATCGACATCTTCACATTGGCGAGATCGACCCCGGTGCTGTCCGCCTTGACGCGGACCTTCACGTTATAGTCGATGACGCGCTTGACGGGCACAAGAACCTTCATCTCGGCGTGTCTCCTCGGTTGTCGGCCCTCCGGCGGCCGATATGGCCGGCAGCGGCGATTTCTGGGGCGGTTTTGTCTCCGCGCCGACACTTACCGGCTCTGGCGGCAAAACCTGTTGAAAAAACGACGGCCTCTCACAGGGAATCGGCAGATTCCCCTCTCAAGCACCCCGAATAGGGCGCCGAGGTGGTCCGGGTCAACGGGAAGGGGTGCCGCAGGGGGGCGTCGACGGCTCACACCGCCAGAGGCCGCTCGCTCAGTTCCGCCGCACCAGACAGGCGCCGCCCGCCTAGCGCAGCTTGGCGCAGAGCTTGAACGCCGCCAGCCGTGACGGCATCCCGACCCCGATCGACCAGATCTGCGCCCGGCCGCGCCCGGCGCGCCGGCGCGTCACCATCGGCTCGCGCTCGCCCAGGATATGCCCGTAGCGCGCCTCGACCCGGGCGAAGCGGACCATCGCCCGGTCGTAGCTCGAATTCGCCGCCAGGTGGACACCCTAGGGTTGCTAGGGCGCGCCGGCATAGAGCGCGGCCCGGGTCTTCATCACCGGCAGGCCGCTACAGGCCTCGAGGAAGCCGCGGTCCTTGCCGAGCGGGCGCGGCTCGACCTCGCGGCCGGGCTCGCGGAACCAGCGCGCCGGGCGGAAGGTGATCGAATGCACATAGGCCAGCGTCTCGCCAGGCAGGCCGCGGCGCCCGCCGAGCCAGGCCTCGACGCGGTCCTCGCCGGCATTGTAGGCCGCCGCAGCGAGGCCGAGATTGCCGAACTGGCCGCGCAGCTCTGCGAGAAAGGCGGCCGAGGCCGGGATCGCCTGAGCCGGGTCGAACGGGTCGGCAAGACCGCGGCGCTTCGCCGTCGCTGGCATGAACTGGGCCACCCCATGGGCGCCCTTGGGGCTGACGGCCCGGGCGTCGAAGCGGCTCTCCTTCCAGATCAGCCGGGCGAAGAACTCCGGCGGCAGCTCATGCGCCCCGGCCGCGTCTTCGATCAGGCGGCAGAGCCCCAACGCCTCGGTCTCCGCCGGATCGGGTTTGTCGCCGCCACCCTCCGCCGGCGTACCCGCGGCGGCAGCACCAGTCGCAATGGCGACGCCGAGCGCCGCCAGCAAGGCGGTCAGCGATTTGCCCGCGGCACCCACGGCATCTCGTCCTTCCGGTTCTTATCCGCTGTCTGCGCCGCAGCTTAACCTCGATCAAGGCGCAGCTGAAGCGAGAACCGACGGCCACCCGCGCGGCCGCCGGATGCGCTGCCGCGATCAGAGCGCCGGATTGATCACCGGCGCAAAAGAGAACACGCCCTTGCTGGCGGCATCGACCTCGACCGCGTGCATGTCGGCGGCGCCGAAGACCTCCAGCGCGGTGACGTTCGGCGCCGTCTTCGGGAACGGGCCGAACACCCGGAACACATGGCTGTCGCCGAACACCAGCAGCACCGGCTTGCCGAACTCGGCCGCAGCCTTCTGCAATGCCGGCCCGAAGCTGGCAAAGCCCGAATGGCGCAGCCAGCCTTCCTTGCCGAAGCTGTTGAAATCGAACTCGAACATGTCGGCATGGATCGCCACGACGATCGCATCCGCATCGCCAGCGGCGGAAAAACTGTCGGTCAGCCAGCGGGTGGTCGCCTCGTTGCGGGCGAAGAACTCCTTCGCCGCCGCCGGGTCGCGGATCTCGAAATTGTTGTTTGACCCGACCACATGCGCCGCGATGAAGGCGACGCCTTTATGGGTGACGCGGGCGTTCTCCGGGTAGCCCTCGGCACCCTGATGATCGAGCGCGATCGGGGTTTTGCCGAAGCTCGTCGCCGGGTCGGCGAAGTACTTGATCCGGATGTAGGCGAGTCGGTCGAGCGGATCGAATTCGCCCGCTTTCTTGCGATGGCAGTCGGTCCACTCGTTGTCGCCCGGGGTATAGATCACCGCGGCGTCGTAACTGTTGAGAAAACCGAGTTGATCGTCCCGCATCTGGTCGGAGCACGGGGTCGAGCCCGACTTGGTGTTGCCGACATGCACGACGAGGTCCGGGCTCCGCCGGTTGATCTTGCCGATCAGGGCTTCATAGGCACCGTAGACGTCAGCCGGCTTGCCGTAAGGCATGTCGCCGAGGGCAACGAAGCTGAACTGGTCAGCCGTCGCGCCGCCGGCCAGCGACGACAGGGAGACGGCGAGGGCGATTCTCTTGAGCATCGGAAAATCTCCGCTTGGTGGGCTTGCGGCGCCACGCTAGCGGAGCTGCGCAAAGCTAATGTGACGCGCGCCCCGAGGTGCGCCCCCGGGTCAGCGGTTCGCCCCCGGCACCCATAGCACGTCGTCCTCGCCATTGCCGTTCGCCACCCGGGCGGCGACGAAGAACCAGTCCGAAAGGCGGTTCAGATACTTCACCGCCGCCGGGTTGACCTCTTCCTCTGCCGCCAGCGCAACTGAGAGCCGCTCGGCCCGGCGGCTCACGGTGCGGCAAAGGTGCAGATGCGCCGCCAGGGCCGAGCCGCCCGGCAGCACGAAGCTCCTCAGCGGCGTGAGGGCGGCGTTCATGGCGTCGATCTCCGCCTCCAGCCGCTCGACCTGGGTCGGCGTTGCCCGCAGCGGCGGGTACTCGGCCTCGGCGTCCTTCGCCATCTCCAGCCAGCAGAGGTCGGCGCCGAGGTCGAAGAGGTCGTTCTGGATCCGCGCCAGCGCCGCGTCCATCTCGCCCGAGCTGTGCAGCCGCGCCAGCCCGATGGTGGCGTTGGTCTCGTCCACCGTGCCGTAGGCCTCGACCCGGCCGGCATGTTTGGCCACCCGGGAGCCGTCGCCGAGCGCCGTCTCCCCGGCGTCGCCGCCGCGGGTGTAGATCTTGTTCAGCACCACCGTCGCTCACCCTCCTCTCGGTCCGCGCCCGTGCCGGCCCTACGCCCCGCCGTGGGCCACCAGGATGGTCGCCATGATCAGCGCGATGGCGGTGAACTGGGCGATGATCCGCCATCGCATCAGCCGGTTCGAGAACCGCGCCCCCTTGATCCCCTCGCGATGGCGCGCCCCGAAGCCGACGATCCCCACGGTCAGCACCCCGAGGGTCGCCAGGCAGGCCATCACGGCCATGTAGAACAGCAATGCGGACATCTCGTCTCCTTCTCCTCAGCCTTTCATCAGCACCCGGTCCATCAGCTCGGTCGGCAGCAGGCGCTTGAGCATACCGACAATATAGGTCGGTGTCGTCACATAGTATCGCGGGCGCGGCCGGCGGCTCTCCAGCGCCCGGACGATCTTGCGGCTGGTCGCCTCGGGCCCGAGCTCGAACGGGTCGGGCTTGTTCACATCGGCATAGAGCCGCGGCTCGACCACGTCGCGGTAGAGGTCGGCCAAGGCCGAGCTCTCCGGGTCGATCCAGCGCTCGTACTGGGCCCGGGCGTTGATCCGGAACCGGGTGCGGATCTGCCCCGGCTCGAGCAGGATCACCTTGATCCCGGCGTCGCGCAGCTCGAGGCGCAGCGTGTCGGCGTAGCCCTCGACCGCGAACTTGGTCACCACATAGGCCCCGCGGATGCACACCCCGGCGAAGCCGAGCACCGACGAGTTCATCAGGATCCGCCCACCTCCCTGGCCCCGCATCACCCGGATCGCCCGCCGGGTCAGGTCGTGCCAGCCGAAGAAATTGGCCTGTAAGATCGCCTTCAGCGCCGCGTCGGAGACGTCCTCCAGCGCCCCCGGCAGGGCATAGGCGCCGTTGTTGAAGAGCGCGTCCAGGCGCCCGCCTGTGCGCACCATCGCCTCGGCGAAGCCGGCGGCGATGCTGTCGGCGTCCTCGTAGTCGATGCGGAAGCTCTCCAGCCCGTCGGCGTTCAGCTGGTCGCAGTCGGCTTGGCTCCGGCAGGTCGCGAAGACCCGCCAGCCGCGCGCCTTCAGTGCATGGGCGGCGTGATGGCCGATGCCGCTGGAGCAGCCGGTGATCAGAACGCTGCGCCGTTCGTCGTCCATGCTCCCTCCGATCCTCCACCCTGCCTCGCTGCGCCGGCCCCCTCTCCCCCCGGCGGGGGGAGAGATGGAGAGGCGGGAACGGCGCAGCCGTTCCTCTATCCCCTTTCGCCGCCGGGCGCCAGCGTCACCGCCCCCTGTTTCTCGGGCGCATCCGGTAATTGGCCCGGGTGCGGGCATGAAACGCCGTGTCCTTCGTCGCAACCCAGCGGATGAACCGGGCGGGTTTCGGGTGGCGCTTCAGCTTCGCCACCGTGTCGAACTCGCGCGCCAGCGCGGCCTCGGTCAGGACGCTATGGATCTCGTTATGGCAGATGGCGTGCAAGAGCACGGTCGGCCCGTCGCGCCCGCCCTTCAGCCGCGGCACCAGATGGTGCAGGCTCTGGCGCGCATGGCCCTGGATCGGGCGGCCGCAGAGGGGGCAGACGGGGTCGCTCATGGCGAGGATGCTAGAGCAGAGTCGGATCTGCGAAAACCCGGCCGTGTGGCAGCGATCCGCTGGCAGCACCAGCGCCTTTCCGGGGCGTCAACCCCGGATCGCGCCCACCCGGTCGGGCGCGATCCTTCGTCGGGCAGTGGCACACATGGCAGTTTTCCGCTCGGTCAGACATGACTCCCCGCCGCCGCCCCCTTGACCGCGCCCCGCGAATGGCGTTTTCTCGGCGCCCGTCCGGCCACCCCCGGCCACTCTGGAGACCACCCATGAGCCCGCTCACCATCGGCATCCTGGCGGCGATCGCGATGGTGCTCGCCAAGGTCCTGTTCCTGCGCTGGATGATGGACAAGGCCGACAGCACGGCGCGACCCGCGCCACCGGACACCGACGCCGCAAACCCGCCGCAACCCAGCACCCGGGGCTGACCCATGACCGAAAAGACCGTCGTCAACTCCTGGAACGAGTGGGACCCACTGCGCCATATCATCGTCGGGCGCGCCGACGGCGGACACATCCCGCCGCCCGAGCCGGCGCTCGACGCCAAGGTGCCGGAGGACTCGGACATGCGCGGCCAATGGGGGATGCGGCCGCAGGAGTCCATCGACCGCGCCAACGAGCTTCTGGACAACTTCGCCGCGACGCTGGAGCGGCGCGGCATCCGGGTCGATCGCCCGACCCCGATCGACTTCTCCCAGCCCGCCACCACGCCCGACTTCCACACCGGCTCGCAGTTCGGCTGCATGCCGCCGCGCGACGTGCTCCTGACGGTCGGCTCCGAGATCCTCGAAGCGACCATGTCCTACCGCTGCCGCTGGTTCGAATACCTCTGCTACCGGCCCCTCCTGCAGCTCTACTGGGAGGAGGACCCCAACTTCCGCCACGAGGCGGCGCCGAAGCCGCGGCTCACGGATGCCGACTACCGCCCCGATTACCTCTCCGAGAAGATCGGCGTCCAGAAGCGGCTCGAACGGACCGCCGAGAAGTTCTTCGTCACCACCGAGGAGGAGCCGCTGTTCGACGCCGCCGACGTGCTGCGCTTCGGCAAGGACCTGGTGGTGCAGCACGGCTTCACCACCAACCTCAAGGGCATCGAGTGGCTGCGCCGGCACTTCCCCGACCACCGGGTGCACGCGGTCAACTTCCCCGGCGACCCCTACCCGATCCACATCGACGCCACCTTCACCCCCTTGCGGCCGGGGCTGATCCTCAACACCCCCCAGCGCCGGCTGCCCGACGAGCAGCGGGCGATGTTCCACCGCAACGGCTGGGAGATCGTCGACAGCGCCCAGCCGGCCCACAACACCCCGCCGCCGCTCTGCTATTCCAGCGTCTGGCTCAGCATGAACGTCCTCGTCCTCGATCCCAAGACCGTCTGCGTCGAGGCCTCCGAGGTCTACCAAGCCGACCAACTCGACAAGCTCGGCTTCGAGGTGATCCCGGTGACCCTCCGCGACGCCTACGCCTTCGGCGGCGGCCTGCACTGCTGCACGGCGGATGTGTATCGGGAGGGCGGGTGCGAGGGTTATTTCGGGAAGGGGTGAGGTGGGAGGGGCCCGTGTTTGCATGCACCAATTGGGAGCGCGCCTGCATGAGCAGAGTACACGACCCATGTTTTTGTTTGTTTGAAGGTTTTTTTTGGATTGCGTCGGACCATGCGGCGAGGGCGACACCGGGGTTGTGGATGATCCATCTGCGCAGGCTGTCGAGGCCGGGGCGGAACCAGGATTTTTCTCGCCTTCCGTGATCTTTCCGGCGGAGCTTCC
>Ga0209255_1000348_pt1 | contig 10726 bp, 5 predicted proteins | sample WorMetvaBAHAMAS2_FD_187394 | JGI IMG/M metagenome (GOLD analysis project Ga0209255, IMG submission 187394) | Marine gutless worms symbiont microbial communities from Max Planck institute for Marine Microbiology, Germany - Olavius vacuus... | ecosystem: Host-associated > Annelida > Digestive...
TATTAATTAGACAGATACCTCACATTTTCATCACATGAGAGTCTACAATTCAACATCACCTGACCATTTGACCAACCACTAGACATAGACAAAGTTACTTGGTTACAGTACAAAGCTAAATCACTACATTTGTATGTGATATAGACAACATGCCAGGTCAATTATTATCTGAACAGTACCAACATCTTTCACCTCTGGCCTATTTCCAGCAATGCCTTGCACGGTTCATCTTCACTATACAGATAACAGCCACAAACGGCACACATGAACTACTGCAGTGCTGTGACAAACACTAATGCCAAGAGTCCGTGACATCTGTCAAACTCACTGATTATCCGGCGATGAGAAACGTCTATCTACCACAAGAGTATACTGCAAAGCTCCTCACATGTGAGACCAATATCTTGACAGTACACGCATAAAAACAGTAAACGTAAAACAATGCCTCACAACTGTGAGATCGCCGTGTAATACACAGTCTACCTAAATACACAGCATAATTTATATTACTTCCAGGGACGCTAGTTTTAAGGATTAATTAACGTAATTAATCGTTAAATATAATAAGTTAACCAAAACCGTCACAAATTACATTAACCCATATCTGTTTCAAGGAAAAGTTCTGCATTTCTCATCTTTGTTATTGATGTAAGTCTGATGGGACATGAAACGCATGTTTTGTGGTATTTTACCCCAGCTACAGCGACGCAACTATCTCAAGTCGTGTTCCAAATATACAATGTTAAGTAGTAAACTGCGTAATTTTAATGAATTATATAACTGAGCCAAATCAATTAACAGCTTTTTTTCTGACCGATCAATTAAACTTCTACTTGACAAAAGTCGATGTATTCTCAATCACAACTGTAGACAGAACAGGTGCAACTCGGGATGTTAATGATCGAGAACTGGTGATGGGAGCTTTGTTTGGCTGGTATTTACTGGCACTTTCAATACAGACACACTACATCATGCTGACAGACTGAAGATCAATGGATTTACAATTTACAACTAACAACACGTAGTATAACATCAAAATACGGCATCATCGTCAAACAGGTATTCCTTAACCTATTTTATATGACAATAATCACCTCGACATGCCAAAGACTGCTTCAAGGAGCCTTTCCAGGCAATCAGTTAGCTACGTTACCGACAAACTAAATCTACAACAACCAAGTCATGCACAAAAAACCCAAACAACTAAACCCAATAATACCGGTACCAAACTAACTCTAGTTTAGGCATCTTAAGACATCTGGCAGTACACTGATCAGATCTAGTCTTACACAAAACCGGTTGGGACAATAATAAGAACTACTGCCAGCAGCTCTCTCTCCAGACAGAACTTTTCTGGTAATTAACAAAAATCATCACACCACACAAGCTACACTAACTGAACATGAGCAATAGTAGCCACCCGTTTAATAATAATGCTGGCAGCACATACCAGCATTGCTAACTGATCACTGTCAACTAACAGCATACCGTAGGGATTGATTGACTGATTGAGCAAGGTTTAACGTCCCACCAAACACATTATAGGTCATATAGGGGACGATTTTTACAGGTCATATAACCAAACCAACAGTGTCAAAGCACTCAGGGAAGCCAGTTGGTCTTTTAGATAAGGCTTGAATCCCACCAGGACCACTCCACCATGTTACAATAATAGGGAGGCACCGGGGCCAAATTTTTAAAATCCCGCTGGAACCGAATAATGATGCCTGCTCCAATGCTCTGAATGCTGACGAAGTGCATAAAATTGCGTAAATTGTGTATAAACTGGGTGTGCTAATGTCAGTAATTTGATTTGTGCTATTGATGTTGCCCATTCTAATGCATAATATACTCTAGTGTTTGAATGTCAGTTAATACTACGATTTGGAGCTAACCAGATTTTGTGACATTCACGATCTGATACTGTTATACTGACAGTAAAATATACGGTTGCAATACCGGCACTGTTCAGCAATTCGGCTGGATTTGGAACCAGATTGTGAAAAACAGCCGGATATCCAGTCAACCGGAACATCCCAAGTATACTGACTGCAGCTTTCGTTGAAAGTGCAATTTGCCACACTTCTAGCATGCATCTGTCATTCATTCAAAAACCATACTGAAATGATGCACTTATATAACTGCCAAATTCTCTGTGCTATTTAACTTCAGCTGCAACACACTGTGCCCACTCATAACCAGAGATAGCAAAGCAAAGTTATTAAAGTTCTCTACTCAGCATGCTTTTAGAATAACACAGAGTCAAAACCAGCAATTTCACCAGATTTCATATCTGTACACAAATACATGAAAACCATCCTTTCAGAAAAGACGTTCACACTCAAATGTGACCAGGTGAATGACATCAGTATGCTGTAACAGTGTAAACAGTGGTCTAAGGACTATTTCACAGCTTTTATTCCACACAATAAATTCACAAATAGAGTCAAAATTATGTACATCATGAGCCTGATATTGTCGGCAACAAACACACTGCAACACACTAAAACTAACAAATGCATTGGTATTAGAAAGTGAAACTTTTATCAGATGCCAAATGCGATTTGTACAGTAGAAACTATCACATGCAACGGTGATAAGAAATATACTGAATAAACTGAGAGAATATACGAAACTCCGCCCACTCGTTGCAATAAGTCAGTTCAACGTCACTAGACACAATGTAGCGACCGCGGTTATGGAAGAAGACTTTGCCGACATCGAATGAGAAACTTTCTTACTTTAACTGAATTGGTACATATTTTCACAAAAAAACTACAGTATAATGCTGTTGTTTACAAACAGCATTAGTTTCCCTAGACTCCACTGCCACACAGCAGGGCCAATGCATTGATTTCACCAGCAAGCAAAGAAGTGGGTGGAGTGTCGTATATTGTCAAAGTATTAAGTACATTTCGTAATAATCTGCATTACATCTTTCTACAACGCAGTTTGCACTGTGTGCTATAACATGCTAACACTGCAATACTAAGCTGTTGGTCTTCTAGATGTATAAAAGGGGGTTCTCAATGCCAACTCCACTGCAAGCAGGCAACACAGCAACACGAATGATATGAAGGACTTGCAACGGCCAACGATTCTCCTCATAGAAAATGGCAGAGCGTCAAGTAATTTGTCTTTTGGCGACAAATTTCTTTCTAGCAGCATAACATTTTACTTTTGTCACAGTCATCAGACTGACTGGTATAGTCATTTCAACTACTTTTGTGGTTATCCGTTAATCAAGGCCGTATTCGCTTTGCCGAATCCAAATCAGATTCAGTGAATCCATCCATTCAGTGCGCGAACCCGAATCCGCGAATCCAGTTTTGACATGGATTCACTTGCGAAACCGGAAGTGCTTAGCATGGCGTCTGCGATTGTTTTGATTGATGAATACGGTATTCTTGTTTTGCTGAATTTTATTTCAAAGTTTGCTTCAAATGTGCACAATGTTTCTAACATGTTTGACGTTCTCTGCTCTCTGCAAGGTCAAATCCTCTGCTGGTGTTGTATGTCAACAATGACATCACTTTTGACAACACCCATGAATCCAGACCGTTCGATTTGCCAGTGAATTCAAATTCAGATTCATCATGATCTAGAATCTAGATTCGGTCAAATCGTATACGGCCAAACACGTTAAGTAATAATCACAAAAAAGTAATTAATTAACACAACTGTGACATCACTCCATTGCGAATTTTCGAAAATCATGTTCTTTTAAATGCTGGTGGAATACTGTGGCGGCAAAATTTTAAACAGAGGCCGGTGAGGTTAGTCTAGTCAAAATGAGCAAGTGTTCTCATCTCAATAATGCAGAATGCCATCGTTCCCTGCTTCTGTTGCCAGCGTGCACGGCTATCACATGGTACAACAAAACACGCCAGTACACAAAACGTCAACAAACGTATCACTAATAATACTGCACGTGTTACGTACAAGTGCACACAGACCGACAGATACACTGTATGTCACGATATCTACACGTGCTTGATGAACAGCACAGTAACGATATGACTGACTGACGATTCACTAATCGACACATCTATCACATTCCCTGTAATGTACAGCGACTATGTACAGCTTCTTGCAATTCAGCTATTGCGCCGTGTTGTGGATTTGTGGAATTAGTTGTAGCACGATAACACACAAAAAAACACTAGAGGCAGCACATTACCTCTTTAAATTCTCTGTATATTTGGCCTGCAAATTTCTCTATTAAAACACTAAACCCAAAACTGCTTAGATATGGACAGTGATGGTTATACTCAGAGCATAGCTAATTCTGAAATATGTGGTATTTGTTTCCAACAGAAAGACTAAACAAGTTTTAGGGCACTGCTAAATACAGACAGTTAGCAGTGGTATGTCAACAAATACGCAGTAAAGTGCTGCAGCTAATGACGCTGTGTAAACTGCCAGGAATACTAGCTTTCGTTGACGTCAAAGGAACTGTGCCATTTAACATGCCAAATGCAGAAGCAGCAGTGACATAACAAGTTTTGTACCGGTCTCATGCAAAATACTAGCAAATTCAACAGTGCAACAAGAACACAATAGATTTCTAAAGCAACAAAGTCAAATAACCTACTTCACTAGATTAACTAAAAATAACAAAAAATATACAAATGTCCTTTTACCAGAATCAGCAATCCACAATCCTGTATCAATGAATATTAATATAACTGACTGACAGTGACGATAAGTGGAGTCTTTATGATTTAGCCTATGGTCCCGGTCCATTTGTGGCTGGCCCATACTATCACTATTAAACATAGACATGACTATGTCCTCGTTCTCAATAGCAGCCATTTAGGCATAAATACACTCAAAAAATTTGAGCCCGTACGTCCATATTTTATGACATGGATGTCACAGACGTCAAGCGTAAAATGCTTGTTATTACGATGCTACATTATGAGGTGACGTCAAAGTTTATCCAGTCAGAATTAAATCTATAAAGTGTTTTTCTTATTACAGAGAAGGGGGTTTTTCTTTGGCTAGGCTACTCGTTTGCTTTCCAAAATAATTAAATCCTGTGTTGAACATGCAGTGTTAAATGACGCGTGTACCTGGTAGGACTATTTGTCGTGGTTTGTCTTTTTTACAATCGGTCAATTTTTTTTCGCACAATATGACTACAGTTTCTTATGTTGAGTGGTTTCCAGATTTTTGTGCTGTAACGTTCAATCTTTTTAACTCCAAAGTCATAAGTAATTTCACGTCTCTTAAGAACCCTGACAAAAGTGGTCCATATATGTATGTATGACTTCATAGCTTGTATTCTATTTTAACTAGCAAAACATCTTTTGTTTTCACACAGACTTCTAATCGGATGTAGCACTCTTAAATGGACTTTAATGATTCAGCAAATAAGTTTGTGCAAAAAGGCAAGCAAACACTCTTGCACTGCTCAATACACACAATTAATATGAGCAGCTAAATTTACATAAATAGTGTTAGTACAGGACCAGGTCCTGGATCTCTGCGGTCCATCGCTTCAGTTTGGTCTTGTAACATTTTTGGACGGGATTCAGTCCATGTATAGCATTTGCTCTGTTGGTTTTCTTTACTTCATATAAATTGCACTTCACATCAGCCACAAAAAAGTAACTGACGTTACTGCTAGCATTGGGTGAATATCTTGCGTCATTGCATCTATGCAACATTTTCGGATTCAAAATGTTATCAAATAGAACTCTAATGCAGGAATATATCGAGGCCATGATTCGGTTCGGTTCGACCAGGTCGAAATTAATGATGTTCCTGAACTGGTCCCGGTCCATTTGTGGCTGGCCCATACTATCACTATTAAACATAGACATGACTATGTCCAGAAAATGGTAACACATATCAGCCTTACTAGCAAGAAAAAGTAATTAAAGTAAATTTCAGCCTGCTGGATTTCCATAATGCTGAAACGCTGCTACGGTTATAGAAATGTAACTCGTACAGTTAACTCTAATTACAAAATGTAGACAGGTAACGTGCAAAATAACCAAGAATGTTTCGCTACGTTTATGAAATCCGAGACACGTTATTCATGTTTTTTTACAGAAATCTACGACCAAACAACGATGTTCAAAATACGCACTAATACAGTACTGCACACACCGACACGCACATTCATTTAATGAACTAATCTGAGCACTACGTGACAATTTCAACTACTTTGCCTAAAAAGAGTTATTGCCACCGAACAGTGATCTGAGCTAATTGATGATTGATAAACCATATACAAAATAACTTGTACATCGGTGCTACCTGAGCACCCACCGGTATGCAGCCTGTGATGACATACTGCACACACCTACATCAAAACTAACGCAGAAAACACAGCCAAACGACACATGAACATACGCGCGCAGAAAAAAGAACAATTTTTACACCACTGCAGCACGATAACTCACACTCGATCTACACGACGATGTGAAACGACTTCAAGGTAAAAAATGAAAATATTTATCACTAGCTGATGATGTTGTCACAGTTCATTCCACTGTGACCACTCGCCAGGTGCTGTGAAATTCCCCGACATTCCCCCGACTCTTTGCAGCACACCTACCCAAGCTGCAGTTAGCCATATAATAAACATGCATACACGATGCCAATAAACACTGGCATAGCCCCAAATGTGAAGTTAGCACACTAACATTTTACGGCAACAAGATTTTTTGCGGACACTTCCCAGACTTTTGGCCGTTTCACCCCGACACTTCCTTAACAGCTGTCAAATTCCTCGACATTCCTAGCTTTTCCCGGACAAGTGGTCACCATCTCCTGGGTGCTACTGAACCGCCTGTTCCTCACCAGAGAGTATCATGGTGCGGTCACCGACACGTACCAGTCGTCGTTCCAGCGACGATGGCAACGGACTGCTCGTATCGTTGTCCTCATGACGATCGCCTCTCGTGTCGACGCGGAAAACGTACACCAGAACGATAGACAGGCCTACGACAAGCGACAGCGTCGGCCAAAACATACAGTGCACGACGGTCGCCTTCGTCACCACATCCAGTATCACGTAGCTTGGGTCGCTGGGGTCGGAGAAGCAGACATACTGCGTGCCTGGAACACCGTACCCCTCTGCAAAACTCTTCACAGCCTCCACGTTCTTCTGGACGACACGGTCGCACTTGTGAAACGAGCACTGTTCATGCAAAAGGCACAGTACACGCGTCAGAAATCAAAGTCGGCAAAATTAATAAAAAAATTTGCAAAACCAAACCCTGTTGCTTGCAAGTAAGAAAATGTGCATCGCGATGAAATTCGTGGATGATGATGAATTACATATACCGACAAGCCAAAATCTCCTTCCGTAATACGTAAAAGTAAGTGTATTAGGCCCAAATGCAGGGCCCCAGCACAGAAGCTTGTCTAATGTTGTTCCCCGTGAAGTAAGGTAACTAAGTTAAGGCACTGAGTTCATAGTGCATGTGAATGTTGTGGCCAAAGCCAATCCCAGGGTTAGGGTCAAGTGTACAATAACTGAGCAGCACACTGCACAACACTTTAAATAACCAATGGTATTTGCAGAGTAAACTTCTGCAAATAATATTTAAAAAATGCGGTGACATTCAACAGTCAACATACCGGTCTTACTGCAGATAAAAAATGAATATCTTGATACACAGAACATCTTTCTACGTCACCATATATGGGATATATGTAGCAAGGTGGTCCAGCAAAAAGTGGACCAATTTTGAAAGTGGTCCACTTCTTACTGGACCACCCTGTTGCATTAACAAGTGTCCAATCTGTGCAACATAATTACTGTCTCATTATGTGGAATGACCCCCAAGCTATGGTCTAAAACATGTAGTATAGCAAAGTCAAGAAAAAACAGAGTTAGTTTATTTTCTTTGCGAATGTGTATTGTGCAAAGAAAATACCATAAACTGGCAACTTGTGTTATTTTGCAGTTTCTGCCTTATATTTTTAGTATAAGCTTAATATGCAATTATTTCCAATGCTGTACGTTTTGCATTTATGCAATATGATGCACAGCACACAAGTTGCACAAATCAAGCCCACATGTGTCTTCTGTGGAACAGCTTGTGTCCTAAATTGGTTCACATTTTAAATGGCACCCAAAAAACAAAAACTTGAACCCCAAAAGCAATTTTTACAGCCTGCAACAATAATGAACTTCAAACTGATCACTGTAAGCATGATAGGAATATTTAAATATTAAGTAAGATACAACTGCATTTGTATCCAGAGCCAAAAATTACATAAAACATAATGAACATGATGAAAACACTAATGTTCATGTACAAACAGTCCACAATGTCCTCACACTGGAATGGGTAGCAGACATGTCAGTTCATACTTAACAGTTCCTATCCAACATACCGACTAAAAGCTGGATTCTATCGAGCAGAGATCAGGTCTTAGCCACGGATGCCGTTTCTCGAGCCCAAAGAAGAAAAAGCTCATGGTGTAGAGGCTATCTGACAAAAACTGGTAACGAATACTCCTATAGCAAATAAACACAAGGTGCCTTAACCAGCATTTGGATTAATGATGCACATAAAGATGAGTAAATATATGTTTAAATATATAAAAATAAATAAAAAGTGGCTAAAATCATAACATCCAATGACAGTTTACCTGCTGAGCGGGACTTTGTAAGATGTAAGTTTCATAAGAGTCATACAGTGTAGCGTTGAGTACGATGTCATCACTCGACTCCACTGTATAGTTAATGACGATGTGAAGGCAAGGATAGTGGGATGTACACGACCCACTGGCATCGCTAGCACATCGGCACGATACACTGTTGCTTACTAATGCTGTCACCTCAGTGGTACATTCGGACTCGACCAAGTGCCGAATGTCAATGTACGGCTGGACGTAGAGCAGGCCGAAAGCTACGAGAAGTGATGCCCCAATCAGCGCCAGCAATATTCCCGCGCCGAGCAAGTAGTTGGAGCGCCGGCCGCAAAAGCCGTACACCGGGGACGCACTTTCCATCTCGTCCGATCTGTACGATCGGTACATTTGCCGAGAAGAAGGATGACGAAATGGCATGGACATTAGGCAATGATGTTACAAGAATGCTGGTTAACACCACAACAAAACAACACGTTCACTTATATGCACACAAATGTAACACGATGCAGCAGTATACGTTAACCATCACTGACTAATGAAACTCCACGTTATTTGATATTGTTTAACATAATTTCTTATATAATGAACTGAGCTGTTTTTCAATGATTCAGTATGCTCTTTCACGGCCTCTCACTGCAGTGACTATTAGTCTCACTAATTAGCCGCAGAGTGGCGCCACTGCCTAGGCAGTAGGCTGAAAAATGCCGCCAGCCAGGCTGTCTGGCAGCAAGTGTCCTGTCCTGGTTTTATTGAATTTTAGCTTAGGGTGTCACATTCACAATGGTACCTAGTAGTACAGTTAGTAGGGTTACTGTTATGGTTAGTGTTAGGGTTAGCGTTAAATAAGTACCAACATGTATGGTAAAATGTTGATTATACGAGGCATCATTAGAATGATTGTGTAATTTGTGTATTACACTGTAACAGCAAAGTAACGGGCAAATCTTCCGAATCATTACAGTGTGCTATGCTGAAGGCCTGTGACGCGTGCGCAGACATGGGCCAGTTATAGCTCACTGTACCGATTAGTGTCCAAGTAATGACCCGGTAACATCATTTGACGTAACTAATTATTAAGAATAAAATTCTGGACAAGAAAACTGAAGGAGTATTATCCACATCAGTAGTCAGCATCGTCCGCTTGGGCATATTAACGCCATGTTAATACCAGTGTCCATGGCTTGGGAAGGATTAGTAATCCTGGATGAAACTTCATACTGTGGACCGGTACGGCCAGTGAGGACCCTATTGGCCGATTCACTCCAGAAAGCGAATTGGCCTGGGAGTGAAAAGGCTCAGTACCGTGGAATCAAACCCTATCCCTAACACTCATCCTATCCATCATCCAAATTCTAACCCACTCTGCACCTATAGTCTGCAATTTACCCGTTGTACACATTTACCAGAGTCCTTTTTTAAAATTTCGAACCTTAAGTCTGCCAAAAAAGACAATGACTTTTGTTTATAGATGTACTTCATTAATCGATAACGTTGATCGATTAGTCACAATGTAACCACCAAGAAGCCTGAGTTACCGTTTACCCGAAATTCGGACGAGTGAAAGCTCTAATATAACAATAATTTTCCGTCATTTACCACATTCATATGATACCAGAGAAAACAATACTCGCACTGTGACTACGGACTAATGAATCTAAATAGCTTTCGGAATAGAATGTAACAGGAAAGCATAACAAAACTGCCAGTGGTATTACCGGTTATCGTTACGTCAGATAATCTCAGTTATTTGTCAATTTTTATATACAATTTATACTCCATCTTCGCCATTTTCTGTACATGATAATCACAATGAATGAATCATCTGCTCAGGAAGTAAAACATAAAACATAAAAAGGACTTTATGGAAACAGGTTTTAAAACCTGCGCTCCACCCCCACATTATTTTGATATGTAAAAATATCAGTTAGTACGAATCCGATAACCATAATTCTAATCGCCGTATGACACTTGTATACAATATTTTTTATGGCATATATGCAGAATAGGGTGACAAATTCACAACGGTACTTAGTAGTAGGGTTAGTAGGGTTGGTAGGGTTAGTAGGGTAAGTAGGGTTAGTAGGGTTAGGGTTACCGCTTACTGTTA
>Ga0209255_1000349_pt1 | contig 10717 bp, 10 predicted proteins | sample WorMetvaBAHAMAS2_FD_187394 | JGI IMG/M metagenome (GOLD analysis project Ga0209255, IMG submission 187394) | Marine gutless worms symbiont microbial communities from Max Planck institute for Marine Microbiology, Germany - Olavius vacuus... | ecosystem: Host-associated > Annelida > Digestive...
GAATTCGACAGATTTTCAGGCCGATTACATCACAGTGGTTGAAGATAGACGTATAATGTCCGTAAATCATTGTCTTCCAGTTCCAGTGTTCCACTTTTGGCGAAAACTATAACGCACCCTGCAGCGCGGTCTCTCTGCGATAGCTGAGCATCTTGTTATTAAAATAAAGTGATTACTCGATCGAGTTCTAAAAAGCTACCCTCACTATATTTCCGACGAGTTGAATTTCCCGCCATGTTGTTTCGATGTTACTGTGAATCGGAAGATGGAACAATAATTTATGCCACGTAAAATGATATAAATGGGCGATAGTTTAATTTGATGCATTCTAGAAATGTCGAGATATACCCAAGCGGATTCGGACTAATTTACGTTGCAGGTTAAGTCTGCGGCTGGTCGGTGGATATCGATTAGTCGTCTGTTCGCGGACGTCGTGTTGTGGCCTCTGACGTGAAAAGGGGTAAGGTGGATTTCGAGGAAACACGACGGCTTAGGAATGGTGAAAACACGTCACGGTGGAGGGGACGATAATGAAGCAGATGAATCCATTGATACTGAGGTGCCGCACTGTAGCAGTCGACCGAGAAACGAGTCGTTGAGAACAAAGGAATCGTGTGTGAATGTGAGTATATGTCAGTTACTTTTATAGTAGTTGCTGTTTAACCGGCCACTGACGAAAACATATTTAGAATATTCAGTATTTAGTAGCTAAATAAGCAGCACAGTTTTCTGATCACTGATTTAATATATAATGCTTTGATTGATAATATACATATTGTATATATTATGTTCTATGTTAGTTGGAGGGTATAGAGGCCTGCACCCTTGTCTAAAAACCTCTTTTGCTTTGCTTTGCTTTGCTTATTGCACAGTAGTACTGTAAGGTGTGGTACTTTTTGTCGGTTATGGGTAATTAACGCATCGGCCGACATGCAAATCCACCGGGCAAATTGAAGTCAACACCGACTGGCCTCTGCATCGGCCACCGACTTGGCCTGCATCAGCCGACAGCGAATCGAAGGAAAGAGTGGAATGCAGCACTTTGGAGTATGAAAGTGTGCCTATATGAATAGACCTAGTTAGCATTATCTAATGCAATTGAAATTGACTGTATTAGCTAAATATCGCACATCGGCGCATCAGCGGCAAACTAAGCTACTCATAGATCAATGAAATTTCGTCGCCGTCAAAGTCAAGAAGCCGCTAGGAGGAGTAGTGTATTCAGCATAGTGTTGGCTGTAGGTCGACTTTGTCGGAACTTAGAGGCCACTGTCGGTATTTTCCTTTGTCTTTATGTGTTATGTTACTGCGTCTGACGCCCGCACCAGCATCCGACGGAGCGGGCAAGCAGCAGCGGTGGAGGGTCGCCCGACACTGGTTCATTGTTGCTGCCGATGTGGCCGATGCATTAATTACCCAGACTGCTTTTTATCATAAGTAAAATAAGGGAAACAAGGATGGGCTTCTTCATGGCTAATCCGCCGAGCCCTAGGCCTGCCAGTAGGGTTTCTGGCCATACAAGGTGAGTAACAAGATGAGTCTAAGTCACTGTTAAAATAGTGTTACGGTATATGTTGGGTACTGAAAAGAGGGTGCTGTCTGCTGATAAATTTTAATGTACATGTCCTGATATCACCCATCTTTTTTTGTTTTAATAATTTATTTTTGAATGAACAACATTTAAGTAGTCTCCACAGCATACGTGTATGTTTTCAATCAACTATCTACAAATGTGCATTTTCTAGACTTTGTTAACAGCGTTCATAAAGAAAACTTCCTGTACAGATACTCGATACTTAAATTGGGTTTTGTAGCTGTACTGATTTGTTAGCCCTAATCTTCCTTAGAAGTAATGCTATATCAGACAATATTAGTTGTCATTGTCGGTGTCACCTCAGGGATATACAGAAGATAGCAGTGATGGAGAAAAATACAGAAGACATGGTGAGAAGAAGCGCAGAAGATACGCAAGTAGTAGCAGTGATAGTGATGACGACCGAAGGCATTCATCATCACGCCAGCGTCATTTGTCGTCTCGGCATTCTCGGCGTCGTTCAATGCGACGGTAATGTGTAGATGTGGCCAGCATACTGCAATCATGAAGCATTTGATTTTTATCACAGTCAATATTGTCAGTAAAGTTTGTTTGAAATCTACATTATCTGTATCTTAGATTAGATTTATGAAAGGTAAATTAAAGATTTAACAAAATTAACTGTTTAAAAATTTCAGTGATAGAAAGATTTAAGTTAAGATCACATTACTATTAGAAAGTGAATGACTGTTCTGCTTACCTTGATATGTCGTCCGCATGTTCTCCAGTAATTGTGATTGTTTCTGTAAACTGTTGAATGAAAAGCCATTCAATTTCAGTGGAAAACCATGCGATAACTACAGATCGACGAAGAATATTTTTTTATCAATTTGTAATGCATGGATTTTAATTGAAATTAACAATTAATTAATCATTAATTTTGCAAAGTGGGTACCATGCTCCATGAGAGCATAGGCAGGGGTGCTCATCTTCCTCTTGTTGGCCTTGAGCCCATAGATCATTATACTGCTGTGTCTGTGACGTGTGGCCAGTGCATTATCAGACCTACAGTCACCTTCCAGCCTCACAGTGTCACGCCATTGACTGACTAGTACCAAGTTGTACTGCTTGGTGACAGAGGAACAGTGGCCAACATACTGCACTCTTTGAATTTAGATGTTTAATGTTATCACATTTTTGTCAAGCTAACGTATGGAATTTTTAAATTGTTAACAGCCTTAATTTTACTTTGTCAGAATTGTGCATGTCGGAGATCATTGCATTTGTAAAGTGAGTGGTTGTTATATAAGATTTTAATGGTATTTGCAGACATTTTGACATAGAAGGTTATGGGCGTGATCAGCTGGATGAGAACATAACATTCTTGCGTCGGAGTACTCGACAGAGGAAGTTTCTCTGCGACACATTTAACGAACATGAGACGATTGATGAACCTTCATTGGAGGCAGGGGAGCAGGACAGGCCAGATGAACAGCAGACCGAAGCTCGTCAGCAGCAGCCACAGTTGGATGTGCAGCCACCGTCAGATACTGAGGTTACTGTTGACTCAGTGTGATGCAGATTAGGGATTGACAAAATTTTAATTCAAATGATTTACAGATAGAATGTTTTAACCAAATCTAGTATAACATCAATTTTTGTCGAATTCGAATCTGTGGTTGAACATAGTGTTTAAGTGCTGCGTCAAATGCATTGTGGCTGTAACTGAAATGGAGATCAGCACCACCTTATGGGCCCTTGTACTTGTAGCTCGGGAAGGACTTCACTTTTTTAATGTTAATTTGTTAGCTACTTATAACAGTTGATGTAAATGTCTAAACCGGAGGTGGATCCAACTGTGACATATTGTGGTGAACTGTTAGCAGGTGAATTGAGACTGTCATTGTATTGCATTTTACGCATGCACTAAAGTTCCAGAATGGATAATTGGCACTTACCACAATCCTGGTTCTGTCCCTGCTTCAGACTTAATGGAATTATGTTTCATCAAAACTAATTTATTTATATAGTCTCTAGTAAAGGAAGTTTTTAGTTTTGCAATTAATATATGGTATATTATGCAACAACATAACATGTAGACATTGTACATGTTGACTGACAATGTGTCATAGATGGACATGTACACTCGCGTAAAGCGTGAACGTCGTCATCTGAAGCGCGACATGTATGGAATCCCAATCAATGAAGACGACAAAGACAAAACTGCCAGCAGTGGAAACAGTGAAACTGAAAGTATGTTTCTCTTATGTTAGTATATGAGATGTGGAAGAACTATTCACATACTCGAGAAAATTACATATCACAACACGATAAGTCAGCACACATGGAACAAGCCAGCATTTACTGTGTGTGTGTCATTAATTAGTGTGTTCGGGATCAAGTTTTGCAATGTGTACATGCCTACAGCAGTGATTTGCTGCTGAAGACTTTCTGTTTTGGGGCTGTTTGTGTGTGCATCTGTATGTGATCATATACTAGAAGTTGTGAACACAATATCTCACAAACTGCTTGTGGGAATTTGCAACTTAGGTGCAGTTGAAGACAGAGGTGAACTGATTAAATTTTACTGTCAGAAGGTCAAGGTCACGACAAGGCCAAATATGGTCATAAGTTTCTTGTTCAAAAATTTACCTTTCCAGCAAAGGCATATAGTTGACAGTTTGCTGTTGAAAACCATCTAGTGTTGACTTATGGTGTAAATAACAAATAAAATGAAAGTACATGTGGTGTGTATAAGCAACAATACTACATATTATAAAAGGAAATGCTTTGTGCAGTATGGATGTGCAATTCGATAAAATAGTTGCGAGTCTGTTGGATATATGCAATGTACTGGATGTACTGATATATATTTTGTGAACAGTCTGCATACAGTGGGCGCAAATCACTGGGTGAATGCAGCATGCATTGTAAACAGTTGAATGTAAAAGTAGTTTTTGAGTCTGTTACCTGTCATATTGTGTGTATGAAATATACCAAGACAAGATTGTACAGTACAGTGAAGGTACACCCATACTCATAGGTCAAGTGTACACTATACTCAGTTACTCATAATGCTGTCGTGGTCACAAGGAATATTATAAACCTGGCGGTGGACTGCCCTACCTTTTTATCCACAGTATACAACCTATATAGGCCAGTGAAAAATTATGCTGGTTGGTGACAGTGCGAGTACGTTGAAGAATTCCATGAAGTCTGCTGCTGATGATGATGAAACTAATGTGACAATTGTTGAATGTTTCAGTTGATACAGAGGATGACATTGACAGACAGTCTGGAAGCAAATCATATAACCTGCGTGTTCGCTGTCCAAAGACCATTCACTATGAAGCTCCTCCAATTGGTCAGTATCTAACCACAGTCATACAGTAACATACATTCTGTGGCACTGACTGTATCTCATAGTATATCTAATGATACAGTTGAATATTGACAGCTGTGTACGTTGTGCTTTGAATTTTTTGTCAGATTTTTTTTTCTAGATTCTGTGAAGTACTGAATTACTGTAGTGTTTCAGTGCGTGTTAATATAAACTGTCACTCTATGTTCAGACTGTGGTTGATAGATCGTTAGATTGATCTATCGATTAATATACAGCTGTGCAAATACAGTGCACTGTTGACCAAACTTGTACTGTTGTTGTGACCAGCATCCTCAGAGCCTAGAGTGCCGCCAAAGAGTCGCAGGCAGTACCGATGTTCTGAGAAACGATCTTTCCGATCGCTGCGCAAATCCGTTGCATCTTCATGTCGACGACGGTGTGTGCACGTAGAACTGACTAAAGCCTTCACAATCACCGATAGAAATGTGTAATCTTAACTTTGCTTGCTGCTAATGAGGTTGCTACTGTGTGATCAGTCTAGGGGCGCTGTAAGATGTTCATTAATTCAAAGTACCTGTCATTGTTTTACTTGCGACTTTTGCTGCCCAAGTGTTCTTCAGTCACCTGTTTCAATTTAGTGTCGGTCTTCATCCAGTCGTCATTGTCAGCCATAATGATAGATAGGGCCATCCAAAAGAAGGCTGTATCAGTCTCAAGCTTGCTGGTTGCTGTCTAGCCACAAGTATTTCAGTTGTTGGGACCTGGGCTGAACTTGAAAAATTTACTTAGACATTTGAATGATCTGTCCCGAAATTTTTTACTGGTGGTCGAAAGGTGAAAATTTTGAGGTGATTTTTACCCATACGTGGTCTTTGTGTTGCTGTCATTTTGGATTGCAACAACCACAGTGACTACAGGACTCGTGAAATGAAACGACTAATAGTTTATGCTTTTATCACTCATCATATATTGAATGTAATTGTCACAGGATATTCCATAATGTTGTGTAACCATTGTGGGTATATACAGGAAACGTGCAGCGTTTCACAGTTCCACTTCAAGTTCTTCAGATTCTGACGACGAGGAACGTTTTGAACGACGCAAGTCGCGTAGCATGGCTATGGCTCGCCAGAGGTATCTTATTGTCACCTCTCACACACAACAGATGTCTTTTTATCGTAGGTTTAATGCATTTCAAACTAGTTGGAAAAAACTGAATGTTTATCGTATTGCTTACACAAATTACCAGTTGTTTATTAGCATAATTTATTTATTTGTTATTGTTAGAATATTAAAATAACTGGTTCATGTAACATCGTCAAACTATTACTTTAGTAGAGCCAGTTGTGAATCAGACATCTTTGTTGTTGATGTTGGTGATGTTACGATTCGGCTTTATCGATTTCGATTCGACTTTTCGATCAACAATGCGATCTCGATTTGATTCGGTTTCGATTTTTTGTGTATGTTATCCGACTTAAACACTAGTGTCAGACCGATAATGATGTCGGACATCGGACACCGGCACATTGGCGGTAATTTGATACATGGGAGATGAAAGGGCAACTGCGCTCCGATGTCCGATGCGCTTAATCTGCAGCATCGGGTTTATGACGTCGCAGTGGCTGCAACTGAGTGCATTCGGACACAAGCACATAGTGCACGCGAGGCGGTCTTAAAATGCCCTGCATGGCAGCACCACTGCGTGGAGAGTGTAGTATGCCGATCAGTGGGCAGTGGGCACCCCTGCAGCTCTCGCGGTAACCTTCATATGATGCACCACATCCTGCTATAATGCAATCCTATCCCAGTTGTATGCAGCTGCTACGGTGTGTGATCCACGTTACCTCAGGTGTCTGTACAGCGCTGTGTGTGGTCGCCAGTAAGGATCCTGGGAGTCTGAAGAGGTTCAAACGAACCCGCCTTGGCGCCCCTAACTGTCTGACTGCCACTGTCCCCGCTCTTATGTCACACCGTCCCAGGCACGCATCAGCGGTGGCCGGCGGTCAGTGTCGCAACTTCTCAAGCTTTCTAATAATTATTTGAGGCATTAGCCGTGCAGGGGCGACGGAACAGTTGGGACGCGTTCAACCGTTCATCTGTGTAATTACAATAAGCAACATGTGACTGTTGTTAGTGGTCAACAGGGGTGGGTGGGGTAGCTACACGATATCGATTGAAGCAGCCGTACCACGCGGCCGCCGCGGCATGTGATTCGTGTAATTAGGTCGGCGTATTCAGCACATCGCAGTTCGCTGCAGTGCGTTGTCTTCGCCAATATAGCCGTGAGTCAAAATACCAGCAAAAAAATCGATTTAGATTCAATTAGATTTTCCAAAAAATTTATTTCGATCTCTTATTCGATAATTGTACCATCACTAGTTGATGTGATAAGAATTGGGTTGCCAAGTGAGATATTCATGGTTCAGGTGAATAAGTATTTTAGTCACATTTTGTCATTATTTTTGCTGTGTTGAATGAATATCTAAATTTTTACACGCACCATCTTCATTCTGACAGGAATTTATTGGTCAAATGTGAGTGTCTGGCTTATCCGTGGTGTTTATTGCTGTTGTGAGATAACATCTCTAGCACGGAGCTGTTAAGTAACGCATTATGTTCTTGCAGATGCCTTCCTATGAACTTGACGTCAGACGATGTCGCTGCTGGTGTGTTACGAGACCGTGCTCATGCGGGCTCCAGCATGGCAGACATTGAACCAATGGCAATTGACAGAACGGTCAGTTGTCAGTTACCTGCTTATTTTTATCAGAACAAGCGCTATTGTGGCTTGGCGTAGCATGTGCTGTGCAGCCACTTGGTATCTGTCAGAAAGAGGTTATCAGGTAGCACAATACAACACAAACCGACGGTCAAGCACGCAACTTCGTAAAGGCTGCGGCGACAGGCGTCCTCCCTTCCTCTTCCTCCCCTTTCTCCCTTAACGTAGACATCGCCCTATAAGCTGCACGTTGCAGCCAGCCCGCGACCTCTTCGTCTTCTCATCTTACACATCTGTGTAAACATTCGCGCATGCATGCGGTCGGGCACGGCCGTAACGCCGACTGGGCCAAATGCCGACGATCGAAATAGGCAGCGTGGCAGCAATGCTGCATGGTCGCATACGGCTGGCAGTGTGACATGATTGGCATTCCGGCCGTTCGACATTCCGACACGGAGCCGGTCGGACAGACAAACCGTCCAATTTTTATGTATAGATGCTACGCTTGGTTTGGTGTTGCCAGGACAGTATTATTATTATTATTATTTATTTCAAAGCAGTCTTGTTGACACGTTTTATGCATTTTGACTTGGAATTTCATGTGCTGTTGTTCTTGAAAATAGAATGAAGATGTTCCGATAAAGTTTGTATTTGTCTGGATGTTCATAAGTGGGTTTAAAAACGCTACGTCTTGAGTGACGGCAGTGGGCGGGCTGAAATTGGTGTAGGCATTACAGGAAGGACGTAGAACAAAAGTAGGAGTTGTGAACAATAGATTCGAAAAACTTCACTTTTGTCCATTATGCTGATTTATTTCATGACCTACTTTTTGTGCCTATGCTTCACCACACTGGAGTGTTGTAACTGCCCATAAACTCACTCCAGCCCAGCGTGACGTGACCACTGTCATCGGCGATCAGTGGTCACACTTCACTGCACCGAGTATCGGCGATTATAACACCCCAGACACTGGGCATGCATTGCACACAAGACCACTGAACGCAAATTGTCAGTATTAGAAGTTCAATACATGCAGAAATAAGCCCAAATAGTGACAAAAAATCAGTCACACAGTAATGTGTAATACGTTTACAGCAAACATTCTGAATCAACTTTATGGTAAAGTTATGATTGTTTCACAACCATTTTTGCTGACAATAACGGTATCATTGCCGTCGGGCGACTCTATGCGAATACATCGTGAATCCTATAGAGATGTACTTGTACATGTAGTGTTATCCTCCATTTTGACACATTTGCTCTTAGTACGCGGTGGCTGCACGTCATCTCCTGCAGTGTCCAGTGCAAGGCTAACCAGTGTTTCAGATAGCCATAAATTGGCGGACGTACATACGTACGTACGTACAACTTTTTCGACGTATCACAGTCTTTGCTGGACGTATTGTACTAATCATGCCGCGCTCCAGCTTATTTCTGTAACCCCTGTTCCCCGCTCCGCCACCTTCCGCCCGCGCTCCGCTCCATCGGTTTTCTGCAACACCCGCTCTGCTAGGCTCCACCCAATTTTCGGCCCGCTCTGCTCCGTTTTCCGCTCCGCTCCCATGCCCTGGTCATTGCAATCACAAAATGCACCACTGCAGCCTGGAATCTTGATTCATTTTCTCAGACCTAGGCCTATGTACGAAATCAACAGAGATCGATATTAATAAATACACAATAAACACGTACGTAACGCGTGACTATCGTTTATTTTTACGATGAATTATCACAATGGAAACAATTTGTAGTCAGACACTCGCATTACTATAGAGCTGTAATTACTATATGTTGATATAAAAAGATAGGCCTAATGTATGAAAGTAAACGAAAATGGACGTAACGTCTTGATTTTTGGACGTTCGTTTACGTCTAGGTCTCAAAATTTAGACGTATTAGCACTCATTGGGGACGTAAATTATGGCCGTTTGGACGTTATCCAAAACCCTGAGGCTAACGAACTTTTGCTGTTTGATACTCGGTCGTTTATACAGATGTACGGCATTATTACGATGACCGCTTCTTCCAGTTATCATTTGCTTATCAACGCCATTGTAAAACAAATGAGTACAGCAAGTAACACGAGTTCAACATCGTATTAATACAAACACACTGCTTTCCAAATGCAAATGTGGAGTCTAGGGTTTTTCTGTAGAAAGCTCCATTAGGCGGAATCATACTGAGTTACAACGTAATAATTTTGAACACGCATTTGTTGTTATCAACATCATACTGCTTTATAATTCTGGGCTGCAAATGACGATGTTCTAAACCGCCATTGAAAGTCTTACTATTCCACATAACAGAGCAGTAAGAAACTATTACCACATTTATCTGTTTTTATGGCATGTTGTGAAGTGTCAAGATTTTTATGTTGTCCGTTTCCTCGCAGCCCAAAAGTTTTAAAGTTGTAAAAGAAAACACAGTAACTCAAACCATTAGCAGTGTTCATATTAAATACAGTACAGCGCCATGAAGAACGATCGTTGTCAAGTGTAATGGCATCAGTACACTTAACATTCAACCAATCAGTCACACTAATACCTTCAGCAGTTAACCCTTTCATCCTGCAATCCAACGCCTTGCATATGCGAGGAAGTTTGGTGTTTTTGCCAAAAAAAATCCAGCTCGTTGCTGTGATGTTTCTCGCTTAGAAAACGCTGAATACCAGCCACCTAATTAAAGAGAGTTGGGTGGATAGGGCTATTTATCCTGTCGACACACTTCCATGACGAATAACAACAACCAGTAATCCTTTTTCTCTGGCGTAAAGTCAGTTAGAAGCTCTGGAACAGGATACATAGGATCAGACTTTGTGGAAACAGATTCCTTTTTTCAGCCCAACTCTTCCAAATGTTGAACGCCCACGAGTTGGCACTTGCAGTCGCTTTAGGAATTTGTCCCTTGACGCAAGTTCGTAGTTCATCCTGTTTGTCAAGTAAACCATTACATGTCAATGTAGCGAAAAAGAAACACGCTAGCACAACTGTTCAACGGTCAATTTCGTGGCATAAAACTTAATACTTAAATTACAAATAGTGCCCGAAATATAGAGTATTTTCACTAAAAATATTAGCAGAAGTCATTCTATAAGTAACAGCACACATTTTATATCAGGTTT
>Ga0209255_1000351_pt1 | contig 10707 bp, 7 predicted proteins | sample WorMetvaBAHAMAS2_FD_187394 | JGI IMG/M metagenome (GOLD analysis project Ga0209255, IMG submission 187394) | Marine gutless worms symbiont microbial communities from Max Planck institute for Marine Microbiology, Germany - Olavius vacuus... | ecosystem: Host-associated > Annelida > Digestive...
AGGCTTGGCGTGCTAAAATGCTCTAAAACTCACTTACAGCAAACTAGAATTTCAAAAATTTTCCGGGCGACAAACCCCCAGATTCCCGCTACTGGATCCGCCCTTGAACACAATGAACAGGGCTGCCAACGGTCTAACGCCGGCCCTGGCACACACCACAGAATCACACACACAACAGTCTTCATTGACAATCACACGAGCCAAGTGCAACACAAGAAGACAAAACTCGCGGCTAATAACCACTCCGACATCACAGAGGTTTAAAAACCGGCGTCGTCGTCGTCACAACGGCAGCATAACATCGACTGGTGCACGGCGAGCTGTAGATGCGAGAAGTAAACAGTGACACTGTAAATTAGTCGTGAAATTTCTAATAATAAAACACACACTGCTCAACGAAAAAGTACCGACTCACATCACAGCCTTTGCTATTAACAACCTACTCAAGAATAAATTGAATTTTGTGATCATATTGGCCTAATGACCGTTTCGACCTGTTTCTTTCACCATGCTGCAGACTACGGCATTTCTGTTTCAGCATCAACAGCCTCATCAATCTGCCTGCCTACTGCTCATACTGCTCAGACTAAATTTACGTATTTCAGTCTCTATAACTGCATGCATGATTAATCTTGCAAAAACAGCAGCAGTGCTGGCCAGCATTTGACAATAACGACATGACGTCACACTACAACACACTGTCGAATAACTTCAATTACGACAAAAGACTCTTTGTACGCATCGTACAGAAACAAAATTAACACATTAGCTACAACGACATCGACATGCTATCTCCTCGAGGTTCTGTCCAGCAACTGACTGCACAAATAAATACGCCAGTGAAATAACAAACGACAATGCAACAACAACAATAGCACAGATGAAACTAAGCAAATAAACAGCTTCTTTCGCTTAACTTATGCCCAAAACACATGTACCAGAAACTGTTACCAGTTTTCTGGTACCGGTTTCTGGTAAGTATGTCATGGGCATTAGTCAAAGTGTTTAACACTGCACAGTTTAAAAGTTGCACCGTTTAACATACGCTGTGTGAGAAAGTCATCGAAAAACAACCACACTGCGTCATTTCTTCACGACTGTTTAAGTTTAACAACTGCAATGTTCATCTGCTCGTGTAACAAAATACAAAGCGACATAATCGTTTTCGTTTTACTTTTAAATAAACAAACATAATCAAACAGCAGCATGTGACATCACTGGAACCTATGCATCAACCGAATGCTACGGGTTTTGTCAACTCAAACAAAACTACCGAAAGGCGAAAAGTCTGCAACAGGTAACGAAATTGTCGTGTCAAAAGCATTAAAAAATAAACTGCAGAATTCGATGTCTCCAAGCAATAATCGACCACAAAAGTCATCTATTATTTGCACATACCAGCAGGCACATAGCCAGGATTTTACATTGGGGGGACACAGAAGCTGCGAGGGTCCACTTTTTTCCTCAAAAAAGTTGACGACCTTTTTTTTGTCATCGCCCTCAAAACTTGAGCTCTCCCAGCAGCGTATATTTGAGGCCCACAGAACACAACACTGCTGACTTCTGATACAGAGAACAGTTACTTTACTGAATAAAGCAGGCCCTACGTCCCAACAAAGCCAGTTTTTCCGTTAAAAAATCCACTAAATCAACGATTGAGTTGGCATAGCCCCCCTGGTCCTCCTCCTGGCTATGCCCTGCATGCCAGAATATAAATAGAATGAAGTCACAAGCAGCTTGGACTTACTGGAAAAAAACACAATAAATAAACGTGCTCAGTAGTAAGTAATATAAACCACGATGTCACGCAGAAACAGAATATTCGACATTTTACTTCTGCTCAACGTCAAAACGATTATGCACAATCTGATGAATGACGAACGTTTTTAAACTCAGTAAAATACACGTCCACGTTATTGTTTTAAAAACTGCAATCACGCTGTGGGAATACTTTTATAACTGTTAAAGTGACTTCAGCATGCGCAAAGTTCTTCCATTCCACCGTTCTAGCTTTGACGCAGGTCCTCTTTAATACCGTCTATCTACCCTTTTCTTTCATCTTCCTAGGCTGTAGTAATGTCGTAACTGCTTTTTCTCAAAGCTGAAGTTATTCATCTATGCCGCAAAGAACTCCTTAAGCAACAGAGTGATGCATTATTCCTACAAGAGACAAATGTAGAAGAATTAATCCACTGTAACCTACTTGAGCAAAGTCCACCATTCAGCCAGGGGTGGATCCAGAAGGTGTGGCTAGGGGAAAAATGGAGACGCCTGGGGCTGAGGCACCATAGGCGCCAAATTCGAACGCGGAAGGCGTGAGAATTGAAAAGCCGAGGGGGTCGTGCAGTACATCGCCAGGCAGATCAAAGGTAGCTTTTATCATCCAGGGTGGCATCTCGATTTTTTTGGTCAGCAGCTGTCTCGGGGTGGGAAAAAGAAGGGGGGAGGGGCGGGCGATTGCCCACGTCGCCTCCGCCGTGGATCCACCCCTGCATTCAGCATGAGAAAATTAAAAGCACATTATATATACATGCTGCAACAACCATCTCTAAACTACACATAAATATAAACGCAAACAAATTTACAGCATAATCTTCCTACTAAAACGCACATGAACCTCAGCACATGCACAAATTATTGGTTATTCTGCACACTCGAGCAACATCGGGGAGTAAACGTTTCCACGCTGCCGAATTGCCAGTTGTACATAAGACAGCAACTGTGAACTACTGGATATGTTATGAAGATATAGCCCAGTGGCATTTCCATAAATAGTTTATCTCTGCTGCCACCTATGAGTTACAGGTTGTCAGGCTGGCATATGGCTAAAAGTGCTCATGTCCCTGAATAAGACTTCATTAAAATGTCGGCATGTTTAAGTTCACAAATAAGGTACCGCACAGCATCAAAGGGCATCTTTTTTTCACCAACTGTCGATGTTGTTAGTCCGGCAATCTTGAGAAGCGTAAATTTCAGTTGCTGATAGATAGATAGAGCAAGGTTTAACGTCCCACCAAACACATTATAGGTCATATCGGGATTTTACGGGTCAAGTGACTCAACCAACATTGTCTAAGCACTGAACGAAGATAGGTCCTAAGGATTAGACTTCAATCCCATCAGGTCCATTGCACCGTGCTCACAATAATACAACAACTATGCAGTTGCGGATGTGCGACAAACAGTACACCATGTCAGCCACGAAACAGTGACACCGTGACACTCGGCAATCACTGAGCACAAAACAATACGCACAACAGAACGACACAACACCGTTAACCGTCACAAGACGACCATTTACACCTGACAGATACAACATGGCAGTTTATCGCGGCATTTAATGCCCAGAATCATCCTTCAGACATTTACACAAGAGAACGTCACGACATCATCGTCTCCGAAACAACTTACACTGGGTCTGTCAAGTTAAACATTAAGCTGCACCCACCAAACAATCAGTCCAATCAGCAGCGTTCCAAATACTCCAGCAAACACTAGATTCAAGTGACTTAACTAACTGACTAGGAATATCAGCGTCTGACTGACGTTCTCATTTTCACGTATGAGACGATACAATGTGCTGCACAGCCAGCTCAGTCTTTACCGTCAATAAACCTAAAATTTAACAGAAATTGGTAAAAAAATGCCTTCATTCTACTATATCAGTCTGCCAATTTACAAGAGACACAGCGGCAGAGCCAGCGCAGTAAAGGAGCCAGGTCATTTCGAGGTCAGAAAATCCTCCAGCCAGGTCAACCGGATGCACTTTTTTTCCTTGAAAAAGTTGTCGACCTTTTTTTAGTTGTCGCCCTCAAAACACAGGCCGCCAACACCGTCAAAATAAAACAAATAAAGCGGTCAGATATGGTAACATTTTTATTACCGAAGCAAAGCAACAGGCAGGGCTAGGCAGGGCGGAGCCAGGGCTTGAGCCAGGGCGGTTGATCTACCAGCCAGGTCATTTGACCCTGCGCGGCGCAGCCACTGAAGAGACACTTTACAAAATTGTTGTTTGAGTAATGAGTCTGGTTGTGGAACACTGTGATTGTTTTTGTGTACTCTTATCTACTTACTTACTGCAACGATTTGCAAAATTTTCCTTCCATTTTTATTTTGTTCTTTTTCTCGCTTACTTTGTTTCCGTTAAATTTCAGCATAACAAATGCACGGCATGCAGAAGACTGAAGCTGGCTGTCTGGCAGTGTCTGTGCGTGATCTTTCACTGCGCTGCACTGCTGTGCACAAAAATCTGGAAATAATGACAAACAATTGAAATCCGAATAAAGTCTAAATGTTCATCATCAGCGCCCACTTAAAACAAGTATAAATGACGTGTATTGCAGGTGCCGAGATCACATGTCAGACTACGTCGTATGTGACTAATGATCAGTGAACAACTGTGTACCGGGCATGTACTTAAAAACATCATAGTCGAGACCAAAGCCAAGGCCGTAGAAAGGTCATTTTGAGGCCAAGGAAAGATCAAATCCAGGCCAAGTCGAGTCTGATATTTGTTGAATGAAAAATGAAATCTGAAGAAAGTAATAGTCACAATTTTCGGATGTATTTGAAGCTACAGCATTCGAGGCCAGGGCTAGCTAATCACTGACGCTGACACAAAGGTAACAGTCGGGCAGTAACACACCAACTGCTACGAAAGTTTTCCCAACATCACGTCACACCACTCAACGCTACAACAGTTTTCAAACGGTGCTGCGCATATATCCATCTCGTTAACATTCAAACGATGACATTCGACACACTACGGAGAAAAATATATCTGCAAGAAACATCAACAACAAACAACAATAGCATCTCAGTCCGTCTGGAAGTCGTCGTCGAAGTGTTTTCCCTGGACAATCTCCGACTGATGGTAGCGCCCTCTGCCGGCAAAGTCTTCATTGTCTTCATTAAGCTGAGAGGTTTCGGTGTGCACTGCTGGCGGTCGTGATGTGACAACAGCTTGTTCTGGTAACGGCTGACCGCGGCTGCAATAAGTAGTATCAGCAACACAGTTAGTGTAACCACACAATAAGAATACAAATACCGTAACGAGATTACATACATTTCTTTTTAACTCCTGATTTTATAATGCCCGACTGTCTCTTTTTTCAGCGCCTATCGAGCTTCACATGTAGTGCTATAGAAATGTTAATGTTATTAATATAATTATCATAATAATAACTATCATTATTACTATCAGTCCTGACATATGCAGGATCACAAAGTGTAGCCTAATGTACAGAACATTTTATCCAGTAAACACCATGTCATCATCATCAAGGGCAGGCCGGGCCCCATGTTGGAGCATAGCGGCTTCCACGGTTAGTTGCTAATGCTGCCATCATTGTGTTATAACTGCGTCGCCATAGTGGTCCTTGAAGTTACTCTTACTCAGGCTACTATAAATAGTTTTCTAATGTAATGTAATGTCTGCAGGCCGATAAGAAGTGCCAAAACAGCTACTGTTGGAAAGCTAAAACCCAAGCAACCATCACAAATCTTCAGCTGGTGCCTCTACTTTCTAGCAGCAAACAGCACGATGCTTCCTGAACAAACTCAACGTAGGAAACTAAAACACTCATTTTCTAAATTATTCCCGAAACAACTGCAAACTACTCAGCGCTGCCTGAGAGCAGAAAACTGTGTCATCAGCTGAGACAAAGTGTCAATCATCGGCAACAAGTCTGAGACAACACAGTGGATCACGGAGGCCGTCAAAATCTGACAGGAAAGCCAAGATGTCAGTGACAGTGACAAGGAAGTCTATCAACTGAGCAATGTCTACGACGACTTACTACTCACGATAGCAACATCTCATGAACAGTGAAGGACCGCTCAAAAAGACAGCAGCTGTCGCTGAAATGTCATTATAGGTTTGTGAGCAGTTTGCGGTTGTTTTACGAAGAAGCGAGACAATTAGCATAATGCCCGTAGTGAACATACCGACAGCATCTTTTTATTATGCTGACGAGTGAATCCCACAGACTGAACTCGGCGATGCCTTTACACAACCACACACAGCCACCAGCCACCTATCATCTCCATACAAGTAACTACAGCAGAGTACAGCACTGGAATAGCCAGAATGCCTATGCAAAAATCTCCAGAATTTTCTTAATAGTTTCTAGACTGTTATATGTTTCAAAAGTTAAGAATTATCGTTCCTTTCAGTTTACTAGATTATGCTGCTATGTCGAAGGCCCTTGCCTAGACCTAGGAGTCACTTATATCAGCATATCCCACCTCACAATGCAGCAAAATCTCTACCTATAAAATCACCAAACTCTGAGGCATGTTCGCACCATCTTCGGTAATTAATACTGAAGGTTAACTCAGTCTGGCCAACTCCCCCAGGTAGACGCACCACGTGATACACTGGCCTTGAATCTATGGTCTCACGGTGCAAACCTGGTGTCTGACTGAGGGCTGACGAAAATGAAAATCGCCATGGTCCAGTGGAACAACGTGGCTCAGAAAACGACTTACAACAGTGTACAGACTACAGCAGCTCAGCAATACTGAACAGTCGACAGTGTAATCACTGTACCTGGAAAAACAGCCGAATTGGCAAGACTTATATACACAGTGATGGCAATGACACAGATGACGGTGACTAAAGCATAGATCCACTGTATGGCAAACATGCAGATCAGGCTCACTACGGCCTGCAATGTTCACAGACAGAACACACATCTTCATAATGTTAACACAAGTTTATATGAAAACATGCATGTAAATTATTTAAGAAGCTACATGTCTCTCACACTAAATCGAATCAAATCGTTTTCTTCTCTGGTGAATCGCCCATCACTAATATTTAACTATAACTACACAAATACTAAAGCTAATCTTACGCAATAAAACAAAAACTAAAATTCACTAGGCAACTCGAAAACATGTTCCCCAAAGCAATATTCAACAGAAAAAAGTCATTGATCATTTACTCAAACCAGGGTTGTGGTCTCGGTCTCGACGTCTCGGTCTCAACACGGTCTTGAGACATACGAACGTCTCGTCTCAAGAAAAACTGTCAACGTCTCCGTCTCGGGAGGTTATGTCTCGTGCCAAAGACCAATTTTCGGCCAAAGTGTGCAGGCCACATTAATAAAACGAGTCAATTTCAACAGAGCGTGAACGGGTTTTAAGCATTGTAAGCCTATGCTGTAGTTACTATTGCTCATCATATTAACACGTTAATAACAATGAATGCGAAAGATAACATCTAGGCCTGTTATTGCAATGAGTAAAACTTGTACTTTAACATTTCGATCACATCTCGAGAGCTACAAGCATCTCTTCTAGGTCTCGTCTCAAAATTTTAACGTCTCGTCTCGGCTGGTGAAGCCAACGTCTCGGTCTCGGGAGGTGAGCGTCCCAGTCTCGTCTCGGTCTCGAGCTTTTACGTCTCGTGCCCATCCCTGACTCAAACTGCTAACTATGAAGCAAGCAGACATTAACCAGCCATTCCACCACGCTGACGCTAACATATAACCTAGTAAATTAAGCTTTTCATAACAAAGACAATGATCAAACACTAACCCCAACAAACGCAAGCCAACGGTTGCAGAAGATTGAATACCAGGATCTTGGCTGTGCAGTAATGGCCGTGTTCAGCTGACTGCCTGTTTTTACACGTGTTATGTAACAATTTCAATTAAACACACAGATTGCAGCTACAGGCTGCAACAGCTGCAACGGATGCTCTAATTTTACCCTTTTATTACTACTAATAATAATAATGGTCATTTCAAGAATGCAACAGTTCACGAATAATCATGACAAGGGGCCAGTAGTAAAATACCAAGTCCGGTTGAGAAAAGAAATGTCTTGAGACACTTTCTGAAGCAGTCAAGAGCTTGAGACAACAGATAAAGAGCAGTGGGAACAGTGTTCCACTATGCAAGAGCAGAGGAGTGGCAAGCCTATGAGTATGACCCAAACCTAACAGTGGTAATGGTATGGTATGGTACAGTAAATGTGAATTTATACAGCGCAATTGTCACAAGTCTCTAATGCGCTGAGCACGCTAGTAGCTAGAGAACAGCCAGGTTTTCAGGTGCTGTCTAAAGGACTCATAGTCCTGCTGTGCACGGAGGTCGTCCGGCAAGGAGTTCCAGACCATGGGGCCTTGGACGGTGAATGGTCGGTGGCCAACAGTGGATAGCCGATGTCGTGGCACCACCATCATTTGCTATGGCCAATGATATAGCGTTAGGCCAACTCTAGATCAGTCAGTACGTCCCATATATGCCACATTACCTCTTGGCCCGAAAGGTCACATACGGCACACACTTTGATAACCTGTCGGCTGGAATGATGAAAGAATTAAATAATGAGTTACAATGCAGCTACACACAACACTGCATGAGACCCAATGCTATGTGTTTCAACAACACTGAGAATACAATGGCTGACAACCACCACAATACATAACACAGAGTCACAGATGCACCACGTAGAATTATCATTAATATGAGATGACAAATAAACCACAATATTACCTGCACCACTGACTTATTAACTCAAATCAATAATAACAATCAGAGATTGCGCCCTCTTATGACAAACCATCATGACGGCAGTGTGGATACTTCTACCTTATTATAACGCTCTTGTTTGAAGCCAAGGAAAAAAGCGTTATAACAAAATGAGCATCATAACTAAATAAGCAATGAGTAGAGCAAAAAGTGCATTAAATATGTGGTGCACTGGCAGATAACGAAAAGCAAAAAAATGCACGGAATCAAAATGGGCAATTTTAAACATGGCATATCGTGTTTGCCGACGTACTGAGTAGACGTGCACACTGCAATAAAACCATGGTCACAGACAGTGAAAGCATGTGCAGTCAGATGTAGGCCAAGACCACCCACAGATTGAATGACAGACAGTGGCTGCAAGATGACACTTCATTCTCCGATAATGAGTCACACTCAAACCCATTCACTTCACTGCAGTGGCTGGCAGCAGCAGTGCACTGGGTTAGCTTGCAGGCACAGCATTTATTGACCAGGTCTGACAGATTAGATTTGCGTCAGGCTGTTGGCCACATCATGCTCGGTTTCACTTTCTCTGCTTAATAACTCAAAGTGCAACAAGTTGAAATGGACGTCGTTATTTAATGAACGCTACATAACGATCACAGGTGCATTATGATGCAATTTACGGCTTGAAATTTAAAAGTCCATCGTGTGTACGCATTATAACCAAAACAATGCTCTAACGAGGATCGTTATAACAGGTTGCAGTGTAGTTCCGTTTTCAGTTATTAGGAAGTAATGACGCCAAGTGGATACTACCTTATAATCAGAATCATGCCACGAGCCAAATGTAAACTGAATAACCTGATTTCATTGGAAATGACGATGTTTCAGCATCACCGTCAACCATCTTGGCGGTTTCAGAGACCTTTCCATCATCATATGCTCCAGCCGACTTCCTCGAAGCTCCAAACAGTCCAGCATCATAGACATCATCGTGGCTGACTGTTCCATAGACTGAGTCCGTGGCAATACCATCGTGCAGGTAGTTCGTGGTGTGCTTCTTCCGTTGGTCAAAACTCATCGCTAGAACAAAATACGCGTAGTCGACGGCAGCGTACGTCAGCAGAAACGGAATGGTGACGACCGGACCCAGAGTGTTGATTTCGCCAATGAATATGAACAGCAGAGAGATGGCTGCAACGGCCACCAGGCCATAGAGCGGCAGCCGATTGGGACCATACTGTCAACAGCAGACAGTTAGCATGCACATCAGTACAACACAATCTGTGTACAATTCATTCATTCAGCAGAGCTCCGGGGTTGTAAGAACAGACCTACTCCATTTCCTAGCCGGATGTTTGTAAAATGCCACTAAACCAGGGCCCAAATTCACGGACGATCTTAAGACTATCTTAAGACAATTTTCGGATGTACGACAATCTTATGACACTGGCAAATTCACAGACATTTATGACAGTCTTAAGACCTATCCTCAGACGAATCTTATGATCACCTTTCAGATGTCTTAGGACAACTGGGCCCAATTTGTATTCTCCGATAGGCTTATCTGTGTTAAGATTTATCCTAAGATACGTCATAAGATCATCTTGCGTTAGTTTTATTGCATTTCAGATGCATGTGTTATTCCGTGTCTTTGTTTTCAGTTGTTAGTACCATTGCATTCGACTGCCTGGAAGAACTCATCACTGAAATGACCTGTAATTTGTCAAGTGGTACGTAACTATCTACTAAACTCAACTGGACTCATTTATCCATTATGCCAAAGCAGCCTGTACACAGTATGTGCAAACATGCATAAAACAACGAAAGAGAAACTCTATAATATGCTAGAAATAAAGCAGCATAAGAGTAACAACGTTTCATACTCATTGTAACTAAACAAACGTCACAACTTTCACACAGTACACACAGTTCTTCACGGTTAAACAACTGACTCCGAAACAACAGACACTCTATAATTTTAAGACGGTGGTAAATTACAATTATATTGCAGCAAAATTACCAATTTATGTAACAAAATTAACAAGGAACATACTCCTTTCGAGAGAACTCGGATGATAGGAATAGTGCCGTCATTAGCAATACACTGCAGTATCCGTGGAGCACCATAAATGCCACCCATTCCACTACACACTGATGATATGTAGAGACCACACAGAAACAGCAGTCCCACTACGGACACCTGCACACGGAATATGTA
>Ga0209255_1000352_pt1 | contig 10706 bp, 6 predicted proteins | sample WorMetvaBAHAMAS2_FD_187394 | JGI IMG/M metagenome (GOLD analysis project Ga0209255, IMG submission 187394) | Marine gutless worms symbiont microbial communities from Max Planck institute for Marine Microbiology, Germany - Olavius vacuus... | ecosystem: Host-associated > Annelida > Digestive...
CTTATCATTCAGGTATGTGATGCGGAAGATGTTCATATTCTGAAAGGAGTCGTAAGCAAGGATCATATACATATGCATGTTGAATATCCGCCGAGGTTATCAATAAGCGATTTTGTAAAGCGGGTTAAAGTAAGGTCATCACGTCTTCTTCAAAGCGAATTCCCAGAGCTAAAAAAACGATATTGGGGAAAGCATTTTTGGGCGATAGGGTATGGTGCCTGGACAACAGGGAATGTAACGGACGAAATGGTTCAAGAATACTTGGAGCATCACCGTCACCCATCCAATATGGATACAGGAAACGTTATCCTGGAATGATTTAGGACTTTCAGTCCAGGGGGTAACCTATGCACTTTCAGTGCATAGTGGTTGAGTTCATCATGGAAACCACATTGAATTTCGAGAAAGTCTGGCAGCTATTCCAGGAAACGAACCGCCAATTCAAGGAAACGAACCTTGAGTTCAAGGAGATGCAACGGTCCTGGGATCATAGCTTCCAAGAGATGCGCCGTGAGTTCCAGGCGTCGCAACAGGCCTTGGACCGCAAATTCCAAGAGACGGACCGCAGGTTCAAGGAAACGGACAGGAAGATGAAGGCCCTGCAGGAGCTGTTCGAAGGCCAGTGGGACAAGTTGGTGGAGAGCCTGGTGGAAGGGGATCTGGTCCGCTTGTTGGACAAGCGGGGAATCCAAGTCAATGATGCCTCGACCCGGCGCAAGGGATGTTGCAATGGGGAGAATTACGAGTTCGACATCATTGCCCACAACGGCGAGGAGATCGTCATCGTAGAGGTGAAGACGACCCTGCGGGCCAAGCCGGTCGGGCAGTTCATCGAGCGCCTGCAACGAGCCAAGCATTATCTGCCCGAATACAGGACCTATCGGGTATTCGGTGCGATGGCCTATCTGCGCGTGGAGCAGGCGAGCGACCAATATGCGTAGAACCAGGGGTTATTCGTGATTCGGGCCACGGGCGACAGCGCCGCCATCGTTAACCCTGCGGACTTCCAACCCCGGAAATTCGGATAGGGCCGACACCTTTGTCCGCCGGTGGGTAGCTCGTCCAAGGCATTCGTACTCGAATCCGGCTTCGCCCCCGCCGGAGACCAGCCGCAGGCGATCCGCCGCTTGGAGGCGGGTCTGAATGACGGCGAAGCGGGCCTGACGCTGCTCGGCGTGACCGGCTCGGGCAAGACCTTTACCATCGCCAATCTGATCGTGCGGGTCCAGCGTCCGGCCCTCGTTCTAGCCCCCAACAAGACCCTGGCGGCCCAGCTCTATGGGGAGATGCGGGAATTCTTTCCGCACAATGCCGTGGAGTATTTCGTCTCCTACTACGACTATTACCAACCCGAGGCCTATGTGGCCGCCAGCGATACCTATATCGAGAAGGATGCCTCCATCAACGAGCACATCGAGCAGATGCGCTTGTCGGCCACTAAGGCCCTGTTGGAACGCCCGGATGTCATCATCGTTGCCACCGTCTCCTCGATCTATGGCCTCGGCGACCCCGATGCCTATCTCAAGATGGTCCTGCACCTCTCCCGCGGCGACCTGCTCGACCAGCGGACCCTGCTGCGGCAGTTGGCCAATCTCCAATACAGGCGCAACGAGATAGAACTGCACCGGGGGACCTACCGGGTACGCGGGGATGTGATCGACATCTATCCGGCGGAATCGGACGACGAGGCGGTCCGCGTGGAGCTGTTCGACGACGAGATCGAGACCATCTCCCTCTTCGATCCCCTGACCGGCGAGGTGATGCGCAAGGTCCCGCGCTACACGGTCTTTCCCAAGACCCACTATGCGACCCCGCGGGAGACGGTCCTGGATGCGGTCGAGCAGATCAAGCAGGAACTCAAGGAACGCCTGGACTGGTTGCGGGAGCACGACAAGCTGGTAGAGGCCCAACGCCTGGAACAGCGCACCCTGTTCGATCTGGAAATGATGTTGGAAGTGGGCTATTGCTCGGGGATCGAGAACTACTCCCGCTACCTCTCCGGCCGGGCCGCCGGTGAGCCGCCGCCGACCCTTTACGACTATCTGCCCGCCAATGCCCTGGTGGTGATCGACGAGAGTCACGTGACCGTGCCCCAACTGGGGGCCATGTACCGCGGCGACCGCTCCCGCAAGGAGAATCTGGTGGCCTACGGATTCCGATTGCCCTCGGCGCTTGACAACCGGCCCCTGCGCTTCGAGGAGTTCCAGGCCCGTCAACCCCAGACCATCTATGTCTCGGCCACCCCGCGCGAGTTCGAGATCCAACACTCGGGGGCGGTGGTGGAGCAGGTGGTACGCCCCACCGGCCTGGTGGATCCCGAGGTCGAGGTACGTCCCGCCCTGACCCAGGTGGACGACCTGCTCTCGGAAATCCAGATCCGCGTTGCCCATCACGAACGTGTTTTAGTCACTACTCTGACCAAGCGCATGGCCGAGGACCTGACCGACTATCTGGACGAGCACGGCGTGCGTGTGCGCTACCTGCACTCGGACATCGACACCGTCGAGCGGGTAGAGATCATCCGCGATCTGCGCCTGGGGGAATTCGACGTGCTGGTGGGGATCAACCTGCTGCGCGAGGGGCTCGACATGCCGGAGGTCTCCCTGGTGGCCGTCCTGGACGCGGACAAGGAAGGCTTTCTGCGCTCGGAGGGCTCACTGATCCAGACCATCGGACGAGCCGCGCGCAACGCCAACGGCAAGGCCATTCTCTATGCCGACGCGGTAACCGGCTCCATGCGGCGTGCCATCGACGAGACTGAGCGCCGGCGCGCCAGGCAGATCGCCTTCAACGCCGAGCACGGTATTACCCCCCGGACCATCCGCAAGGCAGTGGCGGATATCCTGGAGAGCGCTACTCCCGGCGCGGCCACTTGGTCCCGGGGGCAGGCCCGGAAGTACGCCAAGGTAGCGGAGGAAGTGGCCGAGTACGCCAGCCTGGCGCCGGGGCAGATGGCCAGGAAGATCAAGGCCCTGGAGAAGGAAATGTACCGTCATGCCAAGGATCTGGAATTCGAACAGGCCGCCGCTATCCGCGACCGCATCCGCGAGCTGCGGGGACGGGGGATTGCAGCGTGAGAGCAAGCAGACGGCAGCCAATGGTGCTCTGGTGGAGCCGAAACAATGTTGAGTAAACAAGCGCCCGAAGCACTGTTCACGGGTCTGAATCCGATCGCGTCGAGCACAAGCGGTCGGAGAAACAGAGTGAAGCAATCCGCAAGAACATTTGTGCTTGGCTCTTTATGGATTCCAGACTGATCGAAGGGGGCGGCGGTCCGTAGCACTCTGACCGATGACAGAACGGGCAGTCTTTTCTCAACGACAACAGTAAGTTATACGACGCCCCTCTGGCTTGCTGAGAAGGCGAATTTGCGCAAAATATCCTACCAGTCTGGAATCCATAAAGAGCCATTTCTAGGTAGTGGCTAAATTTTAAGTGATGAAGTCTGCCGACCCCTACCCCGTCATTCCGGCAGGGATTGCCGGAATCCAGATGCCAGGGATGGCAAAAGCAGTGGGGGTCGAATCGTTAAGTCGCACAACCATGCCACTTTGAAGGGCACCTTGAAAAATTCAAGGTGTCTTTGCAGAACAAGAAAGCCCCAATTATGTCCGTGCGCGTAACTCCATGATAATCAAGGCACTCGAAAAGCGCAATTTATGAGCATCACCATGAAAAGTATTGAGCATGGGATTTTTCAAGGTCCCCTAAAGAGCCATGCTTTATTTCCGCAGCTCCAAAAGTTTCATGACGGTCACGGTCATTTTTTGCCTTTCAGCAATGCCTCCAGGTCCTCGAATGGTCGGTGGGTGGTCTGGCTGCTCGATTCCTGTCCGGCGCCTTTACCGCTGGCGGCGATATGCTCCTCGTAGCGTTGGTGCTCGTTGTCGTGGCAGTACAGGCAAAGCAGCTCCCAGTTGCTTCCGTTGGAGGGATTGTTGTCGTGATTGTGATCCCGGTGATGGACGGTCAGCTCGCGCAGGTTCACGTGGTTGAAACTGCGGCCACAGCGACCACAGACCCAGGGGTAGAGTTTGAGGGCCTGTTCCCGGTAGCCCTGCTCCCGCTCGTCCCGGGCCCGACGCGCGTCGGCGACGACCCGGTCCAGGCGATCGCTGTCTATGGTCTTACTCGCTTGGGGGCGGTTCGGTGGTATTGGTTTTGACATCTCTGCTTCCTCCGGAGCAGGTTAGATCGCAATGCCATAGGGAGTGAAATGCGCAGATTGTTCCGTGTGGCAGTATAGCTCCGGTATCCTTTAATCACCGATGACCTGCTCGATGCCGGCAGCGGTCAATACTCGCTCTGACCATGCCAGCAGCGTCGGCGGGTCAGCGTGCTCGATTTTTCGGCGCACCGCTTCGGGTACGTCTCCGAATTTTAATTGCAGTCGCCGCAGCAGGATCATCGCTTGACCTTCCAACCTGCCTTCCTGCCTGCCCTCTTGGCGACCTTGCTCGATGAATCGTTCGGCAAAACCCGTCATGATCTCGGCCTCCTGGGGATAGTCTCGCTCGTATCTGTCCCGTTCATTGTCGTCCAGGTCCGCATAGATGTCGATAAAGTCGATATATTTCAGCCTCTTCTCCGGATTGTCTTCGAGATCCAACAGCTCCTTCACGGCATGGGCATAGACATCGATCTTACGCCCCGGCGCATAGCGCATGTTGGGCAGATTGAGCCGGGCGACGATGTTGTTGCTGTCGCGAAAGCACTCATAGGCAATGGCGCCTAGCTCGCAGGCGATGAAGTTGAAGTGCAGATAGGTATGCCGCTCGGTGCCAAACACCAGTTCCCGCCGGGGCGCCTGTCCGCGCAGAAAGATTACCACTCGGTGGATGGAGAAGCGCCGCGGGTCGCTTTCTTCTTCGAGGACGAATAACAGGGCCTCGCGCCGACCATCGGGCCACTGGACCAGCAGGGGAACATCGAGCTCCCGGAAGCGATCACCGAGTCGGTCCTTGAGCTGTTTGACGCGCCGGGAATATTTCAGCGCCGGGCAGGTGATCCGCAGCCTCCTCGACCGCGAAAAAGGCCAGGGCTTGGCGGGGATAATCGAGGATGAGGTTCTTGAAGTTTTGGTCGTGACTCATGACCAATCTCAACCCGCATCCTCATCACTCATGGCCGATGGCGATCCGGTAGGCGCATCCTCCGCGCTTTCCTCGGCCGCTTTGCGCGCTTTCACCAAGTCGCTTCGACGCAGCTTGGTCAGGTCCTTGGCGACATAGCTGGCGAGGGTGAAGTCTTGGGGTCGGTTGGAGACTTCGAGCAGGTAGTCGTTGCCTTCCGCGAGCTTGGTGACCCGGTAGCGGAGGGTTTCACCATCGGTCAGGGTCGCCTCGAACTCGATCGGGGCGGACTCGGTATCGATTGAGGGTTTTTCTTCCTCTGCCAGTACGCCGATAAAGTCGATGGTGGTGAGGGTGCGGACCCGATCCTCGATGGCCTGCTGGTTCTGCGCTTCACCTTCGGCCAGGTCCGTGAGCCGCCAGTCGTCGTCCGTGCGTTCCAGGGTCAGCCCTGCGAACGCCAACCGCCGGACGGCTTCCGGCTTCAGGTGGAGCAGGGTCCGGTCACTCCAGTTGTCCGGTCGGTCCGGAGCATCGAAGAGGCCGAGCTCTGCCTCGTAGACGGCCCCGTCGCCGTCGGCGCGCACGAACAGGCGCCGAAATCCGGGGGAGTCCCCAAGATAGAGGATCGCGGGCGGGGCGTCGCCGCGCTCCAGTACCAGCTTGCGCTCGAAGGTCCGGTCGGCGACCCTGAAACGCTCCAGGGCCGCTTCCGAGGTGGCCACGGGCAGGCCCTTCTGCAGGCCCTGCAGCTTGGATAGCAGACCGGTCACCTTGTGCTTGGCGGCGGGGAGGTCTTTCAGGGCCGGGATGATCCAGCCATCTTCGGTCTTGGTCACCAGCACCGGCTCTCCATCGGAGGACCGGATGCGGATGCCGGTGACCTGTTCCGGGTCGAAATCGAGGAGGGGCCCCTCGGATGCCGCGGGTCCCATCTCTTGCTCCCCGACCCCGAGCAGGAAGGTGGCCAGGAGCTGGAGCAGCAACAGCCCGCCGAGGGCGATGACCAATGGGGAACGCAGAACGCCTTCGCTCACCTCGGCCGGTACGGCGCTGTCTTGGATTGCCGTTGTCGTCTGCATGGCTGTCGTTTGCATGACTCAGGACCTCCCCGCGGACATGACGGTCCGGTAGTGGCTCCGGCGCCGGCGGCGACCGCGCCGATACAGGACGTAGATAAGGGCGAGACCCGCCAGGGCCAGGGCATAATTGAGGTATTCCCAGATCATCTGTCCGTTCCGGGTCAAGGGTCTCAGCAATCGCGAGTACTGGCCCCGGCCACGTAGACTCAGCAGTCCGCGGTCCTCCAGGGACCAGTCCAGGGCGTTTTGGATCAGCTCCAGGGGTTTGGTGTAAAGGGTGCGGGTGGCCTCCGTGGCGAGGCCGATCGCCGTGTCCATCAGGAAGCTGGCGGAACCGATCAGGATCAGCCGGGCCGACGGAGGAGAGGTCTCCACCACGCCGGCGATCGGCGGTTGTGCTTTTTCTACTGCCTCAGGCCTGTTCGGTTCGGAGACAGGGTCCTCGTCCTCGGGTGCTTCTTCTTCCGGCTCGGCCAGCAGGGGCGAGGGCTTGCCGGCGAAGAAGGAGCCGAAGCGGCCCTGGACCACTACCGCCAAGGGTCGGCTGCGCTGGTGGTCGCCCACGGCAAAGCCGAGGGGACCCTGGGCGTCGAAGTCGGGCTGAATGTCCTCGGACGCATCGGTCCAGGAGTCCGCCGAGCTCTTCAGGAGCTCGACCACGCGCCGGTCCTGGTTCTTCTCCGGGTCGATCTTGATCGGCGAGGCCCAGTTCAGGGTGATCTGGCCGAGCCCGGAGGTGATGCTGGTCTCTTGATCCAGACCCTCGTCACGGATATCCGGGAAGTACGGATAGGCGATGTTCCGGATCTCTTCGACCAGGAAGCCTGCCACCTGGCGCTGTACGGGGATCGGGAAGGGTGTGCTCCGGCGATCCAACACCAAGGTCGGCTCGAGCGCGATGCCCTGGTGTGCCAGCCATTCCTCCAGGCCCGTCGGTCGGGAGCGGGCACTGAGGGCGTTGCCTCCCAGGTCCAGATGGTAAGGCGAGGCGGCGAGGATCACCGTCCCCCCCTGCATCAGGAATTGGTCGATGGCGAAGACCTGTTTCTCGTCCAGGCCCTGGGGTCCAGCCACCAGCAACAGATCCGCGTCTTCGGGGACGGTGCCCCGTCCGAGTTCCGTCTTTTTCAGGGTCAGGTTGACCGTCAGGTGCTCCTCCAGGGCGCTGTAGCTCGGGCCGACCGGCGCCGCCATGAATCCGCCGCCGGCCTGGGGCGGGGTGTAGAGGGCCACTGTCTTGAGGAAGCCCGGCGCAAAGCGCTTGATTCCGGCCTCGATGGCCCGTTGGAGCCCAGCCTTGTCAAGTTCCTCGGGGAGGGGGATGGGAATCGCCTGGTCGCCGGACTCCAGGACCATAGAGAAGTAGAAGGTCCGGGGGGCCAGCAGGCCCAGGACCAGGGGCCGGAAGCCGAAGCGTTCCGCGATCTCCTGCCTCAAGGCACCGTCGCCGGCATCCGGGTCCCGGATGTCGGATGTGAACTTGCCGTTGGCCTGCTCCGTCAGCTCGGCGAGCATCGCCTGTAGTTCTTCCAGCAGGCCGGGCAGGGGTTCCGGCAGCTTGTCGGTCGCCGAGATGTAGCCGTGGAAGGCTACCGGTTTGGTCAGTCCCTGGAAGATGTCGCCGCCGCCCCGGTAGCCATAGAGCAGCTTCTTGATGGTCCGGGTGATGTCGTATTCCGGGTTACGCAGGCGCACCTCCAGGTCCCCCGCGCCCGGGTCCTTGATCTCGATGAGATCGCGGAAACCTAGTTTTTCGTGTTGACCGCCGTACTGGACCAGCAGGTCGAAATAGGAGTTGACCACAGCCGCCTGGTACTTGCTGGCGGTCTGGAAGGCCACCGGGCGGATGCCGTAACGCTCTCCGGCCTCCCGCTCCAGTTCCGGCTCTTCCATCGGGTCGATGAATTCCACCTGCACCTTGCCGTCGCCGACGAGCTCGTATTCCCGCAACAGGTCGCGGATTTGGGGGACTAAGGGCGCCAGCAGGGGATGGGTGCGGGCGCTGAAATAGCCGCGGATCAGCAGGGGCTCGCGGAGCTGGGCCAGGTAGTTGCGGGTGGCCTCGGAGATGGAGTAGATCCGCCCCTGGGTGATATCCGCACGTACCCAGTCGATCCGGTGCAGCCACAGGTTGGCGGCCAGGAGGTTGGCCGCGAGCAGCCCGGTGACCAGGGCCCAGCGCCGGTGGTGACCGGGGTGGGCGGTGTCCTCGGCCCAGCGCAGCCGCTCCAGGGAGTAGACATTGAGCGCCAGGAACAGACCGACGATGCCGAGATAGAAATAGAGATCGCGCAGGTCGATGACGCCCCGGGTGATGGATTCGAAGCGCGAGCCGCTGCCCAGCAGATCCAGGAGCTCGCCGCCGCGGTGCCCGAACAGGCCTGTCAGGGTCTCCGAACCCAGGAGAAAGAACAAGCCACACAGCAGGGTGCTCCCGATAAGACTAACGATTGGGTTATCCGTGCGGGCGGAGACGAACAGACCGATGGCGATGTAGGCCGCCGCCAGCAGTAGGGTGGCGAGATAGGCCCCGAGCACGGGTCCCCAGTCCAGGGGGCCCAGGAACGAGATGGTGATGGGCAGGGGCAGCGTGAGCGCCAGGGCCACCGCCACCAGGGTGAGGGCCGCCAGGAATTTGCCCAGCACCAGGCGCAGGGGCGAGACCGGCAGGGTGAGTAGGGTCTCCAGGGTACCGGCGCGGCGTTCCTCGCTCCACAGGCGCATGGTCAGCGCCGCCGCCAGAAAGATCAGCAGCACCGGCATCCACTCGAACAGGGAGCGGGCGTCCGCCAGGTTGCGGGCGAAGAAGGCCTCCACCCAGAAAAAGACGAACAGGTTTACCGCCAGGAAGGCGCCTAGAAAGATGTAGGCCACCGGCGAGGCGAAGAAACCCCAGAGCTCCTTGCGGGCGATCCGAGCGACTTCATGCATGGGGCGCCTCCTGTTGCCGGCTGACCGCGCCGAATAGGGTTTCCAGGTCCCGGACCTCCGGTTGCAGGCCGTATAGGTCCCAACCGGCCGTGCCCACCGCGCGGGCGATTACGGGCGCCGTAGCCGTCGGATCGGTAGTATTCAGGGCATAGCGGTAGCAGCCGTCCGGGCCCTCGCCATCCGGACTCTCCAGGGGCTCCACGGCGGTTATCGGGTCCAGCGCCATCAGTGTCGGAACCACTTGGGTAGGGGCCTGCCCCAGGGAGACGAGCAGGCGATTCGGGTTGCTCAGGGCGGCGAGGTCCGAGTCCAGGGCCAGCCGCCCGGCGTGCATGATGAGTACCCGGTCGCAGACCGCCTCGACCTCCTGGAGGATGTGGGTCGACAGGATCAGGGTCGCGTGTTCGGCCAGCTCCCGGATCAGGGTCCGCACCTGTTGGATCTGGGACGGATCGAGCCCGTTGGTGGGCTCATCCAGGATCAGGACGGTGGGCCGATGCAGGATGGCCTGGGCCACGCCGACGCGCTGGTGGTAGCCGCGCGAGAGGGTGGCGATGACCTGGTCCGCCTTGGGTGCCAGATCCGTGCGCTCGATGGCCTCGCGGAGCGCGGCGGGACGCTCGGATTCCGGCACCCTGTGCAGGGTCGCCTGGTAATCCAGGTAGTCGATCACCGTCATCTCCGGGTATAGGGGGCAGTTCTCCGGTAGATAACCGATGTACTTCTGGACCTCACGCCGTTGTGCGCGGATGTCGAGCCCCTCGATGCGGATGTCGCCGGCATTCGGTTCCAGATAGCCGGTAAGCATTTTCATGACGGTGGTCTTGCCGGCCCCGTTGTGGCCCAGGAGACCCACGACCTCGGAGCGGCCGATGTCGAACGAGACATCGGCCACCGCCTTCAGATCGCCATAGCTGCGGGTAAGTCGTCGAACCTTGATCATGCGGAAATCCTTGTGTAATCCTCTGTTACAACTGTTTCGGGTGTGGAAAAACGCCTGGAGAGACCGTGAATCCCCGGAAAAGTTCCCAGGGCTGAGATTTTACCCGAATATTCAGAACGTAGGATATGGTGAGCCCAACGAACCGCATCTAAATGATGCGGTTCGCTGCCCGCCTGCCCCGTCCCTGCAGGCCGAAAAATCCCTCCCGCAAAACCTGCTCACCGGAAAAATCCGCATGCCGTCTGACGTTAGGGCACCTTGAAAAATTCAAGGCGTCTTTGCAGAACAAGGAAGCCCCATTATGTCCGTGTGCATAACTCCATGATAATCAAGGCATTCGAAAAGCGCGATTTATGAGCATCACCATGAAAAGTATTGAGCATGGGATTTTTCAAGGTCCCCTTTCAGTGCATAGTGGTTGAGTGCTGAGGGGCCAAGATTGGGCAAAAAGAGGTCGGGAACCCGGCTGGTTTGTTGCCAGCCAGCCCTTTTGGGACCTTTCTTGGCCGTTTCAGGCCACTACGGGCGCACCTTTCCTGCCTTTGGTGAGCTTGCAGGTAACGCATGAGGTTATAGGTCAGGTTCATGAGGCCAATCTTGACTTCGGCACGAGCCAATCCGATGGTGCGGATGAATTTCCCCTTCATGCTGTTTTCTTGAAAGCCGAAGATGTGCTCG
>Ga0209255_1000353_pt1 | contig 10703 bp, 6 predicted proteins | sample WorMetvaBAHAMAS2_FD_187394 | JGI IMG/M metagenome (GOLD analysis project Ga0209255, IMG submission 187394) | Marine gutless worms symbiont microbial communities from Max Planck institute for Marine Microbiology, Germany - Olavius vacuus... | ecosystem: Host-associated > Annelida > Digestive...
GTGGAAACTTAGAAATAATTTAGTGGGATAAAATTAGAGGAAACAAAAGAATTAGGACAATTTTAAGGAAAATAATTGATGTGTGAATGATGTGTGTGTGTGATAACTTGAATTGGATGAAAAATGGATGGATGGATTGGATTGAGTGGATGTGGAAAGTGGATGGATGTGGAAAGTGGAAAGTGGCGCGGTTCCGGATCTCACAGAAGTAAGGCGTGTTTCGTAGTCAAGCGGCTTATAAGCGACTTGCAAGCACACCGTTCCGCAGAGTGCTTGCGAACTGCTTGGCAAACTGCTAGCAAGCAATAGTAAGTAGCGAGGTACATTGTGCTAGACAACAATACATGGTGGGCGTGGCCTTATTTGTGTTTGTAGTTGTGCGATTTTATTGTTCAATGTCGGTTTAAGTTAAACGAAAAGTGTTTTATATATGTATCTTATAGTGTACGCGATATATGGGAAGCCGTTTGCAATATGGTGTCGTAAGATTACAATATTTATTCAAGTCGCTGACAGTGCTGACACATTTAGTAAGCATTTCGTTCTGTATACGCCGCTACGCGCTACTGCTTGCTTCAAGTTGCTTGCCGGCAAGCCAAGCCTAAGCAAGCAGGCTTGGCAAGCAGCTTGACTACGGAACACGCCTCTGTAATATGTCCGCAAAATATAGTCTTCCAGTATAATGTTTGGCCAAAACTGACACACGCAGCAGTCGCACGTACGGTCTCTTTGCGACAGCTAAGCTTCTTGTTAATGAACGCTGAATGCTGAATGCCGGATTTTGCAACTTTTGGATCGACTATAAACTATATTTTGACAATGGTAATACTGTCTTTAGAGCAAACTGATTACTGAAAATGCAGTCAATATTCAATAATAGGCCGTTTCCTCAACAAAATGCAATAACTAGTATGAGGAAGAGAAGAATATCTTAAGATGACGTTTGAAAGTTCGAAGGGAACGTTCTTGAGATTGTCAGCTAGGCAGCGAGTTCCAGGATGTGAACTACGATTATCATCATCATCATCATCATCATCATCATCATCATCATCATCATCATCATCATCATCATCATCATCATCATCATCATCATCATCATCATCTATTTGCCAAGAACACATACAACACAGGGTGCAAGAAGAACAAATAGCATATGGCAGGTGCGACAAGGCTGAAGTTAGTACAGCACTAACAGTCGCCCTAGAAAAATAAATATAAAAATAAATAAAATAAAAACATACGAAAAACAAACGTCAAACTCACAATACCAGGACGCAAAAATCTATGTAAAGTTGAGGAAATCATTGAAATTGACACATTTAATAGTGCGTTTAAATGCAGTGAGTTAAGAAAAATCAACAGTGTTACTAGGCGAACAATTCCAAATATTAACAACCCGTTCCGTAAAGAATGAGGACCTGACGGTACAGACACATTGGCGTTTAAACAGCTTGCAAGGATGGGCCCTAGTTGTAGTGGTGGTGGTGGACCTCAGCTAAAAAATTGTCAGAGCGCATATCCACATGATAAAAGATAATCTTGTATGTCCAAACTAGATCAAAATGTAAACGGCGAAGTTCTAAGCTGGGTAAATTAAATAATTTAAGTCGCTTACTGTACGTGTTGTATTTTGCAAAGCCATGGAAGACGCTTAGTGAAACGTCGCTGGACAGTCTCTATTGAGTTTATGTCCTGTTTTAAGTGAAGTAACCAAACAATAGAGTTGTACTCAACGAGCGGGCGGACATAGGCTATGAAATTTATTAGTAATTGTTTCGAAGTTATCATATTTTTTCAGTATTAAAGAGGCGGGCAAAGAGGCTACACGCCTGCGCTCGTATAGTTCGTGCAGTATGTTTACATACTGCACGTACTGCATAATCTAGCGGCCGGCTGCTGGCTAGGCAGCTGCAGAGCATGCGGGGAGGAAGTCATCCAGTAAACATCGCGAATGACACCATGCTCGGTTGATGTGATTGACGATTACTTGTTGTATAATCTGTACCGGGTACTCGCTAAACCGCCAAAATTTCGGCGCAACAGAAGGAAATGGTGAAAGAGAAGCCGAACCAGATTCGGACGTACGACAAAGACGGGTTTAGACTTCGAGCAGCGTGCGTCTGTGTCCGAGACGACACCGAACAAGAGGTGACGTATTGATTTACGCGTGCGGGCAGGTTGCCAATGCGCCTATTTTATTAATTGGCCAGTTATCATCTGTTTGGCTGAAAGTCGACTAGATTATCGTAATTCTAGCTATTGAGATGAATTGTGTTGAATTTAACAAATATTGGCTCACTACAAGTTGCATACGATGTACAGTAAGCAAAGAACGAGCTGGCTGAACGGAAAGGTCCACGGGTCTCAGAAAACCGCCCCTCAGAACAGTGCAATAAAATTATGCGCAAAATATGTACTGAATTAGCTAGTCAAGCGATTGCATAGGTGATGATTTACAAGCATTCAACGTTGTGTTAGTGTCGTGCATCTTTTCTGTCTATGCTGCTGAGACAGACTGTAAAATTACGTCCTGGATCGATTACTGGCAACCAAGAGGCTAGTCTGGCAGACTACAGTACGGAACCCGGGTCTCGAGAGACTGGAGTCCCGGCAAGCAGTACTCAGTTCTGGAGTGACTGAAGTCCCGGTATCTGGGACAGGAGATCTAGGCTAGGCCGGCAAATCTTTCAGATCGGTACAGTGCGCTATGCTGAAGGCCTGTGATGCATGCGCAGACATGGGCTAGTTATAGCGCACTGTACCGATTCGGAAGACTTTCCGGCTAGGCCTAATAGAGTCCCAAACCGGCATTCGAACACCCAATCCCAAGGTAGGAGGCTCCGACTGTGAAAAGGTCCTCATCTATGTGAATGGCCCATGATTCTGTGCTGTTAAAGACAATGTAATGCATTGTTCCTGTTCAGTAACGACTAACAGAGTAAGCTAGGCTAATGCATTATAGTAGGCCTATAATTAATTAGGTCCATGATACTCATTTGCTGACGTTTTTGCATTTTTTCTGCTTACTACCTGCTACATCGCCAGTCATTTTGATGTAATCTTGTTCTGCCCATATTTTAGCCATAAATGTTGCTGCGGACCATTACAAGTCTGTATTGTGAGTTTTACAAACGAAACTGCTGTCAACTATTTCCTTTAGGCTTATTTCCATTTCGTGTATTTCCTTTCCGCATCATACAATGTGCCGGTGTTACCGTGTTAATGCTACCTCATACGTGTAAGATCTTACTTAATACTGTTCTTCACTTTTTATTACACTCACTGCAGTGAAACCAGTCATGTGATGGCAGCAACCAATAGCATGACAGCCAGTACTCGACCCTCAGAATATTGTGTACCAATTACCGGTACTGGATCCAGGATGGTAAAATTAACTGACTCCAGAAAACTTGGCATTTGAGATGAGATGGTATACCAGGCTACTGAAAGTGTGTTGGAAGTAGGAAATCAGCAACGAGATTGTTAGAGAAAAAAAACAGAAAGAGATTGCACAATAGGAGACTTGACAAGATGGCTAGGGAGATGAAAATATTCAGGCATATGTGCAGGATGATGGATGAATGATAAGTAAATACTGTGATGCTAGGAATGGTTGAAGGTGATCGAGCTAGTGGAAGACCGGCAAGAAGATGGTCTTGACATAGTGGATTGGTGCAGCTGTACACAGCCACCTAGGAGGCTGTCCAAATGGCATTGTACGGGAAGGAGTGAAAAATCGGTGGCCATGAAGTGAATGCATTAGAATTACAAATCTACTTCACACCATACATTCGCCATTTTTGTTTTAATGTTGTTAGAAGCCTACGTCCCATATCTGAACATTAACATCACCAGCAAAAAATGACGCTCACTCTCTGTAGAGCATATTGTCACTTATACTTATGAAAACTTTAACTGATACTGGTATAGTCTGGTACCACTCGTGTGTTACAAATGTGCTTAATAGAACTGTGTGGAGAGCCTGTTTTGAATTAGTGAACTATTCAGTCGATGGCAACACTACAAGCCGGTGCAGCTAAGCTTTCAAGTATTGTTAGCCAAGTCTGTTGAAGCATAGTGACATGTTGCCATATGTGAACTAATTTCTTCATTGACGTGGTGATGCCTTGAGGCATTTGGGTTGCAGTTTAATGACTTAAAAGATTTACGTTAACCATTTGTGTAATATGTTATTTTTCCCTGAACCAGAGATTTTCCAATGTTTTATAGTTTCTTTTCACAGCTTATATTACATTTTACCTCTAACTGGAGATAAAGTTGCCGATACCTGTAATTGTTTTTTTGAGACGAGGGGCCCTTCATGTTGTCCCACGTCTACGATGATTTCCTACTCTCAATGGCTACAGCTGTAGCGACCCCTAGTGGAGAGTCTTCAGTTTGAAAAAGGCAACAGATGTTGCTGAAACGTCACTATTTTTTGGTAAATATTTCGGTTGTTTTAGTATTAATCTTCAACAGCGTGTAATTGCTGTCGCCAGGTAAAACCTGTCGAAAATCTGTTTACACTCTACAGCCATTCCACACAGCCAGAATATTATGTGTGTACTGTGAAATGCCATGGATGACATGGCTGGCACACATTGAAGCCTACTCCTGTATACTTGTGTGGTGTCCTATTTGATGACAATAGAGTTGTCTATAATCATTATGTGGTATATATCCGTCAGTGGCAGTATACCTGAATCTTTTCGTTTATGAGTTGTGTTCTGCTGCTATTGTATGCCACATGCGTCAGTACTGCAGAGTTTGCGTACGGTAAAATACATTGCAATTTTAGAAATTAAACGGGCATATTAAGACGAGCAAAATGACTGTTATGTAACTGTTGTTTTAGAATGAGACAAGGTTACTGGGTTTATCGAAGTAGGTTTGTGTGTTGCCGCATATCAGCTGCCTTAAGTTCTGAGAATGGAAGGATGGTGATTGAGTGCTTTCAGAATTCTAGGTTAGCCAGTCCACAGGTTATGTATCCATGGCGGCACTGTATGATTTGTGAGTGTGAAGTGGAACTGTTTAAGCCTACCGCGGTCAGTACGCAACTGTTCATTGAGCACAGCTGCTCACGGAACCGGACTGCACTGCTCTGACGTTTAGAGAGCAGCATAACTAGCATATAGATCATTGTTATAGCTGCTCGCTTCTCGTTAACTGCTGGATTCTGGCTAACCAGTCGACTGAGTGCTTTACCGTGGCATACTTTTGGTGCGTGACTTAACGTTGACAATTCTGTGGTTAATTGTACAAGTTGGAGTTCATTGTATTGGGCAGTACCGTGCTATGGCGTTGACGTCGTGGCTGGTTGGGTTATTACAGTCTAGACACTCATCAGTAGCCAGACTAACCTTGTCACTGGGGGCCAAGGCACCCCCGCCGCTAAAACTACTTGAATATAAATAAACTTGCAAATGAGATCATGTTAACGTCAGGGTCAGGGTGTGGGTTAGGAATAGGGTTAATAAGTTTGTCACGTTTAAGTATACCGTAGTCATAGCTGGGGGATGGCTGGATGGGGAAATGCCGTACGCCGGCCGTTGGCGCTGCAGTGGCATAATTCATCTGCTTAGAGCGAGCCTGAGCCCACGAAGCACTAGTCAGCAGTACATGGCCGTCGTGTGACTCTGTGGGGCCCGACTCCGATGCCGGAAGCGTGGCATTATCTGGACCAACCTGTACGACGACACGACGGCATATGGGCATATGCGTGTAGGCGCTTCGATAAATCCATTGTTGCCGGCGGGCTGCAGGCCAGTGTCTGTTGTGTGGAGTATTGACACTGATACAACTCGGCGTGAGATGACACCCACTGCACGCGTGTGTATAGTTGCATGGGCGGAATTAGGCATTCTTCATAATAGGCAGGGTAAGGTGCCATTTAATCCGTGACCTTGACCTTGACCTAGATTCAGTCCGCCAGTGTCCACTTGGTTGCAACACTCCGACGCTACTCTCGTCTCGTGAGGTCCTCTGCCTTTGTGCCCCTTCCATGGAGTCCTATATAATAGCACATAGTATTATTATGGCTATTATATAGGACTCAATGCCCTTTCCCAGTAGGTCTGTCTTTACTGTGCCTTTCCATTTTGTCTTTGGCCAACCTGGTCCTCTGCTGAATTCCAGAACACCAGTACAGTGCAGTGCTTGCCGTAATCCATACAGTTGACTGAAATTGAGGACGCTCCAATAATCACAATCACAATCACAATGAGGTATTTGTATAGCGCCTCTTACAAAATTGGACAACGGCGCTGAACACGTAAAAAGTTAATTAAAAATGAAGTGGTGCTACATAATTGTTAGAGTTACGTATTAAGTTAGAAGCGGTTAATTATGAATATTAATTATTATTTTAGAATTATAGTGACTGGTGGCAGGGCCAGCTGCCCGTTGCCCGAAATTACCTGTAGTAGGTTTTGCACTTGCCGTCCTGCATGACCTTTCAGTTAGCGAGACCCAGCCGTCCGTTGTACTGCCGATGTCGAACGACCTATCACAGACCAGACGCTCCTCGCCACTGGTTGCTAGTCGCGACTCGCCGGCCGTGCCGGGCGGCAGTGTTCTGTTACGAGGGGGCTCTGATGACGTAAAACACTGCCGCTCACGGTGAGATGGTTATTTTGGAATGCGGCTTGTGGCGGCTGAACGGCGTTCCGTCCGCAATGCAGACCGTTGTCAGGCATCATCATCATCATCATTCATCACGGCCGTCATAGTGCGCGGTTAAACTTAAACGCATGACAGTTGAAAGAACAGTGGCGTACTTAACGAAGTCTGCAAATTTTAACAGCCAAATGCCAGTCTGAACAAGCACCGTAGCCTATGTTTTCAAATGTCTGCAAAATTGAGTGTGAGAATCTTAAAGCCAGAGTATCGGTGCAGTCAGCAATTAGAGGCATTGCGTAATGCGCTTTATAAATGTTCTACTAAAATGTTCAGCTCTGTGGCGACGCAGAAGGCACAGTGTAACAAGTGAATTCGTATTTGCACAGTGCTGCCAGCCGTCGGTCCGTGACAGAACAGCACTGACCTCAGCTGACCGAGCTGACCGAACTGACCCGTCCTATACGCCCTCTACAAGTTTGTTTCAGATATACGATATGTTGCTTCGTTTCGAAACTACGGGCCTGGAAGGCAAAATTTTGCACTTTTTGACACCCTCCCTGTGAAAATAAGAGGTGGACAAAATTTTCGAGTCGATATTTGGGGCCTAGAGCAATCATCTACGCTTCTGCTGCATGTTCTAGATTTCCTGTGTATTGCTTCATAGCGCTTCAGAGGCGATTGGGGTAGAAAATTGAGGCCAAACTTCGCTCTTTTTGACCCCTGCCCCCGCAAAAAGTAGGGGATGGATGGGTAAAATGTCCTGGTGAATTTTTCGTGCAACACCTAAAACCCAACCCCTGATATATGTACTTCTGACGGGGCACAGCTGGACCGTCTGGGAGGTCGGCTGGGGAAAAGTATGTTCAGAGGCAGAACATAAAGGCCTTGGGACTATATGGCCGGCGATCTTAATCACTTGGTTTTATTGCATTTTACGTTTCATAATTTGAGATAAACAAAGGGTCAGTTCAGCTGTTTCGATGGACCCGACGGCAGCCTTGGGAGGTAGTGGACTGCAGATACTTACCGTTGCATTAGTGATGCCATAGCCATACCTCGTGTGACACTTAACTTCTAAAATCGTCGTTACTCGTTAATGAGCTATAAACAGTCGCACTAAGTTTAAATGCTATTTTCGTATACTAACAGTTCGTATAAGTAGTGCATGCTCCGACGTTAATAGCGCTTCCGTGATGGACGGAAATCTCACAGGGACGTGCACTGTATGCTAGGATTAGAATCATGTTATCCTTCATTAATGTGTATCTTTGTCGCTCGCTGGCCGCCAATAGGAGTTCTGTTGAACAGCGCCTTAACGGTTCGTTAATGAGGTGATACTAGTCTGGCCGCCCATAGTTACGCTGTCTGTCACAGCACGGACGTCAGTAGTAGTTAATTTGGCCAAACTTAGCTCTTCACAGATATCTTTGGTTTTCACGGGGTTATGTTAAGCTAGGATGAAGACTTGTTACGGCTATGATCTGACAGTCGATATTAGTTGTAGTAATTTGTTATCTGTATATTTATTTAGATTTCAGTTACATTTATTACTTGTTTTTGCTGCTACCGTTATTATGGTGAATAAAGATTATCATGACATTACTGTTTTGTTCTAATAAAAACAGTTAATTTCGTCTGTTTGACTGAGGCTACGGCGCGCGTAGTGACATCTTTATTTTAGGCGCCGTGTGCAGATTTTCTTACTTACTTATTTTATTTCGTTTTGACGGACCGAAACTGTCGGGCACTCTCACGCCGGCTCAGCGTCATGTGAATGTATGGCGCTGCTCGTAAAGTAATCTTGTGACGGGCGTTTCAAGTTTGACGTTCGACGGCCGGTAGCAGCCACGGCGTGCCGTCGTAGTCTGACATACCGGGAGATTTTATTACACGTCGCCCTCCTACTGAACTGCTCAGTGCTCACTGCTCCCGTCCGTCCCTCTGTCTGTCTGTCTGCTACCGTGTGAAGAATGTGACATTAAGTTGAAATTCGGTGGAAATGTTGACCGTAACACGTGTGGTCGACAACGGGGTTTGACATCAGAGTTGTCTCAAAGCTGCGACTCATTAATGCGCTATACATGGGCGTAATCTTGTAGAGAGGCTCGGCCGCAGTCCGAGTGTTGTGGATTGTGGGTGTCGTTTATGACTGTTAGCCTCCCCACAGCGACAGCTATAGCCCCCCCTCTCCAACTGCCCCTGAACATTAAATATCTGCAGTGATTGGCAAATGTTAACTAAAAATCTAATAATGTTCTGTTCCAACGTCTGTCCGTGTCGCTGCAGCGTTTCAACTCTGTTCTTCTGCACGACACTTTCGTGATCGTCGATGTTGATTTTAACTTTTTTTGCTTTTAACCCTTAGGAACTATACACCCAAGGGTATAAAAAATAAAATTAAAAAATAATAATAATAAAGCATTAATTTCTGAGGCGCCATAACATAGAGTCCCATTCAAGGGCGCCCGCATTCAAGATGAATGGAAAAGAAAAAAACGGTCAATCAGAAGAAGTGAGCTTTCAGTTGGTTTATGAAATTCTTGAAATTTAATAAAGTTTTTCAGTACACGACAAGTTTAACTAAATAAAATAATATATTAGTTTAGTTAAAATGCAAGTTTTAACTACTTTTTTAGTTGCTAACTAAATAGTTAACTAAAATTATTTAGTGTGCCTATTTGGACAGACGTGCATTGCTGCAGTTTTGGCTCAGTAGATTTCATGATTTAAGACATTTTGTAATTTAGATTCTACTTGGATTTTAATCATTCACACTTACCATCCACTTTATTCACCTGGAAACCCCTCTAGGTGATGTCGTCAGCCCTAGTGTGTCGGCGTTTCAGAATTGGCAATTAACACAGAAATAGTTACAAAGTACTTGTGACAAATTTAACTGCGTTTCTAAGTTAGAAAAAAAGTTTAGTTTAACCGCAGTATTGTAGTTTGTTGCCTATTACTGACTGTCTGTTACCCGCCCTCCCCTGCTCCCCGCCTCCCCTCCCCACAGCGAGACGTCTATCTGATTGGCTGGTTTCATCTGCAAAGTAATACCCAACAGTTCGTCCGCGGTCCAGTTGTTCCAAAAAGACTTCTGTTTTATCTGATTTGTTCTACTTTTCGACGTGCGTGGTTTTATGTATGCGTTTAATCGAGCCGACCGGCTGCTAAAGTTCAGCGAATATAAATAAATTCAGTTTATTGTGGCGTACACCGAGTGGGGTGAATGAATGTGCCGTGTGGGTCGATGACGATAACGCGAGTTATAGTGTATGCGTCAGTGCACGCCAGAGTAGTTCCTGTTCACGTTGAATTTTTAACGTATGACGTCATGATCATTAGTGTTTTAAACGGGACAAAAATGGGGTGGGGCATTTCCCCCAACCGAGCCTTTTTCCCTCTCTTGTTCCCATCTCGCCATCGTGGCCCGGATACGCCCCTACGTGACAGTGCCGTTGGTGTTGATAATACGGTGTGTGCGGTAACAGCTTGTATCTGCTGACGGCAAACTGTGAAGTGACGACGTGGGGGGCGGATGAAGGGGGGACAGGGCTGGGGGCGGGGTTCCGTCACGAGTGACGCAGGCGTGATGCGTTATCAGACACGAGTGATGCACATGGGTCGTCTCTTGAGCTCGACGTCGAGTTGGTCGATATATCTCGCTAGTAATAAGCGGTCATTGTGCCTGTCTGTCTGTGGCGCCGCATATACCTGCTGCTGGACTGCGACCAGTCAGATCAGAGCACCATCAGGCCCTGACCTTGTCTTGCATGTGGATGCGTGCCTGATTGATTGATTGATTGATTGATTAATTGTTCCACTGCATGCTCTGTGCCATACGTCTCTTGAGCAGCCATAGGGGCATTCACCCCCTCCCCCACCCCAACTACATACTGCTTAAACGTAATTAACTTACCTGGTACCACTGTAGACTGACGCGTCGTGATGTGCTGCCCACAGATCTATAAATAGTACCAGATGCCGTACCTCCTATTCACGCTGTATCATCTCATGTAGCCACCGATAAGGACCCCTCCAAGTAATCTACAACCAATCGCAACTCGCGGAAAGAAAGCACGTGG
>Ga0209255_1000354_pt1 | contig 10654 bp, 10 predicted proteins | sample WorMetvaBAHAMAS2_FD_187394 | JGI IMG/M metagenome (GOLD analysis project Ga0209255, IMG submission 187394) | Marine gutless worms symbiont microbial communities from Max Planck institute for Marine Microbiology, Germany - Olavius vacuus... | ecosystem: Host-associated > Annelida > Digestive...
AGCTGCTCACCATTACCCGGGCGCATTGGCAGATCGGGAACGCGCTGCATTGGGTGCTCGACGTGCATCTCGGCGAGGACCTGAGCCGCGCCCGCACCGACCATGCCCCCGCCAATGCCGCGCCGGTCAATCGGCTGGCGCGCAACCTCCTGCAACTCATCGACACCCCGAAGACACCGATCAGCCACCGCATCCGGAAATGCATGTGGAGCGACGACTACCTCATCGCCGCCCTTTCCCATATGCGATAGCCCTGCCAAAGGGAGGGGGAGAGACAGAGAGGGGGTCGGCGGCATCGGGCGCCGCAGGGCGCAGGGTGCCCTCCGGGGCGAGTCCGTTTGAGAGGAGGAAATGAACCGGTCTCACACCCGCATCGGCATCACGACATAGACCGCCGAGGCGTCGTCGCCCTCGCGCACCAGCGTGGGGTCGCCGGGGTTGTTGAACAGGAACACTGCGTTCTCGCGGTCGACCTGGCCAGCGATCTCGAGGAGGTACTTGGCGTTGAAGCCGATCTCCATCGGCTCGTCCGGATAGGCGACCACCAGCTCCTCGGCGGCGCTGCCGGCGTCGGGGCTGTTGACCGAGAGGGTGAGCCGGTCCTGGTCCATCGCCAGCTTGACCGCGCGCGAGCGCTCCTGGCTGACGGTGGCGACGCGGTCGACCGCGGTGGCGAAATCGGCGGCGTCGACCTCCATCCGGCGGGTGTTGCCGGTCGGGATCACCCTTGTGTAGTCAGGGAACGCCCCGTCGATCACCTTCGAGGTCAGCACCAGACCGTCGACGGCGAAGCGGATCTTGGTCTCGCTGACCGAGACCTTGATCTCGGCCTCGTCGTCCTCCAGGAGCTTGCGCAGCTCGCCCACGGTCTTGCGCGGAACGATCACGCCCGGCGCATCTTCGGCGCCCTCCGGCAGCTCGGCGTCGATCCGGGCGAGCCGGTGGCCGTCGGTCGCCACCGCACGCAGCACCCAGTCGCCGTCCTCGCTGGCGACATGCAGGTAGACGCCGTTGAGATAGTAGCGGGTCTCCTCCGTCGAGACGGCGAACTTGGACTTGTCGAACAGGCGCCGCAGCAGCGGCGTCGAGGCGGCGTAGGAGCAGCTGTACTCGCTCGAGGCCATCATCGGGAAGTCCTCGTGCGGCAGGGTGGCGAGCGAGAAGCGCGACCGCCCGGCGACGACATCGAGCCGCCCGGTCGCCGCGTCGGCGCGCAAGCTGAGCTGCGCCCCTTCCGGCAGCTTGCGCACGATCTCGTGCAGGAGATGCGCCGCCACCGTCACCGCGCCCGGCTGCTCGATCACCGCCGGGACGTCCTCGACGATCTCGATGTCGAGATCGGTGGCCCTGAGGCCGAGCCGCCCACCCTCGGCCTCGATCAGGACATTGGCCAGGATCGGGATGGTGTTCTTGCGCTCGACGACGCCCTGAGCGCGGCTCATCGCCTTCAACAGTGCGGCGCGTTCGACTGTGACCTTCATTGCCTGACCCATCCCTCAACGCGACCGCAGCAACGATCCGCGGCGCTTGTGATTATCGGGAGACCCAGACTAGCCAATTCATATGGGGATTCAATGCCCGAATGACACAAGATGCGGGGCCGTGGAGGGGGTTAGCCCTCCAGCATCCGCCGCAACAGCTCGATATCGTCGGACAGCTGGCTGTCGGTCTCGCGCAGCTGCTCGACCTTGCGCACGGCGTGGATCACCGTGGTGTGGTCGCGCCCGCCGAATCCGCGGCCGATCTCGGGCAGGGATTTCGTGGTCAGGATCTTGGCCAGGAACATTGCCACCTGGCGCGGCCGCGCCACCGCCCGGGCCCGGCGCGCCGAAATGAGGTCCGAGAGCCTGAGATTGTAGTGGTCAGCCACCTTGCGCTTGATCTCCTCGATGGTGACCTTGCGGTCGGCAGTGCGCAGCAGGTCCGCCAGGCATTCCTGGGTCATGTCGAGGGTGATCCGCCGCCCGACCAGCGAGGCGAAGGCGAACAGCCGGGTCAACGCCCCTTCCAGCACCCGCACATTCGAGCTGATCCGGTGAGCGAGGAACTCCAGCACCTTGGGATCGATGCCGAAGCTTGGGTCCGAGGCGGCGATCGCCTCGGCCTTCGCCTGCAGGATGCCGAGCCGAAGCTCGTAGTCGGTCGGATGGATGTCGACCACCAGGCCCCATTGCAGGCGCGAGCAGATCCGCTCCTCGAGCCCGTCGATGCGCTCGGGGCTGCGGTCTCCGGAGATCACGATCTGCTTCTTCTGGTCGATCAGAGCGTTGAAAGTGTGGAAGAATTCCTCCTGAGTCGAATCCTTGCCGGAGATGAACTGGACATCGTCGATCATCAGCACGTCGACCGAACGGAACTGGCGCTTGAAGGTCAGCGTGTCGCGGAACCTGAGCGCCTGGACGAAGCGGTACATGAAGTGCTCGGCCGAGAGGTAGAGCACCTTGCACTCGGGCCGGGTCTGTTTCAGGTGCCAGCCGATGGCGTGCATCAGATGGGTCTTGCCGAGACCCACCCCACCATAGAGGAACACCGGGTTGAAGGTCGCATCCGCGGTCTCGGCGACCCGGCGGGCGGCGGCGTGGGCCAGCTCGTTCGGCTTGCCGACAACGAAGCTGTAGAAGGTGAAGCGCGGGTCGAGCGGGGCCGACTGAAGGTCGTCCTCGTCGGCAAGCCGGTCGGCGCCGCTGCTGCCCCCGGTGTCCGAGGCGGTCTCTCTTGCGGGCGCTTCGACCGCCCGCCGCACGGCCGGCGCGGCCTGGCAGTGGAGGCCGTTGGCATTGGCCTCCTTTCCGGCGGCACCCTTGGCCACGGTCACGGTGATCCGGCGCAATCCCGGCTTCAGGGCCTGGAGGATGCGCAGCAGATGCAGCCCGTAGTTGCGCTCGACCCAGTCGGCGAGAAAGCCGGTACCGGCGGCAAGCACGGCGAGGTCCTTGTCGATCGCCGCCAGGCGCATCGGACGGATCCACTGCGCGACGCAATCCGTCCCCAACTGACGCTCTGCCTGTGCAAGAACCTTAAACCAAAGCCCTCCGAGTTCCGTCTCTGCACGCGCACTGCTCATCGACGCCCGATCCGCCATTTCGCACCCTGTTCCACACAACCGCCCGCCCAGCCCGCGCCCGCCGGAACCGCCATCGCGGTCGTCTACGGTTTCAACTCTGCCGCCAAGGTAAACCCTTGTTCTTCCACCCATTCTTGCGGCCGCGTTGGCCGTTCTCGTCAAGGTCGCCCTCGAATCCTTCGGCGACGTTGGTGCAGTGGGCCTGCATTCCCTGTCGGGCCATCATCGCTGCCACCGCCTGCGCTGCCGCCATCGAGCGCACGCCCGAGCGGCAAATGAAGAACGGCCTGCCGGGCGGCCTGCCGCCGATTCGGCTGGCGACCTCATCGAGGAAATCCGGGTTGCGCGCCATCTCCGGAAACGTCACCCATTCTAACGGCCACAGCGGCCGGCCCAGAGCCGAAAGGTCGGGCATGCCGACGAAAGCCCATTCGGCGCGGGTGCGCACGTCGATCAGCACGGCGTCGGAGTCGGATTCGAGGTGCCGGTAGGCTTCGGCCGGATCGATTTCGTCTACGATTGACCGGTCTTTCGCCATGCAGTCCCGCGGTCCCCGATTCCATTCCTCAGTCGCAGGAGTCTGACGTACCCGAGCAAAGAGATTCGGGGCAACAGTTTTATCGACATGGTGGAAGATTTATTGGCGCGGCGTTCACCAAGGTAAATATCGCGTTGGTAATTACGAAATAAAACTATCCACTTGCCGCCAGCATGGTGTGGCGCGGCCTCGCGAATATTCCAATTCTACTGACAGCCAGATTCCCCCGAATCCGTCACTAAGCGATGCTAGCGAAAAACGCGGCCAAGCAACAGCAGAAGGAAACGGGAACATCACATTTTGGTAATCGAAGTGCGACGGCGACACCCCCGCGAGATCGCTGCGGGAGGGCCGGCAGTGCCGGGCGGTATCGCCGGGGGGCGACGAGTTCGGCTTCTTAACCCTTTCAGATCAATGTCTTAGACAGCAGTCTCAGGCAATCATCGCGTTGATGCGGTGGTGCAGCCGCGAGACCTTGCGGCTGGCGGTGTTCCTGTGCAGCACGCCCTTCACCGCCCCGCGCATGATCTCGGGCTGGGCGGCCTTCAGCGCCTCGAGCGCCGCGCTCTGGTCGCCAGCGGCGATCGCCTCCTCGACCTTGCGGATGAAGGTGCGCACGCGCGAGCGGCGGGACTTGTTTATCGCGGTGCGGCGCACCGCCTGGCGGGCGCGCTTCTTCGCGGATGGCGAGTTGGCCATGCTGTCGTTCCGTCTTTTGTCTCTCGAAGATGAGCGGCGAGCATACACGAAGCGCCCGCCGCCGTCAACGGGGGTATCGGGGCGACGCCGCGCCCGCTCCCGCCGCCCTCACTTCCCGGAAAAATCCGGATTGCGCTTGTCGATGAAGGCGGACATGCCCTCGGACTTGTCCTCGGTCGCGAACAGCGCATGGAAGATCCGGCGCTCGAAGCGAACACCCTCGGCCAGCGTGGTCTCGTAGCAGCGGTTGACCGCCTCCTTGGTCGCCAGCACCGCGATCGCACCCTTGTCGGCGATCTTCGCCGCGGTCGCGACCGCCTCGTCGACCAGCTCGTCGGAGGGGACGATTCGGCTGACCAGCCCGGCGCGCTCCGCCTCGGCCGCGTCCATGAAGCGGCCGGTGAGGCACATCTCCATCGCCTTCGACTTGCCGACGAATCGGGTCAGGCGCTGGGTGCCGCCGGCGCCGGGCATGATGCCGAGGTTGATCTCCGGCTGTCCGAACTTGGCGGTGTCGGCGGCGAGGATGAAGTCGCACATCATCGCCAGCTCGCAGCCGCCGCCGAGCGCGAAGCCCGCCACCGCGGCGATCACCGGCTTGCGGATCCGGGTCACCGTCTCCCACTCGGCGGTGATGAAATCCGCCTTGTAGACGTCGACGAAGGTCCTCGGCTGCATCTGCTTGATGTCGGCCCCGGCGGCGAAGGCCTTCTCCGAGCCGGTGATGACGATGGCGCCGACAGCGGCGTCGGCATCGAACTTGATCAGCGCTTCGCCGAGCTCGCGCATCAGTTCGGAATTCAGGGCGTTCAGCGCCTTCGGCCGATTGAGGGTGATCAGGCCAACTTGGCCGCGGGTCTCGACGAGGATGTTTTCGTAAGCCATGAAGCGTGCCTCCGGTCGCTTGGGGAATGTCCGCCGCGGTTTAACCGGGGCGGACCCGCAGATCAAGCCGCGCGAGCCGCGTCATCTTTGGCACTTCGGGCAGTAGAAGGTGGAGCGGCCGGACTGGACGATGCGTCGGACGGTGCCGGCGCACCCCTTGGCAAGGCAGGGCTCGCCTTCCCGGTCGTAGACCCGAAAGCTGTGCTGGAAATAGCCAAGCTCGCCGTCGGTCCGCCGATAGTCGCGCAAGCTGGAGCCGCCAGCGGCGAGGGCGTCGTTCAGCGTGGCGACGATCGCGGCGGCGAGGCGGTCGATCCGGGGGCGCGAAAGGCTGCCGGCCAGGCGCTTCGGGCTGATGCCGGCCCGGTGCAGGGCCTCGCAGACATAGATGTTGCCGAGCCCGGCGACGATGCGCTGGTCCAGGAGCGCCGCCTTGATCGGCGTGCGCTTGCCCTTGAGCGCCTCCGCCAGCGTCGCGGCGTTGAAGGCGTTGCCGAGCGGCTCCGGCCCCAGCCCCTTGAGCAGTGGGTGGTTTTCAAGATCGGCGGTCGGCCAGAGGTCCATGACGCCGAAGCGGCGGGCGTCGTTATAGGTGACGACGTCGCCGCAGTCGGTGGTGACGATGACGTGGTCATGCTTGCCGGGGGCCGGCGCGTCGTGGTGGAAGTCGCCGAGGGTGGTGTTGGAGACGAGAATCCGCCCCGACATCCCGAGATGGACGATCCAGGTCTCGCCGTTCTCGAGCCCGATCAGCAGGTACTTCGACCGCCGCCCGATCCCGGTCACCCGCCTACCCGTGAGCCGCTCGGCAAAGCGCTCAGGAAGCGGCCAGCGCAAGCTCGCCCGGCGCTGCTCGACATGCGCGAGCCGTCGCCCCGCCAGCACCGGCTCCAGCCCGCGGCGGATGGTCTCGACTTCGGGGAGTTCAGGCATTTAGATCGTCCCTCGCCCCTCTCTCGAGGCGAGAACCCTGGACGCGAAGTCCTGCAGGTCGTTGAATCCGCTCATGACGAAACCGGCAACCACTTTGTCGCCGTCGGCAAATCGCAGGATGACCGCGTTGAACCGCTTGTCGATCTGCACCAGGTCGGCCCAGGCATGACAGCGCCTGCGCTTCAGGAACTGGTCCATCGTCGCGCACATGTTTTCGCTGTCGAATTCTATGCGCGCGAAGATTGGCATCAGCACCCAAGCCGACCCTACAAAGGCAACGACGGGCAAGGCCATGAGCGGCACGAGGACATCCCGGGGAAGCGAAACGCCGTCCGCGGTTGCGGAAGCAACGACCATGACGGAAAGCACGATCACGCCAAGCCCCGCCGCAATGCCAACCAGTTTCGGCCAGATCTGATACCGCACGACGAAGGTCTCGCCGCGGCGCTCGGCTGGTTGGTTATGGCCGAGCACCACCGCCACGAGGACCATCCCGACGATGATCGGCAGCGATACCGCCAACGCGACCGATCCGAGTCCTTGAAACATGGAAGCCTCGCGTGCTGGCTAGTCCGTCAAGGGCTCCGCAATAGCGGACTACACCTGTCCGAGGCAACCTGTTGCGACCCTTGGCGCCCGGCGCCGCCGCATCTCACGCCGCAGACAGGAACAAACTGCATCCGGCATCAAACAGCCATATGGCATCATCCTGGTTCCCGCGCTATTTAGGCGGGCCATGATCGATGAACGCGCCTCCGACGACTCCGCCGCCGAAACCCATTTCGGGTTCCGCACCGTGCCCGAGACCGAGAAGGCCGGGATGGTGCATGGGGTGTTTTCTTCGGTGGCGAACCGCTACGACCTGATGAACGACCTGATGTCGGCGGGCGTCCACCGGCTCTGGAAGGACGCGATGATCGACTGGCTGGCGCCGCGGCCGGGGATGCATCTGCTGGACGTCGCCGGCGGCACCGGCGACATCGCCTTCCGGTTTCTCAGGCGCGTCAAGGGCGAGGGCCGGGTCACCGTCTGCGACTTGACGAGCGCGATGCTCGACGAAGGCGCCGAGCGGGCGGCCGAGCAAGGGATCGCCAATATCGACTGGGTCTGCGGCGACGCCATGAAGCTCCCCTTCGCCGACAGGAGCTTCGACGCCTACACCATCGCCTTCGGCATCCGCAACGTGACCCGGATCGAGGACGCGCTGAGCGAGGCCTATCGGGTCTTGAGACCCGGCGGCCGGTTCCTGTGCCTGGAGTTCAGCCAGCTCCCCAATGCCCCGCTGCAATGGCTCTACGACCGTTATTCCTTCCACGTCATCCCGCCGATGGGCAAGGCGGTGACCGGGGACCGCGACAGCTACCAGTACCTGGTCGCGTCGATCCGCAGGTTCCCCGACCAGGAGCGTTTCGCAGCCATGATCCGGGCCGCCGGCTTCTCGCAGGTGAAGTACCGCAACCTGACGATGGGCGTCGCGGCGCTGCATTCCGGCTGGCGGCTCTGAGTCGATGATCGGTGCGTCCTCCCATCTCTGGCGGCTGTTTCGCACCGGTGCCACCTTCGAGCGGACGGGCGCGATGGTGGCAATCCTCGACGCCTTCGCCATCCACGGGTGGCCGCGCTTCGCCATCCGCGCCTTCGCCCGACCGTTCGGCATGTTCGGGCGCGCCGGCAACCCGGAGCTGCCGCCGCTGCCCCGGGCGCTGCAGGCGATGGGCCCGGCTTATGTGAAGTTCGGCCAGGTGCTCTCGACCCGGCCCGACGTCACCGGCAAGGAGCTCAACGACCAGCTGCGCTACCTGCAGGACCGGTTGACGCCGTTCCCGACCGCCCGCGCCCGCGAGGTGATCGAGGGCGAGCTTGGCCCGCGCGCCTGGGAGCTGATCGGCAATCTCGGCGAGCCGGTCGCCGCGGCCTCGATCGCCCAGGTGCACCCGGCAGTGTGGAAACCGACCGGGCACAAGGTGGCGATCAAGGTGCTGCGGCCCTTCGTGCGGCGCCAGTTCCGCGCCGATATCGGCGCCTTCTACTTCATCTCCCGGCTGCTTGAGCGCATCGTTCCCGGCTCGCGCCGGCTGCGGCCCACCGCCGTGGTGGCGCATTTCGAGGGCGTGGTGAACACCGAGCTCGACCTCAGGATGGAAGCGGCGGCGGCGAGCGAGTACGCCGACAACGCCCGCGAGGACGACCGGCTCAAGGTGCCCGAGGTATTCTGGGCCGGCACCTCGCGCCGGGTGCTGACGCTGGAATGGGCCGACGGCCTGCCGGTCGACCCGGAGGTGCTGGCGACGGCCGGCCTGGATCTTCCGAGGATCGCCACCCGGCTGATCCGCACCTTCCTGCGCCAGGCGTTGCATGACGGCTATTTCCACGCCGACATGCACCAGGGCAACATCCGGATCTGGCCGGACGGCACGGTGATCATGCTCGATTTTGGCATCATGGGCCGGCTCGACCCGATGACCCGGCGCCACTACGCCGAGATCCTCTACGGATTCATCAACCGCGACTACCGCCGCGGCGCCGAGGTACATTTCGAGGCCGGCTATGTGCCGCCCGACCGCAACGTGGACGACTTCGCCCAAGCGCTGCGCTCGATCGCCGAGCCGATCCACGGCCAGGACGTCTCGTCGATTTCTATGGCGCGGCTGCTCGGCTACCTGCTGGAGACGGCGGAGCGGTTCGGCATGGAGACCCGCACCGAGCTGATCCTGCTGCAGCGGACCATGGTGGTGGTCGAGGGTGTGGCGCGCTCGGTCGACCCGCGCTCCAACATCTGGGAGGCGGCGAAGCCCGTGGTCGAGGGCTGGATCCGCGAGAACCTCGGCCCGGCCCACATGGCCCGCGACTTGGTCCGCACCGCCGGGCTGCTCAGCCATCTCGGGCCGCGGCTGCCGGACCTGGCGAAGGAGCTGGTGATGCTGGCCGAGGACGCGCGACTGCGTCGCGGGCAGCCGGCCGAGCCTTCGAGTGACGGCCGGCAGCACCGCTGGCCGTGGATGCTCGGCGCCGCCGCGGCCGGCGCGCTGCTGGCATGGCTGGCGATGGCGCTGTGAGCCGGGGAGCCGCGTGATCACGCGACGCCGCTTCCTCGCCGGCGCCGCCGGCCTGTACGCCCTCGGCATCGAGCCCGGCTTCCGGCTGATCGTCAAGCACCACCGCATCGCCCCGCCGGGATGGCCGCGCGGGGCGGGGATGCGCATCGTCCAGGTCGCCGACCCGCATATGGGCGAGCCGCATATGCCGCTGGCGCGGGTCGTCGACTGGGCCGTCGGGCTCGGCGGCGACCTGATCGTGCTCCTCGGCGACTACGAGGCCGGCCACCGCTTCGTCAGCGGGCCGGTGCCGCTGACCGAGGCGCGCGGGTCCTGGCGCGGCTCTCGGCGCCGCTGGGGGTGCACGCGATCCTCGGCAATCACGACTGGTGGCACGATGCCAAAGCCCAAGAGCGGGGCGCCGGGCCGACGGCGGCCCACCGGGCGCTGGCCGAGGCCGGCATCCGGGTGCTGGAGAACCGAGCGATCCGGATCGACGGCGGGCCGGCGCCGTTCTGGCTCATGGGCCTCGGCGACCAGCTCGCCCTGCGCCGGGGCCGCCTGATCGGCGTCGACGATCTGCCCGGGACGCTGGCGCAGCTCCAGGACGACGCACCGGCAATCCTGCTGGCGCACGAGCCCGACATCTTCCCCGGGATGCCCGCCCGCTCCGCCTTTGCGCTCAGCAGGTTGTCGAGCAGGGGCTGCCCGGCGCGCATGTCCTCCTGCAGGCAGAACGGCACCGCGAGGGCCGAGAACAGCAGCCAGCGGTGCAGCTTGCCGGCAACCGCTACGCCTATGGCCATGTCCGCGAGGGCCGGCGTCGCCGCCGCGCGCTCGTCGGCGGACAGCAGCTCGATCACGCCGTTGCCGCCGTCGGCGAAGACGAAGGCGGGGTCGGTCTGGATCCGCTTCTGCATCCGGGCCTGCTCGGCGAGGGTCACTTCGACCAGCATCAGCCGCGCTTGCCCGAGCGCCGCCGCCACCGCCGGGTCGAGCGGCTGGCGGGCGATGCCGGTGTTGTGGAAGGTGCCGAAGAGGTAGGAGGGGGCCACCCCCGGCCGGTTCACGCGCCAGAACTTGCCCTGTCCGTTCGCCTTGTCGCGGGCGCGCTCGAACAGCGCCGCGTGGGCGGCGGGGTCGTCGGCGGCGAGCCGCGCCAGCAGGTCGGCGCCGCCGCATTCGGCGATTGCCGCCAGTGGCCACAGCGACATGGTGAGGGCGATCCAGATCAGACGGCGCATTTTCGACTCCCGCTTTGCCTGCCGAATTCTGCCGGATCTGCCAGTCTACCCGGTCGGAAATGGTCATGTCTTTTTTCCGTGTTGGTCAAGCTGCGAGCATTCTCTGCCATGCGTTGTTTTGGGCGGTGGCTTGGCCGGCGAGCCGTGCGATGAACCATGCGATATAGACGGGGAGGTTCTTTCTGGCCGGTCCGCAGAACGGCCGGATGAAGGCCTTGAAGCGGCTGTGCAGGCTGTTGACGGTCTGGATGTGGAA
>Ga0209255_1000355_pt1 | contig 10652 bp, 6 predicted proteins | sample WorMetvaBAHAMAS2_FD_187394 | JGI IMG/M metagenome (GOLD analysis project Ga0209255, IMG submission 187394) | Marine gutless worms symbiont microbial communities from Max Planck institute for Marine Microbiology, Germany - Olavius vacuus... | ecosystem: Host-associated > Annelida > Digestive...
CGAATTTTCTCCTGGACGATTACTCTGAAAATTTCTCCCCGACAATTCATCGGATATTTCCCACGTCGTTCCACGGACAATTCACTCCGGATAAATCACTCTTCCGCGGAATTATTCTGGACATTCCCTCGAAAATTCCCTCAAGCTGCCAGCCGAGCTTCACAGCCCATGGGGGGGCACTTGTTAAATCAGAGCGTGGAGTTGACGAGTGCGTAAAAGTAGGCCGACATGGAACGCAGCTGACGCGGAAATCATGCGTTGGAGTGATGGTCATCAGTCAGCTATGTTTACCGCCTTTGAAGTTGGCAATTATTCCGCGTCTACTGTTGCTCGATGCTGAGTCTGAACGGAGACGAGAGGGAAAGAGGCGTGTGGAGGAGACGTCGCTCGCTAACTGCTACGCGACTGCAATTCTGAAGTCGGGAGAAGAAGAAGAAAGACGAAATCATATCCTTGCACAGTTGGCAGCCATTTCCGAACCCTGCGTGTGCTTGGACATAGATTACGGACACGTCGTGACTCACGAAGCCATGTCGGGCTATTACTGTGCACTTTCTGCGTTGATTTGGATTGCTCGGTGTGACGCATTACGTGTAATGTATCATTTAAGCAACGAGTGAAATCGTGGAAATTGTTTAAGTGCAGCGCGATGCTTTCCAATTACATGGCCGTCTCGTAGAAAACCCGTTGCGCCGTGCACTCCATCTATCTCTGTGCGGGGTGGTACGTCCGTTCACCCAACAACGAGAGTAATGACCGACGCGTGTGAATCGTTCTGCGATTCTGTCGCTGTCTACCAATGTCATAACTTATTTACTTGCTTACAAAAGGCCAGAGATAGATAGAGCAAGGTTTAACGTCCCACCAAACACATTATAGGTCATATCGGGGACGATTTTTACAGGTCATATGACCAAATCAACAGTGTCAAAGCACTGAAGGAAACTAGTTGGTCTTGCAGATAAGGCTTGAATCCCATCAGGACCACTCCACCATGTTACAGTAATACAACTCTAGCCAACCGCCTCTATGCATGGCGTAAGGGTCCCAATGTGACAAACCCAATGTGCTGGACCAGTAAGAACTGCTCATATGAGTGTGCTGCTAACTGTGAACATTGTGTCACACAACCCAGCACGGAGCAGTTCTGATAATATTCCCTCTTAACCTCCAGACAATCACCATAACTCGGATGTTGTCTCGCGGAGAGGAGGCCAGAGGTCAAGGTCACTGTGTTGACAAGTACTTAGTTCTCATAGCCAAGGTCATGATCAAGGATTTGACCTTCAAGGCCAAGGCCAGGACCGAGGACTCAAATTTTGTCTTTACGGTCATACAAGGACGAAGGACTGACGTGCCGAAACTTTAATACAAAATGACTTGCAACTTAACCAGGAAAAAAGCATTGTGGGTAGAACTGTAGTTTTTTTTAAATTTGTAAAGTCTTTACCTAAACACGTGATTCTGAGGTCAAAAGGTCAAATATGAGGATCACGAGACTGAGAACAGCACACAGAGCTGTAACGTAACGTAATATAAGTACGTGTAAATGTCGGTTTATCATGCGCTCTACAAACTACAATCACTGGCTGCGGTCCTCGCAATGTGCGTCTTCAATAACCGGCGGAACTTGAACAGAGTTAAAGCCCCGTACACACTACCCGTGATCACGACCCGTGTTTACTTCCCGTGAACTGTGAACACGGGTGTCTAAAATGACACCCGTGAACACGGGTAGTGTGTATCGGGTTCAAGTTCAGAATCACATAGGTACATGTAGGTTGTTGGTGGACAGTCAGTAATAAGTTGACGCCGATCGCGACTTTCTCGGACGATGCGTGGCCGATACGGCCGGTGTGGCCGGTGTGCCGTTGCGTGGTTTATATGGACCACTGAGAAGCTATAGCAACTTTCTAAGAGTGTTACGCTGTTGCTGATTAAACAGTTGAACTCAATCTCATCGTGTTGATGACATAGCAACAACCGTGCCGAAAACTGGCCAACGAACAGCTGCGTTATTTCCAAGCTTTCGCGAGGCACCAACTCGTGTTAACCGTCGGGGCTATGCTGTGCACATCTTGCTTGGCATCCGCATGCAATGCAATGCTCCTAACTAAGGCTGTTAGTCTCGCAAATGTCACTGTCATCAAAACAGAATGCATTGCACGACTAAACAGATTTGAGAGAGCAATGTTCAACAGCCACAAGTGAAATAATTCCAGTAGCAAAAACGATTTACTTTTTTGCCGGTTTGTCGGAACTTCGTTACCAGATTTCGACTGGTAAATTAGGCCTACATCAAAACTGCAGTACAAATTATCATTTCACACAAACATACAAGATTGTTATCACATCACTTTGTAAAAGTTTGCGTTGTTTATTTCAGTTATTTGGAAAATTCACAGTTAGTTAGTTTGAGGCTTAGTTTTGTTCTCCTGTCTAGTAAGTTTCTTATACATGCACTTAATTTTGAGTTAGTAATATCATGCACAAAACATACATAAATCTTGCTGAGTTGTACATTTAATGACCTGTACACAGAGATAACGTTTAACAAGAAAAAACAATGTTCTATAAAGTCGTTGGCCACGATCACCAGAATATATGTAAAGTAAATTGAAACACTAAAACGTACGTACGTGCCGCCGATAAAACGATGAAGCCGACGCCGTCAAGTTATGGTACAACAAGTTATCTGTACAGGGTGGCTCAAAAAAGTAAGCTGTTGTACTGTGATAACAGCTTACTTTTTTTGAGCCACCCTGTATAATGACGTACAGTGCGAAATGATGCAAAGCGCGTAATAATTTTCAGCGAGTTAAAGTTGACAACAACAGTGACAAAATAGAACTAACGTGTTCACGAAGACTCGTGCACTTTTAGACGGTATTCGACATACTGTGACGAAGTCTGGACTTGATCATAAATAGTTCGATGAAGGTTTGTCTGAACTGACGACTCATGGCGCAGTAGAGAACAAAGTTGACGGCGTTGTTGACCAAGGCCGCAATGTCCATGATGTCGCCGAGAGGAATGTAAAGAGTCGGAAAGTAGATAGGTTTCAGTCCGCTCACCATTGCAAGGACGCCTTCAAACAACTGAAGGGTACCGGTCGGTGAAACCGGTAGAGGATGAATATCAAAAAGAACAACAGTGTTGGATCCCAGGAACTGTAAACTGGAGAAGAAAAATGAAGGTTTATGTGGCTGACAAGGACCAGTGCTCTGAGCACGGTGAACTTCTGGATCAAGGATCACTGACAAGGACCAGTGCTCTGAGCACGGTGAACTTCTGGATCAAGGATCACTGACAAGGACCAGTGCAAGGACGCCTTGTGGAAACTCGGTGATAAGAAATAGCACGATAACGCTGACGAGCATCGCCGTCGTGTGGTTGCCCTCGCGTGCCTTCGACTTGGACTGACACTTGACTTTTGTTCGGGCGCTGCTTTTCGCTCCGGTTCCACGAAGCAGCTGTTGACTGCGTTGACGCTGGCGACGTACGGTCAGCACCAGTAGGAAGCCGAACAGCGACATGAGAACGCACGGCACGAGCTTGATGATCAGCGCATGGATCCAGAAGTTCACCGTACTCAGAGCCACGTCGACGGCGGTCGAGTCCGGCTGACTGGACGTCGTCACCACTTCGTACATTGTCTGATTCGTTGCCGGGTCCGTGGACCTGGCGATGGCCAAAGTCAGATAGTTTGGAATAAGTACGACAGCGCATGACGCGCATACCAGCAGCACGATATAGCGACTCTTTCGCAGATCGTTTCCGGCTGACGTAGCAGTGGCCGCCCGTCCGTCAGCGGCGCGGCGCACCATGGAATAGCGGAATGCGGACAGCGTGACAGTGATCCAGATGGACGTGGTGTGAGCGATCACCGAAACGTTGGCGTGGACGAGACAGTACCTAGCGGAGACGAGTGTGTTTCGCTGTACGGACCTCTCGATGCCGTACAGGCAGTAGAACTAATCTGTCCGAAGATAGTTCAAGATAACTGGCACGGCCTATACGTCCGCTGGAAAGCGAGAAGTCCAGATCAGTGGCTTCAATGGTAATGAAAAGTCCAGACTATGCAAGGACGTCTTGAGATGACTAAGAGGTCCAGACGGTACAGGCAGTAGAATGGACAGGTGCACATCAGACCAGTGGAGACCGGATCCAAGCAGAGTAACAAGTAATGATAAAAGCGTTTGAAGTAAGTGGAAAGGCTTGAACCGTACAAGGACTCCTTACAGTTGAGAGGTCCAGACGGTACAGGCAGTAGAACTGGATGGCGTACGGAACATAGCTGAGCATGGTGATGAGGTCGCAGATGGCGAGTGCCGTCAGCATGTAATTGCTCGATGTGAGCATGTGACGGCGTGTGAGGACAGCGATCACGAGCAGACTACAGATGATGCCGAGGAACAGACTGATGATGCCGAGGACGCAGACGACGACACTGATGTAGCCGTGATAGCGACTATACTCGACCGCGAATCGCAACAGCCAGCTGTCTGCGCCGTTTGTCGCCGAACTGTAGTTGCTCGCCGACTCCACTTCCGGTTTCCCCGTGACCTCCGTATGCGATGACGTCATGCTGGTGACTGTCGAACTACGCGGCGAGGAGACGCGACAACGAGACGTCGACGATGCGACTATTTCTGCTCCACGCCCACTGGTCTGATCCAAGAACGAACGATCGCCTGCTGCGAAAATGGACGACCACTGAAAGCGCAGCAGCGACCGACCCGAAGCCGGTCATTGTTCCGGACGGTGACATTTTGGGGATCGAAAAATTGCCGACAGAAAAAGATGAAAATGGAGATTCATCATTCTATCACGCTAGTGAAATGTCGCATTGAGGTTTGCCGTGTCGCCTCACGGTAAATCACAGTACGATTATAACGAGCAATATGCACGAAGTCCAATTTATATTGATCGAGAATTTATAAATTAAAATTTAGTGTTTTATTTGTTCACTTTCAATCAGTTTATCGTATTATTATTGTTGTTGTTATTATTACTGTTTTTGTTGATTATATAATGGTGAATAAAGATTCTCAATAATAATAATATTAATTATTATTATTATGAGACAAAAATTAGGGATTTTATTTACTTAAAAATTCGTATCCGCAGAGAACTAAAGTAAATGTCCCCCGTCAGATAGAAACGTATCAAAGTTATTAACATTAAGTGGACTGATCAGCCTCGTTTTCAAACACGCGAAACCGTTGTTCTCAGACAATGATATCGCTGCAGTAGTGCTACATTTTCGTTTCGTTCGTTCTGTTTTTTTGGGGAAAAACACAACCTGGGGATACCAGCAATCGCTGAACTTAACTTTCACGATTTGTGAGCAGTTTGAAATTGTTTAAAATTTGTGAATGTAAAGAAAAAATCGAAGGTCGAATTATCGATCTTTGCCTGCTGCGCCAGCCGCCGCCGGCCAATGTTCGTTTTCCCAAACTGTAGCAAACCAGTGGAGCAGAATTAATCCTCCGAGAGTTCTGCTGTCGTCCGTATGTTCTTCTTTCTTGAGCGCCCACTTTGTATACGCAATTAAACGATTCGTGGCACGTCCGCGTTCCGAAGTGCTTACCGGGGGAGGCTTCGGCGCTTTCACGACTCAAGGACGCGCTAGAAGGACACACTAGCGTCACGTAGAGCAATATCGTTCACCGGTCGCTGTACATCCGGCAGATATTTGACGTTATCATGACCGACTATTTGCCACCTTGACGACGCATACACAACACGTACAAGACTACAGGTTAGCGACAGCCCGATGATGGCGTATCGCGGCGACTCCACGACGACTAGTTCTCACGATCATTCGCCGAACGTTAGGCTATATAATATGCGAGAACGAGACGCAGCAGCTCAGCAGCAGCTCAGCAGCTGCCGTAGCAGTTGCAGCAGCAAATCAGCTACAAGTATACACTGTGAGTCGAAAACTTACACCGTTTTATTGACCACCCGCGAAGCGGCGTGGTATATAATTTCGGTCGTGTTTGTCTGTCTGTCTGTCTGTCTGCTGTATGTCTGTAATACGATAAGTTTTGAAAGCATTTACGTAAGAAGTTTATTTTCGCATATCCGGCACACCTTGAGGGAATACATGTCAAGTTTGTATATGAAGGTTATCGGGTCAAGGCCAAGGTCACAAGGGCAAAACAAGATCGAAAATCCCTATTCTCGCAGTCTAAAACATAGATCGGCAATAACTCTGGTTCTACAACAGAGCCATGAAGTTTGCGTGCAGCATGGTGTGTTCGGCTATGACGAATCGAATGATGTGATCGCCATCTTTGTCACGTGACCGCAAGTGACCACGCGTAACTAAATGCACGCATTCGCGGGTGGTCGGCCTTAGATTAGAAGGCAATCTTGTTTGTGCAATGACTTTGTCAAACCTCTCTGTATTGAAGTAATTATTTACACACATACATTCCAAAGGAACAAAATAATATCAAAATCAAGAGGTTTTACCGTGCTGCCAACAGTATTTTTGGTAAAATTGAGCGAACTGCTTCGGAAGAAGTTGTTTTGCAGCTGATCTCTATAGCGAATGCATGCCAATACTGCTATCTGGTCTGGAGCTCTTCCCATTGTACACTTATCAGTTAATATCACTGGACTTTGTCATTAACAGATTTTTCATGAAACCGTTTACATGTAGAACATCAAATATGCATGTAGTTTCAGTTTGACAGAAACAGTTTAACTTTGTTCTACTACCCAGTGTTCAACTCGCCCGCCGTGCTGAGAAATTCGTGAACAAGTTGCACGTTGATTAAGTTTATTTAAGTTTGTTTTCTGTGTTTTCTTTCTCTGTGTGCATGTGTGCTACCAGTTTTTTGTGAATAAAAGATTTATATATCAATCCTTCTTGAATGGTAAACGTGAATTAGTACAGCGTCTCGTCGAGAACACTAAGGCACTCAGGTATATGGCGAGCGTTCTCTTCTTTTTCGCGGGACGGCGTAATCAACCGTCTGCCACGTTATCGCCATGTACTATTGACACGTTAAGCGTCCACTGCGCTGTGTCCTCTTGTCTGTGTGTACAACTCGGATCCCACCATGCTTTCTGGTTGTGGTCCCTGATAGTTTCGTGGCGGACTTGCTATTCGACGCTTATTGTCAATCAGATACAGTCCTGGCTTGCGGCGCGGCCCGCTCCTGCGCTCATATGATCTTGATCATAAATGTATGATATATAATGTACGTGGGTCATGGGTGAACGCACATTGACCCGTGATCCAGCTGACCCGTCCAAAGAGTGACCCATTCGACCCATTGACCAATGACCCGGTGACCCATTGCTTGCTCTGGCACGATGCACTAGGGCTGTAGCTATCGAGTAATTTGCTACTCTGAGTACTCGTTCGATTACCTTATCGAGTACTGTAGTATAAATGCTACTGACGTTACGTTGAAAGAAATGCAGCAAGTACGCGAAATTGACGTACTACCAAGCTGTCTACTGGTAGCGGTATAGCCCATATGCTGGCTAGCAGCTGACATTGGCACTATAAAGCAAATCTGCAGTCTGCTAAGCTAAGACCACAACAAAAAATGTCCTAGTGCTACTTCATGAAAACCGAAAATGTCTGGAAACGATGACGGAAATGGCAATGGTAACCGGAACGAAAAGTATCGAGTACTCGCGGCAGCCGTACGATGCACTGTTGAAACTTAAGCTGGTTCTCTGCTTGCAATTTTATAAAGAAAGGATATGAAATATGCATGTGATAGGACGGTCGACTACAAGATGAAGAGTATCGTCTGCCAGCGAATCTATTAGTCGCGCTTGCATAACATTGACGATATGAAGTAGGGAAGCAGTATTTATCACCGCACGTTTGGCGTGAAACGGAGAACAGCATCGTTGACAATTGATGAGTGGTGTGGGTGTCCTCTGACACGTGTGAGGGCTAACAGAAACGGTGTTAAACAACTGTTGTAACAGTATAACAATATTATAGTATTTTTACTGTATATTATGTACTCAATCAATCAATCAATCAATCAATCAATTTATATCGCGCCATAGTACAGAGGCGCGTGCTACAGTGCGGTTATGCCGAATCAAAGAGAAATGTCTTAAGATGGATCTTAAATGTGTTAACGGATGGAGCAGTTCGACAGTTCAGCGGAAGAGAGTTCCATAGTCTCGGAGCAGCAACAGAGACACGACGAGCAGCAGTGAATACTCTTCCTGTATACATTGTTCTGCTTCTGTCTGTCGTGTTCTACACGGTATTGTATGAATTGAGATTAATAATATGCATTCAGCCATTCAGAAACGTGTCATCTTTTTTTGTGAAATATGACACAATTTTAAGTCGTATATGTGGCACTTGCAATTTGCAACAAATGTTAACTCGTGAATTCACGAGTTATGCAGCAACCCGATTCGATTCACTGTGTACACGTACTTTATAACTCACCACACTTTGTCACTTGTATGCAACTGTGAACAGTTTAAATAAATAAATAAACAGGGATGGGCACGAAACGTAAAAGCTCGAGACCGAGAAGAGACCGAGACGTTGGCTTCACCAGCCGAGACGAGACCGAGACGAGACGTTTGTAGCAATAACAGGCCCAGATGTTACCATTCACGTTCATTGTTTTAGTATGTTAATATGATGAGCAATAGTACAGCAAAGGCTTACAACGTCTAAAGCCCGTTCACACTGCGTACGGCGCCATCTGCATGCCCACCAGGAAACTGTTAAATTGTACGTCTTGGGCACGAGACGTAAATGGCTGAGACCGAGAAGAGACCGAGATGTCTGCCTCCCGAGACCGAGACGTTGACAATTTTTCTTGAGACTAGACCGAGACGAGACGTTGGTACGTCTCGAGACCGAGACCACAACCCTGTAAATAATTGACATGAAATAACGGCCACTAGCGATCTCCACTTTCGGTACCGATCTAAAGCCCGTATTCCACTTCCGATTAGTGAATAATACTAACGTACATCCTATCTCGCACCGTTTCTGATATTACGGAGTGTTGGTCAAATTTCTGATGTCGACAGACGGCAGCTCTCTTAACACTCTTTTTCGAGGTGAGCCCCTAAATTGAGGATTGCGAAATTTGACCTAAAAACCGTAGACACCGTTAGGCTATATGGTACGGTACAAAGGTGTGTCTCACGAGTGTGACGGACGTCGGACAGACATTATCGTAGCAAATGCCGTGCTTCACTTACTGCTACACAGTCCTGTCACGGTGAAAATTTCGCAGACATCCATTAGCACGCCTCACCTGAGAAGAATCGTCGGTGAAACAGAATATGACGGCTTTGTTTTAGCGACAGACAGCTAATATGACCGGTGCATTAGTTCAGCTACACATCCATTAACGTAGGCTTATTAGCCAGGATTTTCGTCTCGGCGAGCCACTATCAGCGGCACTGAAGTTTTGTTCAGGACTTGCGTCGCGATGAAATTCGTGGATGATGATGATGATGTTGTCATTTTGAGGTTTCACATTAAATAGACTCGGATGTGGAGGGGTTAAGCTTAAGCCCCTCCCCAGAAAATTTTTGAGTTCTTTCTTGTGGAAATGGTATAGGCCTAGTCTATTCTACTGTATTTTTTATGCAAAATGCACGTAACAGCATGATGTCAGCCTGCAAACTGAGTACATTAACCCTCTGGCCATGCCTACGTCCATTAACGTCTATTGTTTCATCAGGTAAGGTAAGGTAAACGTGAATTTGCATAGCACCGCTAAGGTGCTCAGGTGTGGCACGCGTTCTCAAGGGATCTCACAGTTTTACCTGCACACCCTGTGTTCATCCGCTAACGGAATGAACCACACCTACCTTTGCCTTCCCAGCCCAAGCTGGTACTCATTTAGCGACCCCGGAGGGATGGAAGGCTGAGTTGGCCATATGGTGGCTGGTTTGTTACATACCGAAATAAGTGTCCGGCACCGAGAATTGAACCCGGACACGGTCGCCCATCTCAGTACTAACCGGGCCCGACGTAGATTAACTTCGTTGATCGAAGCCAACGCGCCGAAGCCAATCACTGCCCGTCTCAGTGTGTTCGATCTCGTCTGGGGCTTATTCACTGCCGACAATAATCTGTCGAGATAAACCAGACAAGCTACCACGGAGATAGCGCGGGTCGGCGGTCATTACGCCGTTCAAGGTCACTGATTTTGGTACCAAGCGAAAGCCCGTATGCGATTTTCTATTAGTGAATAATACTGCCGCACATCCAATCTGACACCTTTTGCCAGATATCGGGCATGTATTGATCAAATTTCGCTTTTGACGCGGGTGCCTCTCCCTCTAACGAATTCGTTCTCAAAAACCGCTGATAATATGGCAATAAATAATCTAAAACTAGATTCTTTGGAGTACATTTTTGTCACAGACAGTATGGGTCTATCTTCAACTGTTTTTACGTAATTGGTCCCCGAAGCTGCCGAATTCAGTAGAAAAACGCAAAATAACCGCCATTACGCCGTTCAAGGTCATTCAAAGTCACCGATTTTTGTACCAATCGAAAGCCCATATACGACTTCCTGTTAATGATTAATACTAACTTACATCCCATCTCTCACCGTTTCCAAGTTATTTCAGATTATTGGTCAAAATTCACACTTTTGATAGGGGGTATCTCACTTTAA
>Ga0209255_1000356_pt1 | contig 10645 bp, 6 predicted proteins | sample WorMetvaBAHAMAS2_FD_187394 | JGI IMG/M metagenome (GOLD analysis project Ga0209255, IMG submission 187394) | Marine gutless worms symbiont microbial communities from Max Planck institute for Marine Microbiology, Germany - Olavius vacuus... | ecosystem: Host-associated > Annelida > Digestive...
TACCTGAAATCTCGGGATGTTTTCCTGCAGAATTATGCGTGGTTTTTTTTATATTAGATGGTCTTCTGAGTAATTGAGTAACCTACGAGTAGGGTACCTCTGCCTCCCAGCCACACTAGCAATTGCCCCTACTGCCTCCAGCCTCATACAGCTATGACTACTGTTTGTAAATAGGACTGGACTGGTAACAAAGGCGTATATTATGCCTGGACTGATGTGAAGGACATGAAGGCGTGCGAGATTTGCATTTTTATGTCTTGATGTTCACCGTTTTGGTTATTGCCTCAGAGCATATGCATTTACCGCAGCTTGCACACCTAGTATTTTATGTGGAGTCTTATGTTCAGCAGGCAACATCAGCATATCTGCAACCAAATGTATTTTTATTTTTCCAGAAGTGATTTAAATTTTGGGAAAGCATGAGTTCTTGTAAAGTAAAATATTTCCAAAAATGCCATGCAATATATTTACAGCATCAAATATAAACTCAGCGTCTCCCTGTGGAGATACAACAGTGCCCGTAAGTAGAAAAACATACAGAAGGTAGACAAATAAGTGTTTCAGCAAGTGCAGGACTGTGTAATAATTAAATGAATACAATATTTAAGTTGCATCTGTTGCGGCATAACGGAATGGCACATAGCAGTAATGCTCTACATGGGACCACTCGTTTCAAAGTCTGTACGTGCATGAACAGCACTGTCATCGTCATCGTCATCTAGCCATGGATGTCGCAAACACTGTTCAGCAGTTGCCCTCTTCATTGGATCGAACTCGAGCATCGGAATGAGAAACTCGGCCATTTCAAAGGCGCTGCGCTCGTCCCACTGGTATTTCTCAATCAGTACTTCGATAAGGCCCCACGGTTTCAGTTTCGTTATGTGGCGTAACTCACCTGCAAAGAAACACAACAGACGAATACTTCACAAAGTGATTCAACGAAACATAACACACATGCACAAGCCAATAAAACCTCCAGCTACTGCAGCAGGTGTACATATACATTACACACAAAAACAAAGCTGTTTTCTTTTTAAACTGCACTGATTCAGTTCAAACAGTATCATTCTACATGTATATTATTTACCTTCACTCTGCTTGTAATCTCATTTCATATCCATCATAATGCTACTGTCTATATGTAATGTAAATCTGTTCTCAGCAATAATATACATGTATCACAAACACCAAGATCAATACTACTAGTACTAAACAGTTCGTTTCACCTTGTGCTTTCCCACATCTCTCAAGTTGAGTAAAGTTTAACGTCCCATCAAACACATTATAGGTCATATCGAGGACAGGTTTTTACCGGTCAAAAGACCCAACCAACAGTGTCCAAGCACTGAAGGAAGACAGGGTCTAAGGACTAGGTTTCAATCCCACCAGGTCCATCCCACCGTGTTCCAATAATACGACAAATAGGCAGTACGAAAAAAACACAATATACGAACGTATAAACACAAATGAATCTACACACAGTGAAATGGGCCCAGTGTGACAAAACCCAATCCAGAGAACTGTAACAACTGCTCCTTATGACTAGAGATGCACCGGTAAAGCACTGGCCGCATAATCAGCGCCTAACAATCGGCCGATACTGATTAATACAAAAACTTATTTTGCTGTCTTATTTAAGTTATCTATTTAGGCTCCGACTGTTATCCAAGGACTCTTACTTCCTCAAAGGACTGCAGAGTGCAGACAAAACAAAAATGCACCAAAAGCAAAGGTACAAAAAGCACCCTCTTTTACCGAAAACGGAAGCCACTCTCACGTTTATTTACTTTTGGTAATAAAAACTTGTACTTGCCAACTGCGTAAATGACAATCGGCCGAGACCAACGTACTAATCAGCCGATACCGATTATTGGCCAAATGGCCGATACCGATTATAGGTGCATCTGTACTTATGAATGTGCATAACTTCAGTACACAATACAACGCAGCACAGTTCTGATAATCTCCCTTCTTACCTCCAGACAAACATCACAGCTCAGATGTTGTCTATTGCAGGAGAAGGGGTAATCTCACATCTTTCACTAGCTAACCTCAGACCTCAGCTCAAGACACATTTCATCAACATATGTAATGACAATTTGCATATTTCGCATACCTCGCTTGTTAAAAAACTCCCGTGAATATTTGCCTGACATGGCAATATTGCGTGGAATTGGACCAAGGAGCTCAATTATATGAGCCAGGTGGTCTTCGTCGCGGGAATAATCTTCGCCAGAGTGTGGCTCAAAGAGGTAGTCACCAGTTGCCAATTCAAATGCCTGCACACAGCAAGTACCAAATATTCATATACTTCATGAGCCATTACAAACAGCGCTAAATAGCAGTAAAACAATATCAAAAGTAAATCAAACGATGTGTAACTTCAGCACATGCTGGCTACAGGCATGTTTATTTACTTAGTTGCCAAAGCTAAGTAAACAAAAACCAGTAGCAATCTCAAATATTAGTCTATTAATAAATGTCTTTTTTTGCGCAGTGCAGACTTAACAATGTTAACAGATAAGCCAGGACCATCTTCACAGCTATAGGCTATGGCGCATTAGAGGTTCCACGACAATGCGCTATATAAATTCACATTACATTACATTACACAACATAGTTTGAAGCTAGAGGCCTACCCACCATGTTCACGGTGGGTAGGCCTATACAGAATTTGCCAAATGTACACCAAATTTCAATCAATCAATAAAAAACAAGTGAGCATTGATGCCACATCACTGAGATGTATCCGTCCGCCATACAAGTACATTTGGCCTCACTGTAACCATGACCTTTGACCGCAGACCTTGAACATCTTTTCAGCAATGCCCTCTCGCATGTTGAACAGTTGTGCCAAGTTTCACTGAAATCATTCAACTAAGTACAAAAATATCATGTCACGTGAATTAGGTGTTAACGGACAACTGACAGATGGCCCCAAAACACAGTGCCTCTGTCGCTTATTGTTGGTGGTGGAAGTGTAACTAGATAATGCCCAGATAAGCTAACTAGATGAGCCTGCCAACCTGGCAATACACCCCAACTCAACAAAATATGGTGAAAACTCAAGACAAACTGAAGCTATAATAGCTGCTGAAAAAGTATGATTTAAGATGGCACATTTGAAAGTGGCAGAAATGTCAGCAGATCTGGAAAACTCTAGGTCCAAACACATCGTCCAGTGACGCAGAATACTCTCTCCCCTTGGTCTTCATCTTTGACACAATGTAAGTCAGTGGTGTTGGTGGCGTGTGGCCAACAATGAAACAAATCCAAACTCATCGCATTACAATTTTAAAGACTCAAATGGCCCAGACTGCACCCAAATTCTAAACTGTTTTTGAAGACGACCGCAGATGAGGCACCACCATCGGACAAAGTTCTCCCTCGTGCGCTGCACCTCCTTGGTGCCTCGCTTGGGTTGCTATGTGTCTGGTTGGCCTCAAGAAGACACCACAGCTCCTGATTTAATGATCTAATGCAAAATTAATTCAACATCTGCAAAACTGCCTGATAAACAGGGATGGGCACGAGACGTAAAAGCTCGAGACCGAGACGTTATCTTCACCAGCTGAGATAAGACCGAGACGTTAAAATTTCGAGACGAGACGTTTGTAGCTCTCGAGACGTGATCGAGACGTTAAAGTAACAGTTTTATTGATTGCAATAACAGGCCTAGATGTTATCTTTCACGTTCATTGTTTTTAGCGTGTTAATATGACGAGCAATAGTAACTACAGCATAGGCTTACAATGTCTAAAGCCCACTCACACTGCGTACAGAAGCACAAGTAAGTAATGTATACTGGTCAACACTTGACTTACTGACTCAACGTGAATGAATGCAGAACGCACCAACTGATGCGGCTGTGAAAGTGAAGCATTCCCGTGGGCCGTGGCGCCCAAAATTGACTCGTTTTATTAATGCGGTCTGCACAATTTGTCCGAAAATTGGCCTTGGGCACGAGACGCAAATGGCCGAGACCAAGACGTCTGCCTCCCGAGACCGAGACGTTGACAATTTTTGTTGGAACGTCCGAGACCGAGACCACAACCCTACTGATAAATAATATCTACTTTGTACCATGCATGCTGTACTCCAGACATCAGCAGGAGCTCCATAGCCAGCACCAATCAATACTTCTAAGCATCGATACTGGCGTGTCTGAATGTCCTCAGAAAAATGATGATACTGCATCAAACAGCAAAGCACACGCTCACAACACATGTGTACATTAAGTAGTAGTTAACGACAGGAGCAAGATATTGAAGAAAATAATTATCGTACCCTAGAAATAACACTATAAGCAGGCCGATAAAATTTATACCACAGAATGGTGATAAATTTTAAAAACAGTCATGATTTCACTTTAAAAACTGTCAAGCCTTAAATAAGTAGTACAATATTTTGGTTATGTCGCATATGGGTATTATGTCGTTCGTGCTTGTTTTGAATCAGCAGTTGCTCTTCCTGCTGTCAGATTTGGTCAACAGGTGGCAGTCTTTGTCATATAACAGGAAATTACCCCAAGACCAGTGTTGTAATATTACACACAACTTGTACAAAAGATTTCTGTGCACTGTTGTATGATCACTTCATACATAGGGCATACATAATGACCATCTGATGCATGTAAGTACATTATTCATAAAACTTATGCTAATAAAAAGAAAACACAGTGATGTGCACTAATCAATAGAACATACGGGTGTTAAAATTTTTACTTTCTAACTGCAATGAACTTTTTAGACAAATAACCTTACAGCCTTAATATCAACACATTAGCAAGTCATCGATGAATCTATACTGAACAAACTGTTACTTACTGTCCAGCAGGCATTGCCCAGATCAGCAATCTTGACAACTGGCGAATTCAACAAGTCAAATGGCGTGCTGCAACTGTTCTTCTGACTATCAACTGCCTCTGCAAAACCGAAACAAGCTTGAAAACATGCTAAGCCAGGCAATTTGCCATTAAAATATCGCAGTCACAATCACAGTTATAACAGTTGGAACTTCCCTGTTGATGCTGCAAGATCTGAACATTCTTCATAGTCAATCCAGGTTACAACCAGAGACTTTGGACTTAACAACAGCATCACATCATGAACAGAACTAACAAGGTGAACAACACTTAATTCAAAATTATCCCACTGTATTCATTTGCAGGCAAAACAGTTCCAAGGCATTTCAATCACATTCGTCATAAATTTTCAACGATTAGAATGTATACAATACTTGCAATTCTGTGACTATACATCATTTTGTAAGTGCTGTGTTCATGCATCAGAATCAACCTGAGCATAGTTTTAAGTTGTCACTTAAACAAAGTGGTACTTAGTTCACTGGTGATTTCAAATGATGCTCATGCAACCAGTCTATAGTCATACTGTGCACAAGCACTCAGTTCTATCTTGTAAATTAAACTCTAAGCTCTAAACTATGTATTTTTTGTACATGCATAATGATGGTCAGTTGGTCACTCTAAGTCTGCAGCTTTATGGTCAGTTGAGATGCAATGCTCATGAATATTAATAAGATTTTATGCTCTGGTTTTACATTAGTTCTTATCCGAACTTTAGGGTGTTCTTGTAATCACATAATTTGCCATTAAGCCTATGTGTTCTTTCTTAAGTCCTCCACAGTTGCTACCACTGTATATTACAATGCACATTCATCCATAATGGCTTTCTAGACATCAAACACTAACATATGCTGGAAGCAGATGGAAGCCAACATTATTAAAATTACTGCACGTAGTTTAACTCACAACTACCAAAACAAAACAGAAACTACAATACCATGGACAGTATTAATGTAATGGAATCACTGCATGCACTATTCCTTGATATGTTGTTTACAATACGTGTGCCATTTAGTCACCAGAAACATTTGGCATCCAAGATATTATTCTTGTAAGTTGTATACATCAAGTGCACAGATCAGCCAATAAAGCAATGCTGAACATACCAACACCACCACAGTCTTCATTTTCACAGCACTCTCCACCATTTTCTGACAGTGGAGACGTTGCAGACAATGGACTTCCAACATCATTGTACAGTTGATCGCCGGTTTCGGACAAACGACATCTTTCAGCCGACGGCTTAGGACCATTGTCTGTCTTATTGTTCACAATGCTGACAGGTTTGTCGTCCGCTGGCGTGATATCACCATTCAATGTCACCTCGTTTTCTGCAGCGCACGATACACTGCCTTTGTTGTCATCACCAAGCAGTTCCGACGCCTCTGTAAAATCATTATCAAAAGTACAATACACAGGTATCTGCTGCACAATCATAAAAGACATAGTATTAATCAAACTCTGTCCTAGAGAATTACAAACCTTGCAAATTGCCATCAATTTTAGCTTTCAAGATTAAATATGACGACTGTTACTTGACTTACAGATCTGGAAGTCAGGGTACCCATACTTCTTAGAGGAGCACAGGTGATTCGATAAACGAAATGTCTATGTCATGGGATCGGCAAACTACAGCCTGCAAGGTTTATTTGTGCAGTCAACAAATGTTCTTGTGGAGCTCAGTCAATCCACACAGTCACAGGCATACTCAAACAAAGATTTACTTTCTTACTAATAAATAAAATAGCATGCTTAACGAGACTACAGTGAAATGTTGTAGCCATTTTCTTCTTTTCTTTGCTTACCAAATAATACAGCTGTACAAAATTATTTTATTTTTGGGGGTTGAAAGTAACAATAAGAACGTTCTAGGCAGCCAGCAGGCAGAAAAGTTTGTCTATTGCTGGTCTATATGTGACACAATATTCCACCAACATTACCAGCTCTCACAGCAACTTAGCCAACAAATCAGTGAGGTCATTTAAACACAGCCTTCGCTGATCACCTTGATGTCTCAACCCAGCCATCATTCCCAACACTGCCTTTTCCAAATTCGCGTTACACAATTTGACATACATGTATGCAGTCGGCCCTAAAATTATTTTGTTTCCACAATTAAAGTGCAAAACAGCCTTTGTTCTTTCATCGTCATCATCATCATAAATGCATGGCACAAAATAAACATAATAATATCGACATGAATTCGTCATAGAACGGGAGTTACCCACCATCACACTTGTCATTGCCATTTGTAGCATCTGCCTTGCCGGCTTCATCAGCATCAGAATCTGAATCAACAGCATTGCTGCCGGTGGCATTACCCTACACAGTAAAACAGTAATGCCATCAGCTTAGTTAACAATCACAATCATCTACACAAAACAATGTGCAACTGTCACAAAATTTCACGTAACATGCCACTTTTTGCCCTGGCAGCTTAGTGGTGATGTCTATAGTGTTCAGTTCAGTTCAGTAATTTGTAGAGAGGCCTAAGTGATAAACATCACTACAATGACCACTATAGTGTCAAATGTACAGTGCTTTAGCTCAGCAGTTATTAGTAATTGGCACTGGTGTGGGTTCAAACAACAGGTCTAGTAGTCATATAATATGCATCAGTATTATCAGTACATTGGCTTCGAGATAAATTTCTCATGTAAGAGGGACTGATCGTGTCCTCTGCAATCTGACTGTTACAGACATCAATTTCTAGCCAAAACATCCTTACACGACTTAACCTCTTTCCCACCAACCCCAAGTAAAGTTAACAAGAAGCAGCCATTCGGCAACTGCTAACCTGTCTTCGCTAATCATCAAGCGAGAGATGGACGAATGACAAAGCTAGAGACAATTAGAAATGAGGTACTGCTTTGAGACACAGTTCAGTAACAAGTGTAGACCATCTCACGCAGTAATGAAGATGGCAAGGAATTACATGAATAACACAGTACAGGACATTTTCACTCAAATGCCTCCTTCACTGCTACCACCCAAATAATCATTTGCCTGCCAACTGTTTCCAGTGAATGCAAATGGCATGCTTAAAAGGTTAATAAATGACACAAAAGACCAAACACCATTTCACGTATTGTAACCAGACAAACCTGCCCTCGTTCCAGTTCTTCTAGCTGCAACCTTTGCTGTTCCAACAATTGCTGTTTCTTTTTCATCTTCTTTTTCAACTTTTTCTTCTTATTCTTTGACATTTTTGCATCTGCTTTCTCTTTCGGTGCTGTACTAACTGTTACACACGTCCAACGAGTCCACAGCTTATTATGACAATAAATGCATTGAGTAAACTTTACAAATAACAAACAACTTAACGAATATATTAATAAAAAATGAAATTCAGCACACTGGCTGGCACATTCCATCCACTGATAGAGTGGTGTGACTCCTGCAACAGATCTCTGTCTGATTATTAGTGATTGAAATGGAATCAAATCCTAACTTGACCTCTAATAACATTACAACAACTAAAACTAGACTGATCATGGACTATGTCAGCAATATTAAATGAGCTGACCTGTGACCACAAAATCAAAAACTTTCTAAGAACAATCATGACATCACTCACATTTTGGCTGTCTTATTGACCCAATACTACTGCACATACTAAAGTAACACTGCATTTGCTGAGGTAATCCTCCCCAACACTGTTTCAAATTTTGAAATGTTACTACGATATGGAAATACTTTTTGTCCAACAATATATATTGCCACCACTGTACATTTCTTGATCCAAACTTATGTTTAAACTCCTAAACCAAACTCATCCAAACTCTAACCCTTCAAGTACCAAACCTGAAACAAATCCAAGCAGCCTAGCAACAGTTTGATTCCCATCATCATAGTTTATGATGGGTTCGAAAAATGTTGACCAAACTAACTTCTTCGACTTTATAAACAGTTTCTTGTGTGCATTTATGAAGTTTAACAAAACTCACTGGCAGAACCAGGCAACTGTTTCATGCCGAGCCTCTGCCACTCGACAGCCTCGGCTGCAATTCGGCGCACGTGGTCCTCGGTGTAACACATTAGGATATTCTCTGGCTTGATGTCGGTGTGAATGATCTTGCACTTTGTATGCAGGTAATGCAGACCTTGCAATGTCTGTTCACAGAAAAACTGAAGCCAATAAGTGAATATGTTTGAACATGAACATTACAGAATTAGTAAGAATTAATGCTCTATATCAGCAAAACGTGAGTTTAGAATTCGAGAAGTCCATTGTTAACCTACGACTACCAAATACCTTTAGGCAACATTAATTCTGCCATACCTGTCGTACTATAGCCTTGACACTGCGCAGTGGGATACCTTGGTAATTGGAACGGATGATAAGTTTGAGCAAGTTGTGACCCAACACCTCAAACACCATGCAAACATCTGTTCACTGTCAAGGCTTTACCTCGGAGACACAAAACTCGCAGCAAGAACTTAAACGCAGTCCAACAAGATCAACTGCCCATGTGTATCGTTTCACTTCAAACCAACTGTGTCACAATGTTACTATCAATTATCACTGACAGTTCATGCAAACACTGTACAATAAGTACTTTTTTTTACACAAATTTAACGTTTATAACATAGATTCAGACCACAAGTCGTGTGGGATAAAGTATGTTGTTATAAATGTTCAGATGCATGGTGCAAAGATGCACGGCTGTGCAGAAATACAAAAACAATGTAATGTGGCAACGAACTTCAGGTGAAGTGTAAGTTTTAATTACAGTTGCTAAGTGGAGAATCACTGGTTATAACATAAATAAATTATAAATTATTTAAGCCAGTCCATAAATGCCAAAAATTATTGCAAAAATTAAAGAAGCCAGTTGTTTGGTCACAAGGTATGAAAAAATTAAAACACACTGCAGAATTCATGTTAATTCAGAATTCATCCAACAGAAACTCAGGACAGCTGCACATTACTATGGCAGTTTGGCAGCAAAAGTGACGTAGCCACAGTAAGTCTATAATATGCAGTACTGTCAAGGATACGTGTGCCGTTGATGCCGGAAATTTTAAAATCATCCAGCAACTGAACAGTTTTGTCGCGATACGGATCATTCTCATCAGATTCGCGAACCTACAGAGCAAACATCGTCTTACTCACAAAACATGTCGCAATTATGCCGGCTATAACTCTTAACATTTAAAGCTCACCTGTTTATTGTTACAATCAAATACGAGGACAGCAACACAATCCTAAAACTACCAATCTGTTTGCCAAAGAATTAAAGTCATCATCTTACACATCGAAGAAGCTTGATCTCGTCAACAGCCGTCTCTGTATAATGTGGTGCACTTTTGACTACCTTCAATGCAACAAACTGCTTTCCCCTGACACAGAAACACCACATATGTACTACACTGTGTCTCAAAAAAAAACATCCCCGATGTTTTTAGCTATAACTCGAGAAAGCATTGACAGATTTTTATAATATTTGGCCGAAATGTTACTGAGAAAGCAAGCAATCATATGTTGCTACATTTTCCCACCTCACCTAATTAATGCTTCTACGCTACCTTGTGAAACTGAAAATACGGAAATTGTATGTTTTCACGTAAATGTTTCATGTTGATTTGCCAATAGGCACACAAGTCACGTTGGAATTATCACCAAATCACTGTTAGACTACTATTCATTGATGAAACGATAGGATATGTGCACCAAACAAGATCAAGATAGGGAAAAATGCATTCAGCCACCTGTTTCGCATGCACTTAGCGATTACCATATCTGCCATGATGTCACGCCACTTGGGCGCCATGTCAAGA
>Ga0209255_1000357_pt1 | contig 10640 bp, 8 predicted proteins | sample WorMetvaBAHAMAS2_FD_187394 | JGI IMG/M metagenome (GOLD analysis project Ga0209255, IMG submission 187394) | Marine gutless worms symbiont microbial communities from Max Planck institute for Marine Microbiology, Germany - Olavius vacuus... | ecosystem: Host-associated > Annelida > Digestive...
GTGCTTGTGTGGTTTCTTGTATTTTTTACCTAGGGCAGGCTTTTTTAAGGTTCTTTTATGTTTTTGTGCATTTTTTGAGCATTTGTGAGCCTTTTAACAAGTTTTTGAGTCTAGTAGCTAGTAACAATGCAGGTGATTGCCCAACAGGTTGATCCTAAAATGAGTTGAGTGTGTCATTAAACTCAGTTTGGGCTTAGACTTGAGAAATACAAGGCTTAACGTGGGAAACATTAGGAAATACAATTATTACTTACGCTGTATGCTTTAGTATTCATGTGTCGTGCACTGCTATTTTGCCGCCATCAGTGTGTACTTTGTTGCAGATTTAATATGAACATATTACCATTTAGTGGACAATTGTAATTTTTTTAAATTTTGCTTAAAATGATGTGATTGGTGTGTTGGTAGTTTACTTTGTTGTGTTATTGTGCATTTCAGATGCAGCCAGAAAGAAAAAACGTCTATACCACTGATGGATTATGTGCTTAATGTGGTATGCAGCATTTCTTCAACTTGTGTGCTTATTAGTATCGGATTTAATAGTTGGAAACGATGATACAGTATTATGCATATTTTTATTTCTCCACGGTTAGAATGGTGCCGGAGGCATTCTGTTTTTGGGCTATCCATCTATGTGTGATCATATACTGAAATTTTGTTATCATGCTAGCACTATAAACCGCTGTGGGAATAGCACCAGATTTACAACTTTGGTGCAGTTGGGCACAAAAATGAATGGTTTAGATTTTGAGGTCTAGGTCAAAGGTCAGCATCATGGCGATATCACATATAGTCACCTAAAGCACTTTTGGAGGCATTTTCTCAAATATCTCCAGGATGCATTGACATATTTTAATGAAACTTATTACAATTACTTATGACCTTTTCCGCATGACATGATGACGGTTTGAAGGTTATTGAGTTCATAGGTCAAGTTCACAGACAACATTTTCCGAAAATGCACTTACCATACCAGTCAATTTTTGTGTTGCTTTAGTAATAGTGACTGTATGACCCATTTTTGCTTGTTTTAATCATAAGCTTTATGAGCCATGAGCCAGTGGTTTACAACCGAGAGAATTGTTTTGCTGTTATTGCATGTTACAATTTGTTTTGTCTTGTAGATGTTTTTTTTGTAATGTAATGTAGTGACTGTTAAAATTTGTTCTGTTTGCATCAAGCTATGATTACATGTTGAAATGCAGATGAAATTTGTGGAAGCGATATTGAGCAACAACACGACCGATGATCACTGCCGAGAGTTTGTTACGCAGAAAGGTCTCGTTCCACTTATGAACATTCTTAGTCTTCCAAACCTGCCTCTCGATTTTCCAACTACTCATTCATGTCAGGCTGTTGCTAGCGTCTGCAAGTCGATTTTGGTGAGTTATTGCTTTATTGCTGTTTTGGCTTTAAATTTGTTTCAGTAGTAGTGGTCTCTTCTTTAAGTTACCAGTCAGAATTATCGGGATATTATTCGTAAACATAGCTAAGTGAATGACACTGAACACATCACTTGTATGTTTGTTTGCATTTAAATGACATTAAACTTTATAGTGAGGCCTGGTTGGCCATGTAATGAAAGGTTGTAAAAAGTGACAGCTATTTCCAGCAAAGGCATACGAGTCGTCTGCCATTGACGATCATCTAGTACTTTTGTATTGCCAGGCCACCCCGGCTTGTTTTAGGCCTGGTCTTTTAATTGATTGATTGATTGATTGTAGACATTGTCGTATGAGCCGCAAGTTTTAACCCAAGCAATGGAGCATCTGAACGATGTCCTGAAGGCACTAGAACCTGTAAACCAGTTTCTCGATGCGCCAGGCAGTTCTGTGCTGCTACAAGAGTTGGCTAATGCACAAACTTTGCCAGAGTCGACTATATCTGCACATACGATGCCTTTACTTCATGGCCTGTCTGCAGTTCACTCGTGCATTAATGTCTTCACACACATTTGCAAAGTTGGACAGGTATGTATTTCATTGTTTAATAGTAACATTTATTATATGGGGTGGGCTAAAAAACTGGATAGCTTGTAATTTAATGTGGTGAAATGCAGAACAGATAAAGAACTGAACATTAACGCCTTTATGACATCATATACAGGAGTTACAAACTTGTAAAATGGTGCATTTTTGCCCACCCTATAAATATAGTTGGTTCATTTACAAGTGTTTATTAGTTCAGTTATAATTTAACAAGTTTGGGAATGTTATTCATTAAATTTTTAGGTTCTGCCACTTATTTCTGCCACAAATTTTACCACGTGTCATTTAGAATTTTGTTATTTTGCAAGTGCTTTTATTGCTAGATGTCTTAGCCATGTAACTGCATTATTATCTGCAGAATATAGTGTAGAAAGCATTATCAGCACATTTGGTCAGTGGGCATGACTCCGGTGTGTTTCACTGTGTAAGTGATGAACTGTGTGTTGTAGAGTGCCGGGTCTGTACAGGTCCGTAGCATGTTGGTGTCGCACTGGGGTTCAAAGCTTGGTCTGCAGGTGCTGCAAGGACTGTCACGGCTCTACCTGTCTCTAGTCTGGGAAAGCTCGGTGCTGATAGCTCTTTGTAGTGACAATGTGCTTCCGGCCGACTGTCAGTTTGGTGCTGTAGACATCATGCGTGTCATGTCGCGGGTCGACGCAAAGTCGCCGCGGCCTGATGCCAGAGAGCCGTTAGCGACGTCCTCAGCGCGGTCTGTGGATGGTGACTTGGACTGCTTGCTGGCACGGACCGCATGTGAGCTTGGTAGTGATGGAGTCAGCGCTGCTATGGAATCTCTGAGTACGTCTGAGACAGTGGCGTCCGCGTCGCCAATGGACATGGACTTGGCCGGCACCTCGACTACGTCCGACAAGCAGAGTCACTTGATTCCGGTTGGTGTTGTTTTTTTCGTCGGCATTTTTCTGTACGGATGTAGGTGAATGAATAGATAATAAATAAATAATGAATAATTATTTCTGCATACCGGAAGTCAAAAAATACACTGGTATACTGCAAGTGCTCGTGCTGTATTGTATTATTATCAGCTGGAAAGTTGTGTCCGGGTCAGCCTGTAATACTGACTGAAGATTTTTTGTATAAAGGTCGGATCAGGAAGAAGTAGTTTAATGACACTTCGTTTTCAGATGCCATGTGAAAGTTCTCATGCCTGCCTACTGACCTCTCACTTATTTTAGGGTTGCATCGGATATGATTTTTTCAAATCCCGCCGGGGCCGGATTTGGAATTGCAAATCCGGCCGGGGCCGGGGCCGAATGTTTTTTGAGTTGTGGGCGTACGTGACAAACAGCAGTGAAACACAAGGGTAAAAACTGAACACCATGTTGATCACCAAAAATTCGCCATCAAATTAACTAGCAAAGTTTCAGAGATCACAGAACACTGTTATTAAGTTGAGTCATGAAATGAGAGAAGTTGGTGTATTTTAGAAATATAAGTTTTTCAGTGAAATTAGACAGTGAAGCGGCTGTATCAAAATATGTTGAAATCCGGCCTCATATCCGGCGGCCATATCCAGCCGGGGCCGGATATAAAAATATGGCCGGGGCCGGGGCCGGATATGATATCCGGTGCAACCCTACTTTTTTATTACACACTTGCTCACGTGCTGTCACATCATGGTCATCCATCAAACATACGCATTGTGTAAAGTAGGTTATCCTTGCCAGCACCGCTAAATTGGTATGAAGAATTATTATTATTATTATCCGGTTGTGTCTTGGAAAACTATCCACTAACTAGCAATTTATATTTATATGGAATCTTTTTGATCTTGAAGGTCTGTTCACGGTTATTCGTGGTCAAAACGAAACTGATAAGGTTTAATAGGAATTGTATGAAGACAACATGTACAGCGGCAAACTGACAAGTGAGCAACTTTTCGTGGATTTTGATGCACAACAGTATTTCTGCATGATGTGGGATGGCTCACAGTTGTTACAGCTGAGTTTTCTGTTGGTTTTCTGGAGTCTGTCATGAAACGCCGATCCTGTTGGTGTGTTCTGTAGGCTCGTGTTCGACAGATCAAGCCGCTGCTTGCAGCATCTTCAAGACTCGGTCGTGCTTTGTCGGACTTGTTTAGTCTTTTAGCAAAACTGAGTGTAGGTGTTCCATTGCGCCAGCGCCGTGCCCAGCAGCTGCCACCAGTGCCAACGCCTGCTGCTGAATCCATTGCAACACTTCTCGCTCGTCTTCTAGCAGAGAGTTTAAGCTGGACACCACCGTCGCATTGCCTCATTCCTAAGCTCAGGTGACTTGATATGACAGATCTGAATATGTCTTGTGGTGTCAGTTTTGCAGGGTTCCAGATATGTCCTTAAATCATTTAAAAGTCCTTGAATGTAACAGTAGCATCTTAAAACCTGGAAAGACCTTGAGAATGGCCAAGTCCTGTAAAAGTGCTTGTATTTAATTTTGATGATTTTGGCATTTGGAGAATATATAAAATGGTGTAACACAATAATGTGAGCTTCAGAGAGCCCGTATGGTTCTACCAATTTGTATTTACTTGATTTGTTTTAGTTTGCCAGTTCCAATTTTGCCAGATACGATACAGTGTAGCATTGCTAATGTCTTGTTCAAAGTACAGCAGAGAATTGCTGTAATATACTGACAAGACATTGAAAATGTAAATATTGGCCCCAGAAAAGTGCGTGATTTTTCAAATCCCCACAAGGGAATAACTTAATATTAAGGTGTCACTGGTAGCATGAGATACTCAATCTCTGTGTTAAAAGTGTGTAATAATATCTAGCCGTGCACCGATAATCTGATTCGGCTGATTATCGGCATTTTGCCTATAATCGGTATCAGCCGATTAGTACGTTGGTATCGGCTGATTGTCGTTTACACAATTGGTAGGTACAAGTTTTCAGTTTTATTACTAAAAGTAAACAAACGTGAGAGTGGCTTCTGTTTCTAGTAAAAGTGGGTGCGTTTTGTAACTGCGTTTTTGTTTTGTCTGCACTCTGCAGTTTTTTGTATTAATCGGTATCGGCCGATTGTTAGGCACCGATAATCGGCTAGTGCCTTATTGGTGCATGGTCTGATAATATCAAAACTTGTGCATTTTGAAGTTTTGACACATGGTGTTGCTGAGTTATCTATTCTTGTTGTGTATAATGTATTGTTGTTGTAAGTAATAAATCTTGGATGTGTTTTGAATGGCTTCTGGCAAGCTTATTTGGAGGATATGATGCCGATATTTGTTCACAGACGTATTTTTTTGTGTAAGCCTCTCATTCATTACTCAAAATGTGATATTTTCTCTGATCTGACTTTGCAGCAATGGACAGAGCTGTAGCTGAAATTGACCATACGCCTAGAACTGATACTGCTGTTAATATTACTTCCCGAAGCAGTAATACTTTTTCACATGTTGTCATTGTTTATTTTTGCTTTATTGTCTGTATTAGTATGTCATCGATGTATTCATTGGTGATGTGTAGGTTAACGTTCTTGATATGCTCGGTTGGTTTTACGTCGCCGATGTTGTTTGATGAGCGGAAACAGCCTTACCATCTGATGCTTCACAAGTTCTTTGCCTGTGGAGCGCAGCAGACTTTCTTCGAGTAATTTGCAGCATTTTAATCTTTTTAACCTTTTTACTTCCAACCGCGGGTTGACCCGTTGTTTTATATACCACCGTAGCCAATGGTGGGTTCACCCGCTCTTTAGACTATGTGTGGTATATAAAACTGCGGGCTGAACCGCGGGCTGACCCGCGGTTGGGAGTGAAAGGGTTAACTCCTTTGCAGTTGTAAAACTTGAATCGAGATATTTTAGTTGTCATTTCTGTTGCTTTGACAGTTGTTTACACGGTTGGCTGGGCATCTGTTACACTCACTGCGGTGATCTAGTTAGTAATTAAATACGCAGCAATATTTACAGCCTAACTGTCATGGAGGCACAATCATAGTGTTTCATAAGTGCATACTTCAAGAGCGCACAGAACTTGAGTCAGTGTCAGCATTGGGTCACATGCCGTAGGCAGCAGTGGGTTCCACAGAGTTGAACTAGAAACAATTAAACTGGTGTTTTTATGCACTGTAAAATATAATTTCTTGGGACCTTTTGAGCTGAGCTGAGCTGAGTTGAGTTAGTATGGTTGTATGTCCTATTCGACACATAATAAGTCATTTCGGAGACAGTGACCTCTGGAGAGCCAGCCACCTGCTAACCCAGATAAACCTGGAAAATTCTTATTTGTTTTATAATGCATCAAATGTACTATTTCAGATTTGCTTCTTTGTTGATACGTGACTGTGCCTTTTGTGTTCGTAGGTCGTTCCATTGGGTCCTTTCAGCTGGTGGACAAGCAGAGTTGGAGGATGGTCTTGAAAGTCCTCAGTTGTTGGGTAATTCGCTGTAATTTATCATTGTGCCACTGCAGTAGCTGTTATTGGCAGTGTAGTAGTCGTTGTAGTAGTATTTATGGTGGTGTTGGTGTGTAGCAGCAGTAATAGTAGTAGTAGTAGTAGTAGTTGTAGTCACAGTCATTGTAATAGTCGTACTAGTCACACTAAACTTGATTTTAGACATTTTCTAGAAACGGCCACCATTCACGTGTCCTGTGAGCACAATCACATTTCAACTGAGAAACTGTTCCATTGAAATTGATAGCGGTAGTGACGGTTGTTTTGAAGAAGTCACACTGCTGTTATGTAGATGGTGCCGGGGAGTTTTTGGATGCTTGGCTGCTGCTAATAGAGAAACTGACCAATCCCAAGAACATTCTCGACTCTCCGTATGTGTTTGGAGTCAAGACTTCGGAGCCGGCTGTGTTCAGTCCTCTCCAGTACCTAGTACAAATTCAGAAGGTATGAACTGTGAATGTTGTTTTTTTTTCATTGAATTGACTGTGTTGCTTATTACTCTAACAGTATAGGCTATAGCATCCTCCTATGGATGAAAGCAACAGTAGCTAAGCTTGTATTCACTCCTATGCTTAGGCCATGTTAGTTATGTACATTAAAGACACCAAAACACGAGATTCTTTTCGCTGTCGACTATGCTTCACTAGCATCACCTGGGTTTAGTTTGTTGTGTTTATTTTGTGTTATCTGTATTCCTTGGTTAAGATGTATTTTGGTGTTTTGTTGTATTTGGTTTAGTTTAGTCTTGTGTCTTCCTTCAGTGCTTTGCTGTCATGTATGGGAGGAGTAATATAGCAGAGATATAATAATAATATTCGTTTATTGAAAATTGACAAACCGCAATTAAATATGGTGTAACAGCTGTTTATTTTAAATATATGGTGAGCAAGTGCTTTTGTGGTGTAACAGTTGGCATTTAACGCCATTATGTACCTGTGGAACAAGAAGCCTCTTAAGGTGTATGGGAGTCGAATGTCAGAGTCGTGCCTTTCAATACTGTGTCATATCATCAACGGTGAAGCGATAATCAAGGTTAGTGTGTCTGTTCTAAGCCACTGTAACATTTTTTGTGATTGAGTTTTGTTTTACATCTCGGTGACTTTCTTGTTATTCACATCTAGTTACTTTTATGTAAGATTTCTGTGGCAGTAAATGTTCTTGATGTGTTAATGTGCTGTTGAGAAACCATCGCTTGCTGCGAACTAAATTCTTTGTTGTTATTGTTGTTGTATATGGAAAATGTTACTGGTGCAGATTTTCTGCCTAATATAATTACTAGTTAACCCATTAGTTCTCGTGATGCGCCACAGCAGCCTTATTATCGCATCTCCTAAATGACCTATTATGTGTTGAGCGGGATGTTAACTCTACGTTCAAACGGCGCTTTGTTGGTCTAGTAGTGAATGTATGTCAGTAGGGATTTCAGAATGCTAATTAGTTGTGAGTGCGGTGTTGACTTGGTGAACTCGTAGGAGAAGTTGGAGAAGGAGAATGAGAGTGCAAGGGCTGATGCTGCTGGTACATCATCAGGAGCTGCCGGTCAGTCGTCGTCAGCACGAGAAGAACCAGATGTCAATCAGGATCACTTGCGGCAGGCCAGTCCCTCAATATCGTGTCATTTTAACACTGCCATTGACTTCTTTCATGTAATGCTACTAGTTAGCTGCCTGATTTTCTTCCGAGAAATATCATAAAATACACCAACTAAGCACGATGGATGCGCTATGCTCCTTGCGGTAGCGGAGCTTCTTGTTTCCATATGCTGTGCTTGCTGTATTGATGAGTGTGAACTAAAATCCAGTTACTCATGGAACTTGTATTCATTGTGTTGCAGCTTCAGGACATGGGCTTCAGCCATGAACAGGCAATGGAGGCATTGCTTCACACTAGCAGTCTGGAACAGGCAACTGAGTACTGCCTGACACACCAGCAGCCCGTTCAGGCTGCAGCCTCCGCTCCGGTTAGTCGATGAAGTATCATGTGATAACTGATCTGAACATTGACCATTCTTTGGACAGATTCTAACTGATGATGTTAATCAATTAAAATTGTATAATGGACAATTGATTTCACAGGCATCTATAAAGGTGTCATTTTAAAGCTGTGAGTTTCAGTGGTCAAGGTGATTGACTATCACCAGGAGCTTAGCTGAAGCCTGCAAGAGTTGATTGTGATGTGAGTAGCAGCATCTTGTGAAAGTTGCTTCACTGCTTCGTGAAGAGTCCTCTATGTCTTATCCAGTACTGTACATCATGTCTTTTGCAGTCAAATGTGCAAGAATTTAAAACATGCTTGCCAACCGAAGCTGAGTTGCTAAGTACGACAGAAATATACAGAAACGATACGAAAATGTGTTTATTACATAATACAGAATGTAAAACACACATTTGTGTGTTATTTAGAGTCTTGAATAAGTGGGACATTGATTTCAATAGTCGTCATATATATGACACCCGTGATAACTATGTTGGTCTTCAGATGGATGTGGATTCGGAGGATGATCAGATGATGCAGGCAATAGCATTGTCGCTGGGTCAAAATGTCTCGACACTGGAAAGTGAGGTAGAGTGTACTAGCTGCACAGAGACTTAGAACAACAATCCCATTCCATGTTATGCTTGTATACACTGTGTCCCAAAAACGCTCACATCGTCATCATAGGGGTTGTCCATGAATTATATAATGCAATAATGGCATTTTGTTCATCCCTCCCAGAAACTTGACAGTGGGTCAGAAATGCGACAATCAGCCTCAATTTTCAGCAACTTGCAAGTAAGCTGGGGTGTTATTGTTAGGCAGTCTGCAACTCTGCATTATTGACCGACCACGTTATATGACATTAGGAAAGGCTACCCCTACCTTTATACAATGCATGTAACAATTTTTCAACCCCCACCCTGCCCTAGGAACATTACATAATTTTTGGATGACCCTACAACTGTAGATATGTCACAGTTGATGAGTGGGAAATGGTTATTTTGCAACTGATGTGGTCAGATGGTTAGTTGGTCCTAATGGCTAGTTGCATGGCACTCAGTTATGCAATTAGTGATGAATCTTTCTCCCAAAATTGGGGGTTCTCTGATCTTGTATTCTGCTGCATGTGCCCTGATTCTTCTGATTTTGTTCTTTTAAGGCACCTTGGTCAGCCAATGCATTTTTCTTCTGTATGGATGACAGTCTGTTGGCACATAAACAATCTCCATACATCCATCACTCCATCAGCAGACATGGTGATAACTGATAACAGGGGAATGAACACTAAACAGTCTCAGCACGCAATGGACTAGTCCCATAACTGTGGTACTGCAGCTGCAGCATAAGACGGTGTGTGGCTAATAGATGGTGGGTACAGATACGTATATCAGTGCCATCAGTGCCATCCTGTGGCATAGGAAGAACTTAATTATGAACATGATCGTAATCTTATATTACAGGTTAATTTGCGTTTGTTGGTGGTTCCCAAAGATGTCGAAGAAAATCTTGGCTGACAAATGGATCCGTAGTGGGGCTAGTGCATTGCTTGGTGAGACTGTTTAGTGTTTATTTATTCCCCAGTTATCAGTTAAGGTCATGTCTGCTGATGGAGGGATGGCCAGGGTGAGTTGACCTAGTTGCTGGTCACATGGAGATGGTTTATATGCCAACGTGAGACTATCATCCTTCCCAGTTACCAGGCCTGATGTACTATTACTACATTGACAGAAACCAACGCATTACTGTGAAGCCAAATGTAAATGTAAACAGTCTATTGTACTGCGCCTCTTACAATACATGTAAAGACTGTAGGTGCATAACATCAAATGGTGATGATAACGAAGATGATAGTGATAATACTGGTAATAAAATCTTGATAAAAATTATCATAATAGTAGTCTGAATATTAGTTGTAGGCCGTTTCGAAGAGCCAGGTCCAAATGTGAAAGTATTCTCAGTAGGTTGCTGCACATTATTGTTCAGGTTGCTGGTGAAAGTTCCAAAGCAAAGAAAGCTGAGGAGCCGGTCAAGACAGCTCCTGAGCCACCACTTGACAAAGCCATCGTCGATCATTTCAGTGAGACACTTCTGCCAGGTCTGCCAGTCAGCAGCTGCCATTGTTGTCCCACTGTAGTGCGCCTTCTGTTTAGCTTCATGTCACATTTTGTGTAGCTTTAATGCAGAGTTATTGACAGGACCGAGTGATCATTTGTAAGCGCAAGATGTGCATCATTTCAGTATTAATTTTGTAAAGTGCCTCTCCGTATCTCCAGCTTTTTCACTT